>ERZ827490.1625-NODE-1625-length-27962-cov-6.831333_pt1 | contig 27962 bp, 13 predicted proteins | sample MGYA00519770_ERZ827490 | MGnify/ENA primary metagenome ERZ827490 (study PRJEB31778, sample SAMEA3449324) | human gut metagenome | biome: human gut; feature: human-associated habitat; material: faeces | place: United Kingdom | collected 2010/2012 ...
TGACATAGTCCTCTACCGTCTGCTCATAGCTCTGCGCAGTCTCATCACTGAGAAGTCCGGCACGGCTCAGGCCGATCACCGCCCACTCGCCGCCAACAGAGCCTGCGGAAAGCGCATCTTGCTCTTGTAGATATTTACCCGTTTCACGGTAGGCGGTCTGCCATGGTGCCTCCTCTGTCTTTGCGCCGCAGCCGGTCAGCAGCACCAGCAGGAGCAGCAGCGCAATGGAATGTTTTTTCATAGGCGTCTTCTCCTTGCAGAAATGTTTTTTTGCCGTCAGTGCGGCTTACCCACCGTACAATGCGCACGGTGGGCAAGCTGGGGAGGTCATTTCATATCCGGGTTATTTCCGTGTACCACTATGATTTATTGTTCCACCGGGAACTTTGACAGCTTTCCGTTTGCTACACGGTAGATCAATGCAGCATCCGTCGTGTTCACGACACCATCACCATTTACATCAGCTGCCAAAAGTTGATCCGCAGACAACTGATATTTTCCATTTGCATAACGGTAGACAATGGCGGCATCCGTGGAATCGATTTTACCATTCCCATTTACATCACCGTATTTGACCTCGGACTGGTCCCCAATGGTCAGGGTCAGGGTGGTCATGGGCTTGTCACAGTGGACGCCGTATTCCATCTCCAGGGTCTCGCTGTTTTCTCGGTTTTGGTACATGGCGTAGGGGAAAGTGATCTGGAAATCGGTATCGCTGGCCTTCAGCGGATTTTTCGACCAGGTCACATACTTTGTCACATCACGGGTCTTGCCGTTGGTGTAGTAGGCCGTTACCTGCATACCGGTGGGATCGAAAGTATCCTTCACATTGTAGGTCGTCTTATCCGGCAGCTTCGTGACCTCGATGCGTTCAATGGTGCTGCCCACGGCCATCAGGTAGGCGGAGTCGTTCTTAAAGTAGATGGTGCCGTACTCGTCCATAATGGGGCTGCAAATGGCATACTGGGCCTGTGCGCCGCTGGGGGTGAAGATGTTGTAGGGCGTCGTATAGGTCTCCGTTTTTCCGCTGGCGGTATAGGTCTCCATGGTTTTCAGAGAAACCTCGGTCTGGCCGGGCTTATCCTCCAGCACCCGGAGCTTACCGGGGGTGAAGTTATCGAAGAAGTACACATAGACGCATCCGGTCTCTTCCTCATAGGCCGTAGTCAGAACACCGCTGGTTTGGGGATAGCCGTGGGTGCGTACCGTGTAGGCGATCTCCCAGTTGGGGATGTCGATGACCGTGAGGTTATGGCCGCTGTATGCGCCGAACTGCGCCGTGCCGGAGATACCGATATAGGCCCGTCCATTATAAATGGTGGGCGTACAGGTGGACATGGCGGGATTGGCCGGGTCGTCTGCATAGTTGTAGAGCTTCAGGGTGCGGACATCCTCGATGGTGCCCTTTTCGTCCACGGTGGCCTCGAAGAAGTAGCCGCCCTTGCTGGTGAAGTAATACTTGCCGTTGTAATGGGTAATGGAACTGCGGATGTCGCCGGTCACATTCATCTTGTAGGAGGACAGCAGTTCGCCGGTCTTGGGGTTAAAGGACAGCAGACTGGGCTTGCCGGTGGTGTAGCCGGAAGCGCCGTCATCCGTGCCGATCAGCAGGAAGTCGTCGCACACATAGGCACCGGCCCAATAGAAGCCGCCCTTGCTGGTGTAGTACCAAGTGGGGAGCTTTTCTTCCATCGTCTGCGTGGGGTCCTCGTCGGTGGCGCTCAGGCACACATAGTGGGCCTCGTTGATCTCGCCTACCCAAAAACCGGTGTAGATGTAGCCATCGTGATAGACAATAGAGCTGTTGGGCTGACCGCCGATGGAGTCCCGATAGATCCATAGGGAGTCCAGGGTATTGGCATCGAACGCCTGGATCGTGCCGTCAGACAGGCCCACGAAGATCATGCCGTTGGCGTAGGTGGGCGGGTTGATGGCGAAGCTGGAGTTGTGATCCATGGGCTTATCAATGAGAATTTCGCCGGAGATAGCATCCACCTTGTAAATGCGGGAGCCGGAGTAGGTGTAGATGGCACCGTCCACCAAAATGGGGCAGCCGCAGGCGTTCACATCGTAGCCGGATCCAATGGAGGTAGCCCAGTACAGCTCGGCATCCTTGGCGTAGACCGGCGTCTTGTAGTCCACCACACCGTTATTCTCATTGTTTTGGCGTAAGTGGGGCCACGCAGAATCGAAATTGATGAGCTTGTCGTTGGCTGGAGCCTTCTTTAGCGTAATGGTCAGCGTGCCGTCCTTGTCGGGAGCGGTGTAATGCTCCACCTTCTGGCCGATATAACCGGCGCAGGTGGTAGTGTAGGAATAGCTGGCACCGGGGGTCAGGCTGTAGGTGCCGTTTTTCTCCACGATGCGCTTGCCGTTCAGATCGTTGGTCAGGAACACCGTGGCATCCGCCGGAGTCGTTTGGATGGTCAGCTGAATGGGGTCACTTTTCTGAACATGGACGGTATAGGTCAGCTCAATGCTGCCGGTATCTGCGTGGCAGACCTGTACCGAAATATCCTCATTATAAAGGCCTGTGTTCAGGACCGCTTCCGCGCCGGCCAGCGTATCATAGCGTACGCCGTTGACCTTGGCATAGTACCCGCCGCAGCAGGCGGTGTCTGTGCTGCTGTTGGGATAGGTGCCGGAGAGGTAGAGAGCGGCGGCCTCCCGGTCTACCTTAACATAATAATCCGTGGTATCTCGATCAAAGCGGGCCGTTGCGCCCTTTGGAGTTACAAAGGGCAGTGTCTCATCCTTTGTGGCAATAGTCAGGCTGGACAGGTGCAGCTGCCGCAGCAGCTGAATATCGTAGTCCTGATAGTAGGTAGTGCCGTTTTCTGTCTTGGAAATGCGGATCGTCACCGTCTGGCCGTAACCGGCCTTGGCCACGGCGTAGGTCAGGCTCTGAGCAAGACCCGTTTTGCTGACAGGCGTTGTGATCGTCTCCATCCGTGCGAGATTATGAATCTCCGGCACGGTGCTTTGGGTCCGATACAGCGCCGTCACGGTTCCGGTTGCCGTGGCCTGCATGGCAACGGAGCTGTTGCAGTCGGACACCGTATAGTTGTAGGTGTGGTCTGCCGCCGTGAAGGTCTTGTCGGCGGCGTAGGCGATCCGGCTGGAAGCATAGGTGCCGTTGTAGAATGCCAGATCGGTCAGCCAGTCGGTGGTGACAGGCTCCGGGACGGACACATTCAGTCCGCTGGAGGCCGTGAAGGTGATCTGCGTATGATACCAGGTGTTCTTCGTGGCGATGCAGGTATAGCTCTCGCCGGGGACCAGGTGATAGATCCCGTCCACCGGGGCAATCTCGGAGCCTGCTCCATTGATCACCTGCACCGTTGTTCCGGAAGGCACAGCCAGCGTCACCGGTACGGAAGCTACCTTCTGAATGTGGAGGGTATAGGTGCTCTGCTCCCCGTTGGGCGCTGCTACCTGAATCATGTGATCCTGCGTGTCTCCGGTCAGCTGCACCGCCCCGGTTCCGGTGACGGTATAATCCTCACCAAATGGTGCGGCGTCAATATCCACAGTGGAGGACACGGTTTTTAGGCTGTACTCCCGGGTGTTGGGCGCAAACTTCAGGGGCAGCTTGGTCCCCTCCGCCGTGGCTGCCAGAGCCTTCAGCGTGGGCACACGGGTCACGGTGACATCGTAGGACTGAATCTGCGTGTAGCCGTCCGAGCCTGTATACTGTGCTTCCAGCGCGAAGGTCTTGCCCTCCATGCCAGAGGTCAGCAGATAAGTAAGGGATGTGGCTATGCTGTTCCAGCTGCGGGATGTGCCCGACATATCCTTGCCGTTGGTGCCGGTATAAATGGTGCGGAGCCTGGTGGTCTTGGTATTCGGAACATTGCCCATCACAACATTCAGGTACACGCTGCTCAGAGCATTGGCTGTATCCTCGATCCAATACTGCGCCGTGTGGTTCGCACGGTTTTGTGCAGCGCGGTAGGGTTCTTGATCGACATCCAGCAGCCGGATATTGCCGAACCACTCGCCGTAGGGCAGGGTCGCAGAGACCTGGGCGTCGGCGGAGACCGTCAGCGTTCCCTCTGTGCGGTTATATCCGCCGTCGGACACACAGAACTTATAGTCGCCGGCGACGACTTGGACGCTGCCGGTGCCGGTGGTAACATTGCCATAGACATCCGTAAGGGAGAGGATCGGTGCCTCCACCGCATTGCCGTTTTGGGTTGCTGTGGCGGAGACGGTGTATTTGGTCCCGTCCAGAAGGGCCGCATATTCGGCAATGGCGTCTTTCAGGTTTTTCAGCAATGGTCCTGCCGAGTCGGCAGTTGCCGTCCGCAGGCCCTTCAGCGCCGTTGCGTAGGCATTGGCCGCTGCCGGATAATTCTGCACATGGTTGGTCATGTCCAGGTAATCCGCCATTTGGATAATCAGCTGGATAGCTGCGTCCGAATAAGTCGAAGATACATGGAAGCAAAGGGCCTTGACGGAAGAAGCCGGAGCGTCCAGCTTATAGCCACCCTTGTCATAATAGAGCAGGTAATTGGCGGAAACGCCGTTGATCTCATAGACGAATCCGTTTTCCAGGCCGACAAAGTCAATATCTGAATCCGCCAGCGCCTGTTGAATGGTTTGCCCAGATTTATACTGGATACGGGTCGGCTCCACGATGGTGCTGTTGGCGTTCATAGCCACAAACACGAAGCTACCGGCGTACTCCTCTGCGGCCATCGCCGTGACCGGCATGGCGGCAGAGAGCAGAAGCACCAGACTCAGCAGCAGAGCCATTACTTTTTTGTGCATTTTCCTTCCTCCTTGTTTTCAATACAGGCAGTTCCATAGCCGGTACCGTATTTTCTCCCAGGTTGTCCAGCTGCCCTTGCAGGCATCCAGTACACGCACGGCAAATGAGTCAACCTGCTTGCGCTGCTCCGGGGTCATCTCCTGGGTGCTGAACAGCGCCTTTTGATTCAGTTCTGCGGCCTCCGCAGCATCCTCCGGGAACTGCACCGTACTGTGGCGCAGCAGGCAAACGGCATAGCCATAGCGCATGGCAATGGCCTCCCGGTCGTTTGCGGCGTCGATAGCGGCCATCTTCTTCCGAAACACCCTGCGGCGATGGAAAATGCACCCGGCCAGCAGCAAGATCAGCAGCAAGGGAAGAAGCAGTAGGTAGTGGGCATTCAGTGAGAAGGTAAATCGGTCCTGCTTGTGCTCGTTGACCTCCTCTGGCTGCTCCACCTCTACAAATTGCTGGGTGTTGTTCTCATAGGTATTCTCATCCGGGCTGTCGCCGCCCAGGGACAGTTCCTCGTCGTCTATGTAGCCGGGAGTCACCTCGAACGGCACAAAGCCGACACCGCTGACATAGTATTCCGCCCAGGCGTGGGCGTTTTCTTCCGTCAGGGTAATGGTCTCACCGGCCTTGTAGCGGGCGGCATCCTCTGCCGAGAGGTAATACCCCTCCACATAGCGGGCCGGAACGCCCATGTAGCGCAGCATCAGCACCGCTGCCGTGGCGTAATGGACGCTGTAGCCGTGTCCGCTGCGCTCCAGCGTATATTGCAGGAAGTCGCCGCTGCCGTTCATGGTCCGGGCAGTCTCATCGTAGATCATGGCTTCCCGTAGATAGTCAAAGATGATGGTGCGGATGTCGCTGATGGTCCGGGTCTGGGTGTCCAGCTTCAATTGCCGCTGGAGGACGGCCCAGCTGTCCTGGGTCATTTGCAGGTCCACGGCCCGGAGATAGTCGGCATAGGCCTGCTCCTTGGATAGATAGGTCTCGATGTTTTCCCGGCCCTGGGCTGTGGAGAGGTTCCGCTGGATCTGATACCAGTCCGGGACGCTGCCTTTCAGATAATACAGGCTCTCTGCCGGGGGCAGATTCGTGTCCCCGATGCGGTCCGCTGCCAGCGTTTCGCTGCCGTAGACGGCGTAGGGGTAGTAGCCGTGGGCGGAACAGGCGGAGAGATTTCGTATAGTCATGGACAGCGGTGTGGCCGTCTCCGTATAGCCATCCGCCAGTGCAATTTGACTCTGGCCGTAGAAACCCGCCTCATGGAGCCAATAGAAAAGGTCCTCATATTGGGCGGTTTCTTCGGTATCGGCTGCTTTCCAGCCGGTGCCGGTGTAGGTGTCGTAGACCTGCCCACGCAGATACACCTTTTCCGGCTGCTCCATTGTGACTTCCAGCGCCGGGGTGTCGCTTTTATTCCAGGCGGGTAAGTTCTTGAGGTTTCCTTCCGGCATGGAATTGGTATCGCTGTCGTAGTACCGCTGGTGAAGCTGGGTTTGCATCGTCTCGACCATGTCTGTATTCAGCTTGCCTTGGCAGGACAGGCCAATCAGCAGACACAGCGCTGCACACAGGACCGGCAAGATCAGCTGCGCCGGAACGCCTGCAAGGGCTTCTCCCTCTGCCGTGTGCTGCACCATCAGCAGCACCGTGCCAATAATCAGCAGCCCACCGCCGATGCCTATGGGAAACAAGCCCAGCAACAGGGCTGCATAGCAGGGCAGCAGAATCGGCAAGGCCAGCAGCATCCGTCCGCTCCATGCGCTACGGCTGAGAAGCAGCGACACCGCCAGTAGCAGAACCGTTACCGCCAGAGGCAGAAATTGGGCATCCGCTGCCGCAAGGTCCAGGTAGATCTTCCCGGTCTTTTTCGTCAGCAGGGTCAGGAAATCATTTGCCAGTGTTCCAAAACCGGGTAGGACAAACTTGTTCAGTGCCAAGCTCAGAAGAAGCAACACGCCGATGCCCGCTGGAACGAGCCAGTTCCCGATTCTGGTTTGGTATACTATCAGCAACGCCGCCTGTACCAAAATCGCAGCTGCTGTCATGGCCCACCATGGGTAGGGAACAGAGGGAAATGCAGCGGTTAAAAGCAAGCAGAAGCCCACCGTCAGAACGGCACAGACCACCCAAGCGCCCCAGGGAAAGTGCAGCTTTTTCTGTGCCGTTTCGGCGACAATCCACTGGAGTCCGTTTTCATTTTTTCGCATGATGGGTTAAACCTCCAGTCGCTGCATGGCCTCGGAATAATTCTGCGGGGCAAAGGTGGTCGCACCGGGGTACTGTTCTTCGGTGCAGAGGATGAAATGCACCCGTCCGTCCGTGAGCAGCTGTTCTTCCGGCGCTGTGCCGAAACAGAGAATTCGGCTGTAACCGTCAGTTTTGGGCAGGCGGCACTCAGCGCTGCCCCTGGTCTTTACCAGAGCCGGGATAGCCTGCAAAAGCTGGTTTTCCTCTGAAATGTCCTGGACCTGCAGATCGTCCCGGTCCGTCCAGCACAGGGTATAGGGTACACCACTTTGCAGCAGTGCCATGCCTGCGGAGGACACGACCTCCGCCAGTGCGTCCATCTGCTGGGGGTTACCGCCGGTGCGCTTATCCCAGAATACCAAAAGGGAACGGCTCTCCGGCTGGCTGGCCTCTTTCAGAATCAGCTCATCTAACTTGGAAGACAGCTTCCAGTGAATTTGCCGGATGTCATCGCCGGGGCGATACTCCCGGAGCTGGTACACCTCGCTGCGGTCCTCACCCCGTCGATTGGAAGCGCCGTCGTCGGCATAGGCCGGTCGGGCGGTCATGTCCGCCTCCATTGGATACAGGTCCGGGAGGATGGTCAGACGGGCATCCGCTTTCACGAGGGCCTTCATGGGAAGCAGGCCCAGATAGTCCAGCAGGGTAAACCGGCTGATCTGCACATACACTCTGCCGCAGAAGCTGCTTTGCAGCAGGATGGTTTGGCTGCTTTCGCCCTTGGCTCCGATGCTACCGGTCAGCGTCACTGTCTGATCTTCTTCAGTGAGATCATTGCGGATAGAGACCTGACAGCCATAGCGCATTACGGGCAGAAACGCTCCGTTGTGGATACGCACCCGACAGCTGACTGCCGTGCGTTTTGCCGCTGTGGCCGGGGTCAGAATGTCCGCCTGCAGGTGCCTGCGGACATAGAAATTAACCGGCCAGGAGGCCAGGGGCAGCAGGAGCAGCAAGCAGAGTCCAGCCAGCGCCCAGAAGGAGCCGCTTGTAAGAAGCAGCGCCGCCAACGCCAGCAGCAGGATCAGATAACACAGGGCGCTGCCTAAGATCGTTTTTCTCATTTGCTGGAAAATTCCCGGACATCCGGCTTCTGGACGGAGGTAAGTACATTTTGCAGGATCAGTGCCGCTGTATAGTCCTGGAGCCGCGCCTTGGAGTTGAGGATCAGACGGTGGACGCACACATCCGGGAACACGGCGCACACATCGTCAGGGATCACATAGTCCCGGCCCTCTAAGTAGGCGTTGGCCTTGGCCGCACGGGTCACAGCCAAAGCGCCACGGGGACTGACACCCAGGGTCACATAGGCGTTGGAGCGGGTCAGATCCACCAGCTCTGCAATATAGTCATAAATTCGGTCTGCCACATGGATATTGCTGACCTCTGCAATGAGCTTTTCCAGCTCGGCAGGGGAAGTCACTGTCTGGCAGGCAGAGAGCGGGTCCACATGATGGCGATCCTTCAGCAGTGCCGCCGTGCTGGCCCGATTGGGATAGCCCATGCTCAGTTGGAGCATGAAACGGTCCAGCTGGGATGCGGGCAGCATCTGCGTACCCGCAGAACCCACCGGGTTTTCCGTTGCCAACACGATAAAGGGCTTCGGCAGGGGCCGGGTCACGCCGTCCACGGTGACCTGCAACTCCTCCATAGCCTCCAGCAGAGCGGATTGGGTCTTGCTGGAGGTACGGTTGATCTCGTCCGCCAGCAGCAGATTGGTCATAATGGCTCCGGACTGATATTTCAGCTTGCCGTCTGCCTTATCGAATACGGAAAACCCGATAATATCCGATGGCAGGGTGTCGGAGGTGAACTGGACACGCTTGGAGTCCAGACCTAGCGTTTTGGAAAATGCCTTGGCCAGCGTCGTCTTGCCTACGCCGGGGACATCCTCCAGCAGCACATGGCCCTGTGCCAGGATGGCCAGCAGCACCTTGCGGACGATGTCCTCCTTGCCCAAAACGACCTTGTTGACCTCTGCCTGAATTTGATCTGTCAGCTTGTTCATGCTTTTTTCCTCTTTCTGCCGATGATGTAGATCGCACCGGCGGCGATTACGACTACCGCACCGATCACGGCGCAGATGATGATTCCATTTGTGCCGAATGCCTCACGGGGCGCTTGAGTGCCGTCAAAATGCAGCACCCACGGCTGCCCGGACCGCACACGCTGCACAGCCACTAAGGCCAGGACGGATTGGGCCGTTGCCAGGCCGTCGCCGGCCCCCTCCAGCACATGGCGGTAGGTGCCGTCCGCTTCCCGGAACTGGGAAAGCTCCGTCAGCAGGGTGTGCTCGCCCTTAACAAAACGGCTATCCGTCTCCGGGTCAATGCCCAGCGCACACAGGGCCAGGATGACCTGGGCGGTGCTTTCCGCGTTTTCATCGCCGTAGGCGATATACCCGCAAGTGCCCGTCAGCTGGCCGGAAAGATAGGAAAGTGCTGCGTCGATCTCGGTCTCCGTCTGGTCCCGATAGGGAGCTAGGGCCTGCACCGCCATAGCGGTGATGTCCACATCCGATTTTCCGGGGATCAGGCCGAAGCCGCCGTCCGGCTCCTGAGCAACGGAAATGGCATTTACCATGTCCTCCCGGGAATACAGGGTGTCTGCCGGGACCTCTGTGTCCCCGGCATCCAAGGTCAGCAGCGCCCATATCCAGCCATTTAAGCCCTGAGCGCCCGGATCACGGGCATAGTTGTAAGTACCCTCTGCGATCAGGTCAATGGCCGAGCCGTCGGGCTTCGTGCCGAAGTTGGTGGGGTTGCCCCCCAGTGCCAGCACCGTTAAAGAAATCCGGTGGTATTCCGTGGCCTTGTTGCGATCCAGGCATCCGTTTTTGGCGTATGCGTCCTCCACATGGGCCTTCAGTTCCGCCAAATAGTCGGAATAGCTCTCCCTTGTGCCGGACAGTGCCATAGCTATGGCCAGCCAATCGCAGACGGAATCGCCTGCAGGAAACAATTCCCGGTCTTTCAGCAATTCACCCTTCTTGCCGCCCAGAGCGGACATTCCCTCCGCACTCTGTGCAATCTGTTTTTCCAAAGAAGGCTGTGCTTCCGCAAAGGCCACCGTTGGGAGCAGAAGCAGCACACAAAGAAGTGCCGCTAATATTCGTGTTGCTCTTTTCATGCAGTATCCTCCATCGTTCGTTTCAGCGCCCTTCTACAAAGGAAAACTTTACCGTTCCCGTGTCCCGTTAGAGCGTTTCCCATCCTCCGCCGCATCAGCCGGTCCTATTCGGAAGTTGGCTCTGTGGGCGTCGGTTCCGTGGGGACCGGGCTCCGTAGGGGCAGGCTCTATTGGCTCCGTTCCGCCGCCGGTGGCCGGGAGAATATCTGTTTTCTCCTCATGGCACTTGGAGCAGCGATAGTGGATGTAACCATCCTCTGTTTCGGTGGGTTCCAAACGGTCCGTCTCCACGAAGTCGTGGCCCAGGGCTTGGTAGCCGCCGTTGATCCACAGGCCGCAGTAGCTGCTCAGTGAACCGTAGCCGCCTCCGGTGGAATCGTAGCCGCCGATGTCCTTGCCGTAGGACAGGGTGAAGCGCACATAAATGGTAATGCCGTTGCGGACCTTGTAGCCACTCATGCCGGTACCCTCATACAGGGTGCCGTTGATGGAGTACATCCAGCCCGAGCCTTGGGTATAGTCAAACTCCCCGATGCTGTCCCGGTCATAGTTGTCATTGGTGGTGATGCCGTCCCGCAGGATCAGCTCCCAAAGATGCTCCGGGACATTGGCACGGTAGGCAATGTCGCCCCGGCTAATCCGGCGCAGATAGAAGTTCATAGTAGTGGACCCCTGGTAATCCGGCTCATAACCGCGCTCCTGCAGGAAGCGCAGCAGCACGGATGCCGCCGTTTCGCCCTCCACGATGTCCAGCGTACCGGTATCCAGAATGCCCAGGCCGATGGTGGTCGCATCCAGCACCACATCCACCGAGCCTGCCGGATCGCCCTCACTGATCTGGTGATAGGTGACGGTGTAGACCTTCATGGTGGAGTTTCCGTTACCATCCCAGGCCAGCACCCGGACGATGTGGGTTTCTTCATCGCCCAACTGAGGGGGATCGAAATACAACTCGTAGGTGGGTTGAGAATCGCCGTAGCTCTTTTCCACGGTTTTGCCGTCCAGCGTGACCCGAATTTGATTGGAATAGATCACACCGGCTCCCAGCTCTGCGTTGGCACGGGCAATCACCGTCAAGGGGAAGGTTTGGGAGCTCATGTCCAGGCTGGCCCCGTCCAGATTGGTAACGATGGAGGGTGGATAGTCCCCCACCGTCGGGTGGGTATCGTCCGCAAGATTCGCGTAATAGCCCACCCGGTACTGAACAAGTCCCAGAAAGGTCTCCCCATCATAAAGAGACAGCACAAAGAGGTTATCTGCGTTGAAATCCAGCTGTGCCTCGTAGTCCTGGTTATTCTGAGAAGTTAGCAGCAATCCGTTTCCGGAATTGGTCTCATTTTTCAGCCGGACACGGATATGCAGATCGCCCTTACCCAGGGGATAGGCCACAAAGGTCAGCTTGCTGTCGGGCAGCTCTGTCTTGGTAAGCTGCTGGGTTTTCAGTGTCGTATAAATGCGGGGGGTATCATCCTCCTCACCGCCGCTGCCGTGGTCACCTCCGCTGCCGCCGTGGTCCCCGTCGTCTCCGCCGGTGCCATCACCATGGTCACCGGAATCCTCGGAGCCGCCCTGGTCGCCCTTGCCGGGGTTATCCGTGGGGTCTGTGGGGCCCGATGGATCCGGCTTGGTGTCATCGGGTTTCTGCGTGTCATCCGGGTTCTGTGGCTCATCAGGTTTCTGTGGCTCATCGGGCTTCTGTGGCTCATCGGGCTTCTGCGGCTCGTCGGGCTTCTGCGGCTCGTCGGGCTTCTGCGGCTCGTCGGGCTTCTGCGGCTCTGATGGGTCCTGGGCAGTATCCGTATTCTCTGTATTATCCTTGCCGGAGCTTTGTCCGCCAGTGCTGCCGGAGCCTTGCAGCGACTCTGCCTGGAGCCGATCCGGCTGAGTGCTGATGGGATTCTCCGGCCTTGTCCGACCGAAGGAAAGAAGTGAGAGGCTGATCCCTGCCACCAGCACAATGACCAGCAAAATACTCACAGCGCTATATAGGCCGCTATGTTTTTTCATACGGGTATCCTCCAAATGCTTGTTTTGGATTCTTACCATCGTCTCCTAAAACAGGAGGCAATGGTAAGGCCCCAAAATATGGCGAATTGCCTCCCCTCCCAAAAGGGAGGGGAAGCTATGGATTCGCCTTGGTTTACTTGGAATTTTTGACGACCGCAACGGCGTCGGTGGAGTTGACGGCCTTGTCAAGGTTCACATCCGCGCGCAGGAACTTCCGCACAGAGACTTTCTCGAAGTCGGTGTACTTGCCGCTGTAGATGTCATAGGTGAGTTGCGCATCGTTGATGTCCACAACACCTGTCTCGTTGACATCATAGCTCTGCTTCACTTCTTCGGCTGTGGCACTGGCCTGGTTGATATTGGCCTCAGCCGTAGCCACAGTGAATGCCTCATTCTTGTCCACAATCACCAGCCAGCTGTACACATTCTCACCGTAAGCGGTAGTCTTATACATGACATTATCGCCGTAGGCAAAAGCCTTGCCCTCTTCGGTGGTGCCGGTCACGGTTACAAGAAACACGGTCTTGTTATCCATCTGCACATACTCGGAAACAGCTACCTCCATGGTCAGAGTGGATTTCTTCTCGATGGTGATGACCAGATCGCCGGTGACACTGGCGATAGTGTAGGTGTTGTCGGCTCCCTCGGTGATAGTCACATTCTTGCCGCCCATAGTGGCAGTGATGGTGTACTCAAAGTTCTTCTGCTTGGCCACGGTGAAGGTGTAGTTAGCCTTTTCCTGAACGGTGCTCTCGCCGGTAGCATCACCTGCGCCGGTACCTGCAAAGGTGACCTTGTAGGTTTCCAGCGGCTTGACCTGCTTGTTGCTGTTGATGACGATTTCGCCGGTGATATCCGCACCGGGGATGGTGTAGGTGGTGGTGCCGTCGTCATTTACCTGGGCCGTAAAGCCGGTGTATGCCTTGCCGCCGATGGTCACAGCCATCTTGTAGACATAGCCATCCACAGGGGTCAGCTTGAAGGTGTAGTCGGTCTTATAGGTGGCCTTCTCATTACCGGTGGTATCCGCGCCCAGAGTGACGTTGAAACTCTTGGGGGTCTGGGTACTGGAGACAACCACATTGCCGTTGACATTGGGCACGGTGTAGATGCCACCCTCGTCCGGGCTAACTGTCGTTGCCTCACCGTTGCCGACGGTGACGGTGACAGTATAGTCATAGTTGGGGTCTGCGGGCTTGAAGGTCAGAGTGCCGCCTGCTGTGATCACGGAGCCCTCCGCGTCGGTACGGGTGAATTCATCCGGCAAACTCACGGTGTAGCCGCTGACGGTAATAACGGCGGTGTCATCCAAAATGGCAGCCGCAGGTGCGTCAAAGTCAATGGCGTTTGCATTGGTATCCACACACGCTTTCGTTACTTTCACATCAGATTTACCCTGGCCGGCTGCCACAAAGCTCAGAGTCAGTGCATCGCCCAGCTCGGCGGCTTTGCCGTAACGCACGATTCGCACGGTGCCGTTGCCGGGGATCACGCGATAACCCTCGATGCTGGTGGCTTCCATGGTCAGCTTCAGAATGGTGGGGTCAAAAGAGAAGGTCATGTCGTAGGCGCTGTAGTTGGTCTTGCCGTCGTTGTTGCCGATGGCCACAGGGATCTCCACGATTTGGCCGGAGGCTACCTGCTTGTCCGCACCCATGGACACGGTGTAGCCCTTGGCTTCACTGGACTTCACTGTGACATCAATGATGTTGCCGGTTAATTTGACATCGTTGTCTTTAAGCGTATCATAGTCAGGCAGCGCTTCGGTTTTGACCTCAATGCGAGCGTTTTCTGCCGTGATGTTCTCCGTTGCCGTAAAGGTAACAGTGGCGATCTTGCCAGCGTTAAGGGTGACGGGGTCACCGGAAGGGCTTAATGCGGATACCCGGACAGCATTTTTGCCGAGGATATCAACATTATCTCCCACCATTCCAGCAGTAGAGCCTATGGACGTCGTGCATCCGGGTTCAAGCTCGCCGCTGGTCTTGACATAAGCATCCTTGTCAAAATAAATTGCCCACTCCCAGTTATTCAGGTTCGTAATGGTCTTGTCGATCGACAGTGTAAGCGTAATCGTATCACCCGGCTGAACCTCTGTCTTATCAACTGTTGTTGACATCGTCGGAACATCAGCAGCAAATACAGCAGGGATAAGGCTGATAATCATGGCGATTGTCAACAGAATGGAAAGAGTTCTTTTCATTTTGTGTTTAACCTCCTTATGGTATTTAGGATTCTGCGGGGAATTTACTCATTTTCCCGTTTGTATAACGATAGATCAACGCAGCATCTGTGGAGTTTACAGCACCATCGCCGTTAACATCTGCCGACAACTTCTGAGAATCTGTCAGTGTGTATCTTCCATTAACCGAGCGATAGACGATTGCTGCATCCGTGGAATTTATGATGCCATCTCCGTTCACATCCCCATATGTCACATCCGGCTTCGTGTCTGCCTTTGCATACTCGAAGGTGAACAGCGCGATGGGCGCGGAGTTCTTGTCAGCGGGGGCACTCAGCGTGATCGCCTTGCCGCTGCCGTCCTCGTTGCGGACATACCCTGTCACCGGCATGATCACGGTCTGCGTACCGTCCGTGTTGCGGGTATAGCTGTTCTCCAGCGTGATGGGCTTGAGGGTATAGCCGCTTGCCTGCGCCGCCGCACGGTTCACGGCAGTCGCCGCGAACTCCACCTCATAGGCGTAGACCGTGGTGCCGTCGTGACGGATGTCCACGTCCTTGTTGTAGGTCACGGTCACCGTTTCCGCGCCTTCGGGCACGGTCATATGGTACTTGGGCACTTCCTTATAGGTCGTCTGGCCGTCCGCGCTGGTCAGCGTGGTGATGCCCTCGTAGCTGGTATCCTTTGCTGCCAGCTTTTCACCATTCACGGCAGCGTCCTGGAAGGGGCGCTCCAACTCGGCGTCCGCCGCCACGTTCAAGATGGCTGTGGCCGGTGCGATCTTGGCATAGTTCGTGCCGCCGCTGTCGTCCTTGGGGATCGTCCGGTTGGGGTCCATGCCCACGAGGTAGTAGGTGCCCTCCTCTGTGGGGGCGGTGAAGGAGAAGGTACTCTTTCCGTCAGCCGCTTCCTTGTACTGCTCGATTTGCTCCCACTTGTCGTTATACAGGAACACATCCAGGTTCGAGAAGGGATAGAAGTCGCTGCCCTCAAAGGTCGTGCCGTAAGCCTGAGAGGAGATCGTCATCTCCATGCCGGGGCGGGCATTGTACGCGTCCTTGTCAAAGCAGGTAAATGCACCGCCGCTGGACCAGAAGCTCCAGTTGGTGAACATGGCCACATCCCACGTATCGCCGTCCGACAGCACGATGTAGTCGGAGGTAGAGCCCCAGCCGGGACTCATGTAGGGAAAGCAGTGGTTGCGGTAGTACATCAGGTTCTCATCATGACCCCAGAAGTTGGCCATATACAGGCTGGTGGGCGAGCCGGTGATAGTCAGAGCGGCAAAGCTGTCTGCCGTATAGGCCGGTGTTTCATCCATGTAACAAACATCTTCACCCAGCTTAAAGCTCGCCAGCGCGTCACGAGGATAGGCACCCTTGCAGCATTGCTCCTCCGGCAGGCCGATGAAGTAGCGCTCCAGCAGATAGAGATACAGGTGCAGGCCGGTGGGCCGCTCCACGATGTTCTCGTCGATGTATTTGCCTTCTCCGTTTTCCGTGTGATAGCGGTAGTATTCGTCCAAGTTGTACCGGCCCAAGTCAAAGTAGGGGACGGTGATGGCCTTGTGGCACAGCACCGTGCCGTCGCGGCCTCGGATGGGCACGCCGTCGTTGGAGATGGTCACATACACCGTGACTTCCTTGGCGGGGGTCTCATCGTAGTTATACTGTGCGTCCAATCCGTGGGGAGCTTCCGTGACCGTGATGGTAAAGGTCGCTGTAAGCTCTTTTCCGTCCGAGCAGGTCGCCTTGACCTTCGGCGTATAGGTGCCGGGGTCTTTCTCTGACACATAGAGTGAGCCGTCCTTGACCTTGGTTTGGGCGCTGAACTGCGCTGCGTTGGTCAGCGTGTAGGTCAGCGTATGGCCGTCTGTATCTTCAAAGACATCTGTCAGCTTGATCTCCAGCAGGCTGCCGGCCACAACCTCACCGGTGGTGACGGCATCCGCCTTCACGGAAACGCAGGAATCCGCAGCCAGCGCCGGTATGACGCCGAATACGCCTGCCGACAGAGCCAAAGTCAGTGCCAGCAGCAGAGATAGTATGCGTTTTCTCATATTTGTTTACCTCATTTATGCGTAGATTACATCCAGCGTGCGTAGAGCGTCATGTTGCTGCGCACCGGGTCTTTCTGTGTATCCCAGGGCTTGGTGAGCGCCTGATCTGCATACCAGCCGCCGAACACGGCACCGGGCTTCGTGGGCGTCATGACTTCGCCAATGACACCGCCCCGCTTCACGGAAACGGCCTCCAGCTCTGTGCCGCCGCTGGTCTCAAAGCGGACCTTCTTCTTTCCCAGCAAGGCCAGCAGAATCAGCAGCAGGGCCAGCAGGCCCACGCCACCGATGATCCACCAGGTGACGCTTCCCGCGGCGGCACCCTCGGCCCAGTTGGCGTAGAGGGTCATGTTGCCCTTAACGGTGTCCTTGTGGAAGTCCCACTTTTGGGTGCGGTCCAGGTCTCTGTACCAGCCCTCCAGGTGGTAGCCCTCCCGGATGGGGTCCTCGGGCTTTTTCACCTTTTCACCGTACTGGACGGTCTGGGAGGGGACCTCCGTGCCGCCGTTACTTTCAAAGGTAACGGTGCAGTCCGTGGTGACGATGACGGACACGCTATTATCCTTCACGGTGTATCCGGCCATGCCGTCCTGGGTGGAAACCAGGGTGTTGGTGGGGATAAGCTGCGACACACCCTTCGTGCCGATGACCTTCATCTGAAAGCTGCCGACTACCACCTCCGGCTCCCAAGCCTCGCCGCCCTTAAAGGACACGAAGTTCAGATAGAAGGCCCGCCCGCCGGTGCGGCGGCCTAAGTCGCTCCAGCGGATGCCGGGGGCGGTCATGACGCTGCCGTCCACCAGCTGGAGGAAGGTGTCGTCGTACTCAATCTCGGTCTGCATACCGTACATATCGGCGCTTTCCTGGGCGTCGGTGCGCTTGAGCACCAGGGTCACGGTGATGGTCTCGCCAGTGGTGGCCCGCACCTCAGATGCACCGCCTGCGGACAGGTCAAAATTGTAGCTGCGGCTCTCGTCTGTTTTGCTGCCTGTCTGCGAGGCAAAGGCTGCGGTGGGCAGCAGGCACAGCAGCAGACACAGGGCTGCCAATAGTGTAAAAATGCGTTTTCTCATGCTGTTCTCCTTCTCTCTCCGACCGGTTGGGCCGTTTTTTGCCCGGCCTGGCCGGTGCGAAGCCCCCAAAGGGGGATAGCCTCCCCTCCCGCCGGGGAAGGGAGGCTGGCAGGACCTTACTTAAACTGATTCACGATGGCCACAGCGTCGGTGTGATCCACCGCCTTAGTGGCGTTTACATCGGCCCGCAGGAACTTCTCCACGGAAACCTTGGTGAAGTCACTGTATGTGCCGTTATACATATCGTAGACCAGCTGCGCATCGTTGACATCCACCTTCCCGGTCCTATTCACATCGAAGCTCGGGGTGATGGTAACCACATTGTCTGCGGCAGAGATGGCGACCTTGGCGGCGGCCTCCTCCTGGGTCAGAGTTTGACCCTTGTCCACGATCACCAGCCATGCATACCGGTCCGTGCCGTAGGCATTGACCTTATACATGGTGTTGCCGTCATAGGTGAAGGCACTGCCGCCCTCGGGGGTGCCCTTGACCGTGACCAGCATCATGGTTTTGTCGTTCAGCTCCAGATATTTGGACACGGTCACTTCCTCCGCGCTGTGGGAGACCTTTTCCACCTTCACGACCAGGTTCCAGCTGTGGGCGTATACATACAGATAGTCGTTATAATTCACGGCCTCGACCACATATTTCCCATTGCCAAGGCTGCGCACGGTGGCGGGTCTCTTAGAAGCTGTGGGAGTGGCGAGGGGCTGATAGTAAGCCGTGACGGTGTAGTCGCAGCTCTCGCGCTGGTTCAGCGTGAAGTAGTAGGGCATATTCTTGCCCATAGAGCTTGCATTCCCGGAGGCTGCGTCCTCAACGCCGTTGCCGGTGAACACGACCGGAATACCAGATTCTGTGTTGGCGTCGATCCATATTTCCACACCTCCAACGATTTCTTTTCCGGGGATCGTGTAGGTGAGGGTGCCATCGTCATTGGCAGTGGGGACCGCTATGACTGTATGGACAAAGGGATCCCCGTTGTCTACACTGTAAACTACACGGTAGGAGTAGCCGGCCCTCGGGGTGACGACGAAGGAGTAGTCATTCAGATAGGTGACTGTCTCCGGGCCCTTGGTCACATCCTGCTCCACATCTTCGTCAATCTTGTATTTCACATCGTACTGCTTGGGGGTCTTGCCGGTGCAGGTGACCTCCACATTGCCGGAGATATTCTCGATGGTGTAGGTGTCATTTGCGCCGAAGGTTAGGCCCTCTTTGACGGTGTCGCCCATCTTCACGGTGAAGGTGTAGGTATAGTGGCTGTCCACGGGCTTGAAGGTGAAGCTGCCGCCCTTGGGGACCAGGCGGGTCTCGTCAGAGGTGAACGCATCCGGCAGGGTCACGGTGAAGTTGTTGGCGTTGACCACGGTGTCGGCGTCGGAAATGGCGGCATCCGGGGCGTCAAAGTTGATGGAGTTGGCATCCAGATCAAATTTGGCGTTGGTCAGCTTCACGGTGGAGGTGGCAGTCGCCTTGGCGGTGAACTGCAGGGCCAGGGCCTCGCCCAAGGGCACGGCATCGCCGTAGCGGCGGACCCGAACGGTGCCGTTATTGTCCTCCACCGTCAGATTGGCGGCGTCACCGGTCTTGGTGTTCAGGGTCAAGGCTGCCGGGTCATAGGTAAAGGTCATGTCATAGGCGTTGAAGCCGGTGATGTTTTTCTCGGAGGAGGCGACGGTCACGGGGATACGCACCCGCTGACCCGAAACAAGCTGCTGGTCAGCACCCATGGAAACAGAGTAGCCGGTTTCAGTTTTTGGAACGGTGATTATACTGCCACCCTGCTCAGTAACGACAAGTGTGGCTTCGACATTGGGATTGTTGATAACGGCCCTTGCGTCTGCATTGTAAAATGTGCCTCTAATTTTATATTTGATAGCCTGTCCAACCTCACATGATTCATTTACTTTGAAACGAACTGTGGCAAATGCGCCGGTCTGTCGCGTTTGAATTTTATTAAGAATAGCTGAATCAGTGCCTCTTTTGCTGTCAATTTTGAAATCAACATAGGACTTAAAATCGCCGGGTCGTTTTTGTGTGACGGAACAGCTCATGCTATCCCAAGAACAGGTATAGTCCACATATGTAAGGGTGTCCATATTATATTCAATACTACTTGTGACCTTATAGTAGTCAGATGGAGCTTGTTCCAAATAGATAGTCGCGGTTATTATATCCCCCGCATGGGGAGCTTTATTATCAAAAGTTAAAGTAAAAATTTGGCCAATTTCAGCGGCAAAAGCCACAGGAACTACGCTTAAAAGCATTGCAATCGCAAGTATAAAAGAAAAACTCTGTTTTTTCATACTATTCTCCAGTATATAAGTATGAGGTCCGGGGAATCCGCAAGCGGATTCCCCGGACCTGCGTTTCAAGGATGTGAGCCCCTATTATGCCTACGGGGCTTTCCTTTCTTAGATTACCCAATAGGAGGACTTTATCACATTATGCTTCGGGAGCATTTAGTTAATGGGGTGGATTTTGGGGTTTTCCAAATACCAAGTAAGTGCGTCAAGATCATCTTCGTCAAGCCGGTTATTCCCATCAATGTCGGCCTGTGCCCACTGTTCAGGAGTGAGATTATCTTCCGATTTTCCTGCGTCAACCCACTCCTGTAGCAGCGTCAAGTCATCCTTATCCACATATCCGAAGGGATCCAGGTTCACATTGCCTACAGACGGAGTTGTCAAACCAATCAAGTCGGTCTGCCAGCTCAAAGCAGGGCTATACCGGCTGGAGCCGAAGGTACCCGCCATACCCGTATTCATGGTCGTCACGAAGTCTGCGGAATCCATTTCTGCTCTGGTCTTAGCGGTAGCCGTCTGAGCGGTGCTCTTGGCACTGCCAATGCCCTGACTGCAGGTGAAGTCCAGATAATACAGGTTGGACATCGCAGCGGAGGCGTTGTTGGTCATGCCGACCACTGCGCCCACATTGCTGCCGGTGCTCTCCACATAGGCCCGGTTGTAGCAGTTCTTGACAGAAGCGGACGCGCCGGAGGCAAAGGCCACGATACCCGCCACATAGTTGCCGGCACCGGTGATGCTGCCGGTGTTGTAGCAAGCGGTGACGCCCTTGGTGGTCTGACCCACGATGCCGGCCACATAGCCGTTGCCGGTGATCGCACCGCCGTTGTAGCAGCCGGTAATGGTACCGGTAGCGTAGCCGGTGATGCCGCCCACATACTGATAGGCATGGATGGTGCCTTCGTTGCCGCAGTTGGTGGCGTTGGAATTCACCAGACGGCCTGCAACGCCGCCCACGCTGCTCCAGTTGCCATTCACACGGGTAACGGTGATGTCAACATCGGAGACAACGCCAGAGATGTTGGTATAGTTGGCGTAGGCCACCACGCCGCCGGAATAGGCGTTGGCAACGCTGCCCGTGGAGGTCAGGTACATCTTGCCGGTCACCTTCAGATTCTGAATGGTGGCGTAGCTGCTGCTGGTGCCGCTCACATAGCCGAACAGTCCCTTATACGGAGCCGAGGTAGTGGTGGCACTGTAGTAGATGCCCATGTTCTTCACGGTATGATTATTACCGTTAAAGCTGCCCTTGAAGGCCGTGCTGGCGGTAGTGCCTCCGATGGGCGTCCAGTTGTAGCCGGCCAGGTCAATATCACCTGTCAGCGCACCGTTGATGGCATAGCTCCCGCCGTTGACTTGCGCCGCAAACCAAGCCAGCTCCGCTGCGGTACCAATCTGATACACGCCGTCGGTCAGAGTGGGCTGCGTCTTGGTGGTGCCGTCCCATGCGCCGGCAGCAGAGGCCGTCAGCGGAATGGTCTTGGTCAGCACACCGCCGGACACATTGGCCTTGTCTGCACTGCCCAGGTAGAAGCTGCCGTAGACATAGTCGCAGCCGGCGCAGAGCACCGCATAGGTGTAAGTGCCGTAAGGCAGGTTCTCATACTCGCCGTTGCTGTTGGCGGTATGGACATTGCCTGCGGCATCCGTCAGCGTCACCGTGGGCGTGGCGGTGGTGGGATTGGTAATATTCAGCTTCAGCTTGAAGTTATAGCGCGGAGTGACCTCCACATTCACATTGGGGAAACGGTTCAAGCAGAAGTTCACCGTGACCGCATTGAAGTTCGTGCCCACGCCGGTATTCGACATGTTATACAGGGTGGCAAACGGGTTCGCCGCCGAGTACATGGAGCCGTAGGTATAACCGTTGGTGAGCTGAACATTGGCGGTGCTGCCGGAGCCAAAGTCCACATTCGTCGGGATTGTCAGCTCCAGCTTGGCCTGATCCATCTGCTGATACTGGGCGACATTGGTCTTATAATCCGTACCACCGCAGGAGTAGAACAGGTTGTAGGTAGTGGGGTTGAAGATACCGCTGTACTTGTAGATGCCACGGTAGCTGCCCTCGAAGGTGAGAGACACCTTATCGCCGGGCATAATCTCCGTCTCCTGGGGATTGGAGGCGTTGGTGACCGTGGCGGTCACTTCGGCCACACGAGCCAGACTGTAGGAGGTGCCGGTGCTATCATGCATCTTGATGATCACAGTACCGCCAGCCAGCCCAGCTTCGCGGAAGCCCAGGAGACTTGCGTGATACTTGCCGCTGGAATCCGCCGTCAAGGTGGTCCAGCCGGAAAGATTGCTCACCATAGTGTCCTCGTCCGTGGTGACAATGGCGTACTGAACCGTCGTTGTGCCGCTGCTGGACACCGAGAAGTCCAGAGTGGGAGCGGTGTCGTTACTCAGATAGAACCAGTTGTCGTAGTTATAATCCCACGCCGTCGGGCGAGAAGAACTCAAGCCGTTGGAATTATAGGCGATATTGGCTTTTGCATTGCCGTTTTCGGTCGCATCATTGGTAAGCACGAACACACTGGTGCGCGCGGGATTGGTGGCCGGGTAGAGGCCGCCGTGGGTGCCGTGCTCGTCAGCGGTCGTGTAGACATCCAGTGCCTTATACTTCACGGCAACGATAGTTGTGCCATCGGGCTTGACATCCAGCCAATTGCCCTTGGCGTTGCCGCCGGATGCCGCCTCGACAGAACCCTTCTCGCTCAGCACCTGGGCCTTGAACTCGGGCTCGATCATGATGTTCATGGCATCGCTGTCAATGATCTGCCACAGACGGTAGGCGCGGACACGCTCAGAATCCTTTTCCGTGTACTTATAGCCGGTGGGATCCAAATACGCCTGGATCTCCGCCTCGTCACGGGTCTTGGTAATGGTGCCAAGGTTGTCGAACTCGTGATAGTACTGATTCGTGCAATCTCCACTGTTGAAGGTGAAGGTCTTGGAGAAGTCGGCAGAATTGCTCTTGAGCCAACCGGCCTTGGTGACATAGTTCGTCACACCAGAGCGATTGTCCTCCAAACGCCAGGTGTAGTTGGAATTGCTCTTGCTGATTTTGTAGGTCAGAGTCTTTGTGCCGGCAGCAGCGTCAGTTTCAGCCTCTCCAGTCGGATTGATGGGCTTCGTGTTGAAGTTATTATACTGGAAGTAGAGCGTAAAATCTGCGTAGTCGGGAACCGTCGCAGTCATCGTTATCGCCTGGGAGAGCGACAGATTCTTGGTAACTACCGTGTACCCCGCGGCAGTCGTATTATTGATAGACTGCGTGAAGATGAAGCTATCAGCGGTTGTTGCGGTAGGCTCCACATAGGCGTTCCAAAGAGCCGCGTTACCGGCAGCGTACATCATGAAGGGATAGTAGGTGTAGTTACTGCCGGTGGGAGTATAGGGCGTTCCGTGCTGCACATCACCACCCATGATGGGCATGACCACACGAGCCGTATAGTCATCAGCGGTAAAATAGTCGCTGCTGTTCTTTTTGCTCGTGGTATAGATGGAGTGCAGGCGCAGATAAATATCCGTGCCGCCGCCGGTGCCGCCGTCCACATTGGCCTCAGTGGGCAGGGTCAAGCTGTGGCCGCCCAGGTAAACATTTGCGCTGGTTTCCGAAGCTTTGTAGCCATAGGCGCGGAAGGAATATCTGCCGGCGGCCAGGCTGGCATAGAAATTGTTGTAGTTATCTGCCAGCGTGCCGGTGGAATTGGGGTCAGCCGTGGTAAAATCACTGGCCTTAAAGGTCAGAGGGCTGTAACCTTTCAGCTCATAATCCTGCCCCTTGACAGTGATCATGTATTTGCCGTTAACCACGGCGATGGACTGGTCATGGTCCTCATAGATGTACTGGGTCTTGCCATCAACTTCATAGGAAGTCAGATAGTCAGCGCCCTTATCGTCAAGACCAGCCGTCTTGTAGAGCTTGATCAGCGGATACTTGCTGCCATTGGTGGAATAGTTCATATCCTGACCAACATGGAAAGTATAGTGCTGCTTGATCGAGTCGCTTACGGTCAGTGTCAGCGTCCAGGTGTCCGTGGACAGACCGGCAGAGTTCATGGCATGGAACTCATAGACATATGTATCGGCGGTGTTCTCCGTGATTTGGATCGTGGTAGCACCGAACAGAGCCGTGGAGAAGTAGTAAGGCCCCTTCCTTTCGCCAGTCCCGGCTGTTCTATAATAATAGTAGTCGGTGTAGCTCAAGGAAGAACCGTCCGGATTCTCGAAGATGTTGCCAGCCTGCAGATCGGACAGGTTATAGGCGTATCCTACCGAAACGGTTGCACTTGCGGTGACCGGGACGCCGCTCTTCAGCCGCGGGACCTGTGTGCCCTCCGCAGCGGTCAGAACAATGGTGTGGGTGGCCGTGCCGCTGTCGTCGGTAGCGGTAAGCACGATCGTATACTCACCAGCCGCAGTAGGGGTATAGCTCAAGGTAGAGCCGTTCAGCGTTTGCGTAGCGCCGTTGACGGTTGCCGTATAGGTCAGCGCATCGCCATCGGCATCCGTAAACATTTCAGCCACATCCAGCGTCCAGGCATTACCGAGTGTTACATTAGCTGTGGCAATTGCACCGGGAGCGACCGTAGGTGCCGACTTGCCTTCATAGGTGAAGGCGAGGAAATGGACAGGTGCATAGCTGGCGCTGCCGTCATACTCCGGCGCATAGGCAGTTCCGCTACCATCTGCACCCAGCACAAAGCTCTTTTGGACCGTGGTCCCATCCTCGGCGGTACGGGAGTAGTTCAAGGGAATTGTGATTGTGATATCCCCATTGCTCTCCGTATAGGCCATTTCTACACCGCCGCCAGTCCACTGCGGCACATCGGCGTAGTAGCCGGATGCTTCACCGCTCGTGGCATTGGTCAGTATGGCAGCGTCTTTGTAGGTGGCCTTTACATAGGTCGTGCCTGCGGGAACGGTGACCAAGTAGTAGGGCACATTCTCGAAAGCAGAGTAGCCGGTAAAGGTCACAGGGTTCTGCACACTGATGGTTGCCGTTCCTGTGGTCTGGTCATTCGCACCATAGGGAACAATACTATCCAGCGGCGCAGCTACTGTGCCTTGTTCCGTTGCAAAGACTGCCGTGGGAAGGATGGATAGAACCATCATGAGCGCAAGCAGCATTGAAAGGAACTTTTTCGCTGTCTTTTGCATTTCCAATCTCCTCTCAGAAAATTTTTTATAATAAGGCCTGCCGGCATTATTACCTTAGCTGCGAGCACATTTTCGCATCCAATAAGAAAATAACAAAGTCATATAGGGGCGCGACACCCTATTATAATTGGTGTCTCGTTCCGATCTGTCCAAGGCGAAAGGTGCTTTCGTTAAGAGGATTGGGCGGAAGGGGCTGGCCAAGCCCCTTCTGCCCATATGGAAAGCTGGCGGATCTCCGCCCTCGACTTGGCAAACCTTACTCAAGCATTACATCTGTTGCAACGAAGGTTTCCTCTGTGGCTTCGTGAACAGCGCATTTGCTTTGGCGTTGCTTGACTCGCTCAACCCGTGCTGCCCGTTTAGCGTCACGCTCGCTCCGATGCAGCTGAATTTGGATATTCTTTTCATTTTGATAGCGCCCGCAATCTCTATTGCGGGGTTTTTTGTATATAGGATTCAAGTGGGCGGCTCTCAGCGCATCTTTCCAATCGCCAAAGCGCTCTGCGATGTAACTGCCACCGACGATCTCGATGGGGGCAGGGGACTTTCTCCAATGTCCGGCGCAGCGCCGGAGATAGGCCGCCAGCTGATCCAGGCTGTCGCCTGCGTGTTTTTCCGCAAAAGCGCGGTCCTGCTCAGCCAATGCATCCCGTGTTCTTTTGGCAATGTGCTGCTCGTACCAATTCGCTCCGTCAAAATTTTGCGCACCTGCTACTTTACCCATGGGCACACCTCCTTAATGATTCATGACAAAAAAAGCGCTGATAAACCCATACCGGGTCATCAGCGTACACTTCTGCCATATCAGCACCACGGAGAGAGCGCCCGCTGCCTTTGAGTCCTAACTACACAATTCTACTGACTTGCGCCATGAGATACTCTCTGCGTTTATGATCTGTCTTCTCACGATTTTCTCGCAATGACGGACTTTCGTCCCAGTGGTTTCCCGCCTCGATCATATCCTTGCGCTTACAGTGCCGACCGCATGGGGAATCGCACCCCTTTCCTTCAGGGCAATCACCTGGCCGTTTCCAGCTCGGATGACCGCCGTGCAGCATCATCGGACTCGATTATTCTGTTTTCCAGTATCACTTTGTTTGTTAAGGGAATACTACAATAGATCCTCCGGAAATAGGCTTTCGTGAATTTATCCCATTTGCGATAGAGTCGTCAAAAGCTGCTGGTATCGGGGCGCTTCCGGATGATCTGACGGAGACGGTGACGGCGAACAGTCCGGGTCCAACACCGGTGAAAGGAAGCAAATACTCTGAATTACCCGCATTTTGTGCTCCAAGGACGAGTGAACATAGACCTGGAGTGTCGTGCGGACATCTGTATGACCAAGCATCTCGCTCAGGCTCTTGACATCGACTCCACGCTCCACGCATCGGGAGGCATAGGTGTGCCGCAACACATGGAAATTTCGATATGGAATACCCGTCGCCTTTAGCAAGACCTGGTATTGGTATTGTAGTGTCCGTGGCTCCATAGGCACATTTTTCCCGGTCAAGAGGTATTTTTCTCCATCGGGATGAGACTGAACAGCCTTTTTCAGGAGGATGGCCATGTCCAGCGGCAGGGGGATGGTACGATGAGCACTGTTGCTTTTGGGCGGCAGCACGGCCAGACGAGTGCGATCCCCGCTGCGGATACGCTGCACGGTTTTGGTGACATGGATTACCCCGTTTTGTAGGTCAATATCCTTATATTGCAGGGCGCACAGCTCTCCAAGGCGTAAGCCGGTGTTTAGCGTCAGCAAAATAGCGATCCCGGTGGTCGTCGGCTCAACTACAATCTTCTGTGCCAATCGCTGGACTTCATCCGGGCAGAATATGTCAATCTGCTTTCTCCGATATGCTGGCAACTCCACAGTCAGGCCCGGACAGGAACAGCCTGCTTTTGGGGCGCTGTATTTCAGAATGGATTTCAATAACACCCCCACATCTCTGGCGCTTTTTCCGGAAAGACCATTTTTCTGAAGACGGCGAAGAAAATCGGAAATCTGATTCGCCGTCAGTTGGCATACAAGCACCGCTCCCAAAGCGGGCAGAATATAGTGTTCCAGCATATAGGCATATCGGGCAAGCGTGGACTGCTTCAATTTATCCTGTTTGTCCGCAAGAAACCGCTCCGCAGCCTGATTCAGCGTGAGTGAGGAAGTTTTCGCCGGCAGTTCTTGAAGGGATTCCAGGCGCTGCTGCCGTTTTGCACGGCACTCCCGATAATTCCTGGCATAAACATAGCCGTACTCGGCACGGCCGGAGGACGAGTGGCCCCGGATATACCGTCCCTCCCAGCGCCCATCCTTACGCTTGTAAATATTTTCTCCACGCCTTGGCATATTGATTTCCTCCTTGACGATGTTTTTGACGGCGTATTTTACTAACATTTTAATTTTGATCGATATGGCTCTGCAAAAATGCGGGTGAATTGGGTGCGATCAATGTATACATTTGTGATTTGTGTGCGAATTTTGCTAAATAACCGCATTTCAGGCATTGACAAGCGACAAAAAGGCCGATATAATATAGATGGTTAAAGAGGAGTTTGCTTCGCAAATGGGATAAATTCACGAAAGACAATCGCTTCTCATTCCCACAAGGTTCATTACAAATTCATTATACTGTTTGGCATGTTGTCGTCAATTCGTTTGCTGCGCCGATATGTGGTAAAAGTGGTGTCACCGTTAGGGCGACACCACTTTTTTACTGCTATGGGCGCAGAATGCCGTAGCCCATGATTTCATACTGCCCTACAGGATAGCGGTTCACCCGGCAAAGGTTTCCGGAATTGCCCTCGACGGCGTAGATAATACCGTTCTCCACCTTCTGGACAATACCCGCATGATCTGCCGCTCCGTCCTGGGAACCGGAGCCGCCCTTGTTATCCCAATCAAAGAAGATAATCATGCCGGGCGAGGGCTCCATGGCGTTATCCGCCCACTGCCCACGCTCCCGGAACCACTGGACGCCGTTGACACATCCGGCGAACTTGGGAATGACACCGGTGTCGATATAGCCGCATT
>ERZ827490.1645-NODE-1645-length-27654-cov-9.126635_pt1 | contig 27654 bp, 13 predicted proteins | sample MGYA00519770_ERZ827490 | MGnify/ENA primary metagenome ERZ827490 (study PRJEB31778, sample SAMEA3449324) | human gut metagenome | biome: human gut; feature: human-associated habitat; material: faeces | place: United Kingdom | collected 2010/2012 ...
TGAGATCACGCCAAGCAATAACATGACATTGCCGGAGGCTGTGGAGCTATTTTTCGTGGAGCGGGAACAGAAACGGAAGCTGAAGGAGTCCACCGTCAGCCGGTATCGGTATGTGGTACAGCAGTATATCCAGCCGCAGCTGGGCGCTGCGCCGCTGTATGCGCTGACGGAGCAGCGGGTAGCGGATTTTTACCGGAAGCTCCAGGGGCATGGCTTGTCGGCCAAAAGCACACGGGATGTTGGCGTATTGCTGCGGGCCATCCTGCGGATGGCGGCCAAGCGGGGGTGCTTCTGCACGGGGGTAAACGCCGAGCTGCCAGTGTGTAAAAAGCGGCAGGTGGAGATATTCACCGAGCCGGAGATCCTGCGGCTGGCGCATCATATCGTAAACGAGCCTGACCTGACCGGTCTTGGCGTTCTACTGACGCTGAACAGCGGCCTTCGTCTGGGAGAGTTGTGTGCGCTGCGATGGTCGGATATCGACCTCCATGCGGGCTTTCTGCGGGTGGAGCGGGAGGTACAGCGGATCTATGAGAAAGGCTGCACAAGACTCATTATGCAGCCGCCCAAGAGCGAATCGTCGCTGCGGAGAATACCGCTGCCAACTGATATCCTGTCCCTGCTGGCAGCGCACAGACCCGAGAACGCGGGCAGTTTCTGCCTGCTGACAAGCTCCGGCGATCCGCTGGAACCGCGTACTATGCAGAACCGATATAGGTCGCTGTTGAAACGAGCGGGCGTCCCGTATCGAAATTTCCATGCCCTGCGGCACACCTACGCCACACGCTGCATCGAGCAGAATGTGGATGTCAAAAGCGTCAGCGAGATGCTGGGCCACAGCGACGTGCGGATCACGCTGCAAACCTATGTCCATGTCTCCCTGCGGCATAAGCAGCAGGCGGTGCAGAGCATCTGCTTCCTGCCCATCAGCGGAAACGCAGACCTTGCGCCGTCAGAAATCCCGTCAGGCGCAGCAAAAGCCGCTGCACGACATGGCGCGGCGGCGCAGGTTTCCTGAATGATGATGATTTACGAAAAAGTTACGCCGTCCGCGCAACAGAATACCCAAAAAACGGCAGGTGTGCAATCCGCGCACCTGCCGCTTTTCGATCGCGTGACAAATTTCATATACTGTGCTATACTACCCACATCATCACCAAGGAGGGCTACACCATGCGCATCAATTGGTTCAAGGACGAAAATCACCTGGTCTATATCAACGGCGCGACGCAGCTGGCAGAGCTGGAACGGACGCTGCACTTCCCCGGACTGGAGGAAGCGGCCAACGAGCTGCGGCAGCACCCCACAGCGGAGGGCTTTACCATCAAGGGGCCCAAGCGCACCAGCGGACGGCTGTTCGTGCCTGATCTGACCTTCGGCGAGCACATCGAGATGGGCGAAAACATCTTCTTCTACATGGGTGAGATGCAGGAGTGCTACGTCATCTACTGGCCGGACGCACCGGTGGCAAAGTGAGGCGGCATCGCACATGACTTTCCTGCAAAAGCATTACGGGCAGATGTCCGATTCCATGCTGACAGCCTTTTTCATCATCCTATCCGGCGGCCTGCAGGACGCCTATACCTATTGCTGCCGCGGCAAGGTGTTCGCCAACGCCCAGACCGGCAATATCGTGCTGCTGAGTACGCATCTATTCGAGGGAGACTGGGGACAGGCGCTGCGATACTTAGTCCCCGTGCTGGCGTTCCTGCTGGGTATCTACATCGCGGAGTGCGTCCACCGGCACTTCAAGCGGATGGAGAAGGTACACTGGCGGCAGCTTATCATTCTGGCGGAGATCGTGCTGCTGGCGGCGGTGGGCTTCCTGCCGGAAACGCTGAACACCACCGCCAACGCCGTGGTGTCCTTCGTGTGCGCCATGCAGGTGCAGACCTTCCGCAAGGTGCGGGGCCACGCCTACGCCAGCACCATGTGCATTGGCAATATGCGCAGCGGAACGGAGGCGCTGTGCGCCTACTTCCATACGAGGGATAAGGAAATACTCCACAAGGCGCTGACGTATTTCGGCGTGGTGCTGCTGTTCGCGCTGGGCGCGGGCGTCGGCAGCACCGCCACGCTCCATTGGGGCGCGGGGACGATCTGGCTGTCCTGCGGCCTGCTGACCGTCAGCTTCCTCATCATGTTCATCCACGACGAGGAACAGAAGCTGAACGAATAAAAACAACACCGGCGGCGTTACCCACACGCTGCCGGTGCTGCTTTGAGGTGGTGTTCCTCATGGAAAAGAAAAGTAAAAGTATGGTTGGCTGAACCATGTCCTTATCATAGCAGGTCGAATAGTGTTTGTGAAGCGCATCTTTGTTCTTGAAAACATGAGGACTTGTATAGTATAATGCTCCTCGAAACGAGGTGCGCTATGAGTATTTCCAAATATCAGGTCTTTCTGAAAACGGTCTCCTGCGGCAGCTTCTCCAAGGCGGCGGAGGCCATGAATTTCACCCAGTCCGGCATCAGCCACGCCATCAACTCGCTGGAAAACGAGCTGGGCGTGAAGCTGTTGAGCCGCAACCGCGGCGGCGTGGTGCTGACGGCGGACGGACGGGCGGTGCTGCCCAAAATTGAGAAGCTGTGCGCCGCCCACCACTCCCTGATGCAGACGGTTGAGGGGCTGAAGGATATGGACAGCGGCCTTGTGAAGATCGCCACGTTCTCCAGCGTATCTGCCCAGTGGCTGCCCCGCATCCTCAAGAGCTTCGGGAAGGTATATCCCAACATCGAGTTTGAAGTAGTTACCGGCGATTTCTATGATCAGATCGAGGGATGGATCGTCAACGGCACGGTGGACTGCGGTTTCCTGCGGCTGCCGTCGGTGAAGCGCTTGCAGACCTACGCTCTGCACCGTGATGAATTGCAGGTCATCGTCCCCTGCGACCACCCCTATGCCGACCGTGACCCGTTCCCCGTGTCCGCGCTGGCGGAGGAGCCGTTCATCCAGCTGGAGGAGGGCGACGACTACGAGATCATGGCGGCGTTTGACGAGATGGGCATCCGCCCCAACGTGAAGTACATCGCACGGGAGGACAGGACTATCTTGGCTATGGTGTCGGAGGGCCTGGGCATCAGCCTGCTGCCGGAGCTGATGGTGCGGCACAGCCCCACGCCCATCAAGGTCTGTCATGCGCCCCTGCATTTCTACCGTACCATCGGCATCGGTGTCAAGGACAAGAAGGCACTTTCCAACTCCACCCGTCTGTTCGTGGACTATGTGCGGACGTGGGTGGCGGAAAACGGGAATACATAAACGTTCAACTTTCGCGGCGAAAGCATGAGAACTCGTAATGCAGCGCAGACAAGAACGCAGTTCCCATACGGCTTTACGGGAACGAACAAACGACGCCGCAAAAATGTATCCTTCCGCGAAACAAATACCCTCTTGCAAAACGGCGGGGTGTTCATCATAATAGCACCCGTAGCCCCCGAAAAGTGAATAGGCTTACCGGTCTGAAACGCTGCGGCGTTTCGGTGAAAGTTGGAATGTGGGTCAAAGTCCCCGCGAACAGGTCACTGTGAGGCTCCTCTGAGGCAGGAGATAAGTCAGGTCGCGCCGGTAAGCGTCACAATGCACACGCCTGAAACCGAGCTGCATGAACGGGGGCTTCGCGCCCGTTTACACGAGAGAAGCGTCGGCATTTGCCGGCGCTTTTTGCATGAAGTCAGGGCACCTATGGGGGACGGAAAGGTGCTTGAAAAAATGGGAGAACGCAGGAAATACGTCCGCAGGGACGCCACGGTGGGACGGTTGTCCGCTATCTTTCTGGAGGACATGGAGGGGAGCGTAAAGCCATCCACGCTGGCGTGCTACCGCCGCAACATCCAATGCCACATCCTTCCAGCGCTGGGAGCGCGCGTGGCGGCGGAGGTGACGGTGGCGGAGATCAACGACTACATCCAGCAGTTACAGGAGGACTATTCGCCCAAGCTGGTGCGAGAAATCGGTGGCCTTCTGCTGCGGATCGTGGGCATGGCCGGTGTGGGCTACGGCGAGGATGTGACGCTGCCGAAGGTGCGGCAGAAGGCCGTGGAGGTGTTCACCGAGCCGGAACTGAAGCAGATGGGACAGGTCATCCTGCGCCGTCCGGACAGGACGGGACTTGGCGTGCTGCTGACAGCCTACACCGGCCTGCGGCTGGGAGAGCTGTGCGGCCTGCAATGGCAGGACGTGGACGTCGGCGCGGGACTGCTGCATATCCAGCGGACGGTGGAGCGCATCGCGCAGATAGGCGGCGGGACGTGCCTGACGGTGCAGCCACCGAAAACGGAAAATTCCGAACGCTGGATACCCATTCCGAAAGAGATGCTGCGGATGCTGAAGCTAGAGACAAAGCAGCCGGACAGCTACCTGCTGACCGGCGGGGAGATCGTCCCTGACCCGCGGGCGATGCAGTACCGCTATAAGGTGTTGTTGGAGCGTTGCGGTGTGCGGTATCGGAATTTTCACTGTCTCCGACACAGCTACGCCACACGGTGCGTGGAACGCGGCGTGGACGTGAAAAGCGTCAGCGAGCTGCTGGGCCACGCCGATGTCCGCACTACGCTTCGGCTATACGTCCACTCGTCTATGGACTACAAGCGCAGAGCCGTGGAGGGGATTGGCTTTCTCAAGGGAATAACGTAAAAAAGGACGCCGTTCGGCGTCCTTTTTCCTATCCAAAAAATGGCACAAAAATTTTCGCAAAGTAACATACTTTGCGAAAACTTTCCAATTTCAACCGAATAACAGTATATACCAGCCGTTTTTCCGTGTCAACAACGAGTTCTAATTTTCGACTTTTTCTGGCGTAAATCTGGAATGCCTTGCAGCGCAAGGCGTTCCGCACTTTTTCGCAAAGTATGTTACTTTGCGAAAAAACAGTTCAAAAGAACCGAGAATTTCATATAGCTATGTTCTGTGACGTCGTGTGGCTGTGCGTTGTAAAGGCGATTTTTCGTCAGGGTACAGCCTTAAAGGAACATGGGGAACCAAACCCACCGCGGACGGCACTGTGAGCGCAAGGAAGTGACCGAAACGGCGGAAGCCGTTGGGGAATACCCGCCATTGGGACGCGAGTCCTGAGAAGGTAGGTCGTGTACGAGGGAGAGATCCCGTGGCGCGAGGGCAGTAGAATTACACGAAGGAGAACTTGTTTGCAGCGGCGCACCCTCGTTGTAACATAGGTAGGAGTGTACGCTGACGTAAGACGTCGGCGTTTTTTCTTGCCCAAAATACGACCTTGGGGAGGTGCGCCAATGAGCCACTGGGATCCGAATCGAAAATTCGACTACAATAACTGGTGCGACCAGCAGATCGCCCAGCGCACTAAGGACGCGTTGGCAGTGCGGGACGCGGCCTTTGCCGAAAAGCACGCGGGCACGCCCCTGCGGGAGCTGGCGCTGTATTTGGCCAGATGCGCCCGCACCCTGCGCCACAGCCCCGCCCCCTGCGAGGTGGACGGCGGCGCGTTTATCGAACAGCGCTTCGGAAGTTGGGACGCAGCCCTGCGGGCGGCGTGTCTGCCGCCTATGCGGACGAAGGCGAAGCTGAACGGCACGGCCCGCTACCGCAAGGAACGGGCCATACAGGAGCCTCTGTTTTTGGCGGAGCGTAAGGAGAAGAAGCGGCAGAAGCAGATCGAGAAGAACCTGCGGCAGGGCCAACTGGCCCACGAAAAGGCCGTGAAGCGCCGCGCTGAGAAAGAAGCGGCAAAGGCCGCGGAGCAGGAGGTGTCCTGCTGAGTTACCCTTGTCAAACCGAGACAGTCTGAACGGAGACTGTTCGCTTTCCATAGGGGATGGGGTTTAAGCCGCCCCATCCCCACTTCCTCAAAATAAAGTCAAACCGAGAGCGGCATACGCCGTGTTCTTTCCCATAGAGCGGGAGGGGTTTGCCGGCCCCTCCCGCCGACCTCATGACGGCAATAAGGCCGAAGGGCGTTTAGCATAGAGAGATATCACACAAGGAGGGAGACAACTTGAAAACCAAGAGAGTCCATAAGCTGCTGGCGCTGCTGCTGGCGCTTATGATGACATTCAGCCTACTGCCGACAGTGACGTGGGCAACAGAAAAAGAAGAGGAAGAATACGTCTTTCAGGGCTCCGGCACGGAGACCGACCCCTATCTGATCGGCGACTATACGGCGCTGAAGGCGCTGGCAACAAAGGTCAACGGCGGCTGGGACACCGACGGACTGTACTTCAGGCAGACCGCCGACATTGACATGAGCGAGGATACCAAGTGGGCGCCCATCGCACCCATTGCTGCGGGCAAATGCGATACACCCTTCAACGGCACCTATGACGGCGACGGACACCGCATCAAGAACTTCGTCTATAACGACCCCAGCCGCTACTATTATGGCCTGTTCGGCAAGTTGGGCAGCAATTCCGTGCTGAAGAACCTGTCATTGGACGAAAGCTGCTCCATTACCGGCCTTTCCTGGGTGGGCGGCCTTGCCTGCAGCAGCGACGGCTACATTATAAACTGCGCCAACTACGGCACGGTATCCGCCGCCGGATCAGCGGGCTCCGTATCCTATCTGAATCTGGGCGGTATCGTCGGAGTTGGCTCGAAGCTGTACGGCTGCGCCAACTACGGTACCGTTACCGGCAATCCGGACGCCACCAATTTTGGTGATGTACCCGGCGGCATGGAAGTAGGCGGCGTTGCAGGCAATGCCTACACATTGGTCAACTGCGCCAACTACGGCGACGTCAGCGGCGGCGGCAAGGTGGGCGGTATCGTCGGCTCAAGAGCTCCGCTGGGAGATGCCGGCGTGAGCAACGCCACATGGGGAACGACCTACAGCAACATTGTGGGCTGCGCCAACTACGGCACCGTCACCGCCCGCGAGATGGCCGGCGGCATCGTGGGCGAGCTGCGGGGCCGGGTGGAGGACTGCTTCAACTTGGGCACCGTCAAGGTGGAAAAGACCGTCGTGGGCGGCATTGGGGGCACAGGAGGCGGCGGCAACTTTGTATACAAGCTCTACGTGTACAACTGCTATGACGCCGGTTCCGTGCAGTACGGCGCGGAGGAGGCCGAGCCGATGGCGGGCCACCTGATCGGCCAGTCGGAAAAGCATCCCGCGATTGATGAGTTTGACGCAAGCTGCCTGTACTATCAGGACATCGGCCTGCTGCCCGCCGTGGGCGACAGAGATGTGGGCGACGCCGCCACGGCCATGAAGCTGGAGGACATGAAGACCGCCGCCTTTGTGGATGCGCTGAACGACTACCCCCACCCCATACTGCGGGGCATGACCTGGAAGCAGGGCGGCAGCGAGAGCAGCGGCCTGCCGGTATTCGCCGGGTTCGGCGAACTGAAAAACTGGAACCGTGAGCTGAAAAAGCTGACGCTGAACGGCAAGCAGGCGTGGCCGGACGGCAACGGCGGCTTTTACTACGTGTTCCCCGCCGGAAGCGAACTGACCAACGTGACGGTCAACGCCACCATCGCCGACGGAGCATCCATCGTACCGGCCAGCGGCAGCGTGCTGGACTTCTCCGGCGGCCCCGTGACCTTCACGGTGACGGCGGAGAACGGCAAAACGTGCCGGTATTCCGTAAGGGCAACGGCGGCGGCCAGCGCCGACGGTCTGGCGGCGCTGAAGCTGGGCACCGGCTATATGAACGCCAGCACGGCCCTGAAGGGCGATATCCTGCTGAGCGACGCGGACTTTGAACAGGCAAAGACCGACTACAAATTCACCCGCTATGACAGCGAGGTGCTGTACGGCGGCACGGACACCTCGATTTATAACAAATACCGCATCTGGGCCTTCCCTGCCGAGAGCGGGGCTACGCTGAAGGTCAAGATGAACAACGGAACGGCAACGACCAGTTCCGCCTCGTCCATGGAAGACGCCGACGCGAGGTATGTGAGCTATGACGGCTTGATGGCGCTGGGCCAGAACGACCTGACCCTGACCGTGTCGCCGCCCACAGGCGGCTCCGGCAAGGAGACGGACTACCGCTTCCATCTGAACGTACTGCCCTCGCTGAAGAGCGTGAGCTTTGCCGAATCCGGGCTGGAGTGGGAGACCTTCGCCTATAACGTGCAGGAGTACGCGCTGGGCGTGCCCAAGGGCGTGACCAGCCTGACCCCCACCGTGGCGGCGGCGCTGGGCGACACGGTGAATGTGACCTACAGCCCCGCGCTGGACGCCGACGGCAAGGTCAAGATCAGCGACCTGCCTGACGGTAAGCTCACCATCACCGTGTCCGGCAAAAACGCCGGAGACCCCAGCACCACCTATATCTGGAAGGTGCTGGACGCCACCTATGATGTGAGCTTTAACGTCAACGTACCCGGCGCGACGGTCTGGGTCTATCAGGGCAGCAACGATGTGCAGACGGCGGAGAACGGCGTGTACACCCTGCGCTTCAGCCAGACGTACCGTTATGTGGTCACTGCCAAGGGCTACGTCAGCCAGAGCGGCGCGCTGAACCGCGACATATTGACCGACGGTGTGCTGAACGTGACGCTGTCTCCGGCTCCGGCCAATAGCCTGCCCCAGTATGGCGCTACATGGCCCAGCTTCAGGGGCAACGATGAGAACATGGCCCTCACCGACATCAAGACCCCCATCGGCCCCTATGCCGAGGACGGCAGCGATGTGGAACTGCTGTGGGCCAGCGCCAGCGGTAGCGGCTATGACAGCGGCGCGGTGGGCTGCCCCATCTTCGTGGATGGCTATATGTACGCCTACGCGGGCGAGCAGATATTGAAGCTGGATCCCACCAGCGGCAAGACACTGCTGAAAAAACCGATGATCGGCAGCTCCAACTTTGCCATCGTGCCGCCTACCTATGGCGACGGCATGATCTTCGTGGGTTTGCGGGATGGCCAGGTGCAGGCCTTCAGCGCCGAGACGCTGGAGTCCCTGTGGGTCTATAAGGATCCGCTGGGCGGCCAGCCCAACTGCCCCATCACCTACTCCGACGGCTATATCTACACCGGCTTCTGGCAGGGTGAGTCCGGCATGGAGAACTTCGTGTGCCTGGCGGTGGATGACGAAGATCCTAGCCAGCCCAAGGAGAGCAAGGAAGCCCTGTGGCGCTATACCAGCCAGGGCGGCTTCTATTGGGCGGGCGCTTACGCCAATGAGAATTATGTTATGGTCGGCACCGACGACGGCAAGAGCGGCTATACCTCCGGCACCGCCAAGTTTGTGGTGTTCGACAAGCGCACCGGCGAGATCATGGACTCCAAGACCGGCTATACCGGCGACATCCGCTCTAATATCGCTTATGACAAGGAAACAGGCAGAGTATTCTTCACCTCCAAGGGCGGCTATTTCTACAGTGAGGTGGTGGGCGCGGACGGAAAGATCGACACCACGCAGTCCAAGGCTGTTTCTCTGGGCGGCATGAGTACCTCCACCCCCGTGGTGTACAATGGCCGCGCCTATGTGGGTGTGGCGGGTACGAAGGGCCAGTTTACCCCCTACGGCGGCCACAACATCTCCGTGATCGATCTGAGCAGCTGGCGTATTGCCTACACCGCCACCACCCAGGGTTATCCCCAGACCAGCGGTCTGGTATGCACCGGTTATGACGACGGCGTGTATGTGTACTTCATGGATAACTATACCCCCGGCGTGATGCGTGTCATTCGGGACAAACCCGGCCAGACAGCGCTGGAGGGCGGCGTGACCGAGGAGTTCACCTACAAGGGCGTGCCGGGCGTATACAAGGACTGCGCGCCCGTGGTGTTCACGCCGGAGGGCCCGCTGGCACAGTACTGCATCGGCAGCCCTGTAACGGATCAGTACGGCACGCTGTACTTCAAAAACGACACCGGCAACCTCATTGCCCTGACCAGTAAGGTGGAGGAACTGGTGGTCACCCGCGCCCCCAGCACCGTGGAGAAGGGCGAGGACGGCAGCTGGTACGTAGAGGGTGCGAAGCTGTCGGCCAAGCTTGCCAACGGACTGGAGCGCGACGTGACCGAGCTGGTGACGTACCGCGACGATAAGAAGGGCGGCGTGGAGGCCGTGTATACCTACGGCAGCAGCGCCCAGCCCTATACGTTCTCTGTCAAGACCGTGTCGCTGACGGCGGCTGTTCCGGCCCCGTCCATCGGCAACGGCACGGCGGAAGGCGAAACCGTGGACGGCGTGACCACCTTCCCCGCCGGCACGGCTTCGGGAGCGCCCACCATTACTGTCACCGCGCCCAAGGCGGGCTGGTCGGAGGGAACGAACACCTTCACCGTGGCCAGCAGCAACGACGCGGCCTGCGTGGTGCTGGTCAAGCGGGCCGACGGCAGCTATGAGCGCCTGACGGCGGACAACACCGATGGCAAGCACCGATTCACCGCGTCCTTCGGCGAGGGCGACAGCATCATTGTGGCCCTGAAGGGCGACGTGAACGGCGACGGCAAGATCAGCGCCGCGGATGCCAGCCAGACAAAGGCAGCAATCAATGGTAAGCTTTCTTTGGAAGGTTACCAACTCTACAGCGCGATAGTTTCTGGCGGAACAAGGCCGAGAAGTGCGGATGTCAGCCAGATAAGAGCATCCATTACAGGCAAGATCAGCCTTTCGTGGTAAATAAAAACAATAGGAGGAGCAATTCTAACATGAAACAAGTAGGAAAGCGGCTTCTTTCCCTGCTGCTGGCGCTGTGTATGATGATGTCACTGTGTGTCAGCGCTCTGGCAGTGAATGACGTCACAGTCACAGCGACGCTTGACACCCCAACACTGTACAGGAAATCGGTGGCCCAGACGGTGAAACTTCGGGTCGCAACCTCTGAGCCAATCACCATTTGCGACTATCAGGTGAAGCTCAAATTGCCGGAAGGCTGGACGGTCACCGCCATGGAAAATGACGATGCTAATGCGCAATTAGTGCCCGCAGACTACAATTTGGCTACCGGCAGTGTCGTGTGGAATGGTGATGGAGAAGACCACAGCGTTACAAACTTCGTCATTTATACGGTGGAGATTCCTGCCGACACCAAGGCAGGCCGTTATGAACTGAGCCTGTATGAAGTGGAAGCCAATGCGACGTATGGCACCAAGCCTGTTCTCACCTCACCTGACAACAATACCTCCGCCACGCTGACCATTAAGGACGATGATACTAGCAATTTGTACAAAGACTACTGTGTAGCTTTTTATACGGGTGGCGGATCCGGTCAATCCACTTTGCAGATGGGTACTGACAAGAACGTGGTATCCCTCGAAGTTTTGATCCAAAACGGCATCATCAATAAAGGCCAAACCTATAACGCCTACGGGATCACGCTGAGCTATGATCCTACGATCCTGGAGTTCGTAAAGGTGGGTAACGTTGATTGCATCTACAGCGTAGAGAACGATAAGGTTAATGGTACTGTGACGGTATACCGCAGCGGCACCCAGCTAAGCTGCAGTGCACGCGACGGCTTTTTTGCGGAGTTCAAGGGCATAGCCACCGGCTCATGCAACGTGGCCATCACCCGCGCCTATGTGGATAAGGGCGAAAACGCCAATGTCCGGAATGCTCCCTCGGCAAACATCACCACCACAGGGTATATCGTCAACGTGGACGGCCCGTACTACAATGTAACGGCTTCCTCGCCTCAAGAGCTCGTTTATGAGCCGTACGCGAAGGCCAATACAGCGTATACCTTCACACTGGCGAATGGATATGATTGGCGGGGCATGGCGATCCGTTACACCATCGACAACGGAGACGGAATTTCCTGGCCTGTGGAATATGACACCACCAAAAACTGCTATACCATCCCTGCTAACTGGGTGACAGGTGATATCCACATTGATGTTTCCTTCCGTAACTTTGACGTCACTGTGGAGGGTAACGCCAAGAATGACGTGACGCTTTCCAGTACCTCAAAGCCCAGTTACAGGGTTGACTATCCCTTTACGCTGAATAAGCAGGAGGGATGGACCTACACGGTGGCTGTCACAGTGGGCGGCAAGAATGCCAATTACACGGTAAGCGAGGACGGCAAGACCTATACCATCGCTGGCAAGGATATCATCGGCAACATTGTCATCACTGCGAATAAGGCGAAGGGCGACTCCCAGATCAGCTTCAGCGGCGACACCTCTGATCTGGAGGGCGAAGCTATCCGCAACGCTCCCGTGGGTGAGGACTTCACCTTCACCATCAAGAAGGATGCGAATTACGACTATACGGTAGACGCCAAGTACACGGAGAGCGGCAAGACGATCCCCGTCACGGAGGATCCCGAGGGCACCTACACCATCAAGGGTGAATACATCACCGGCGACGCCATTACCATCACCATCACCAAGACCGCAAAGTGGAAATGGACGGTGGAGGTCAGCGAGTATGTGAAGGTCGGCAAGGCCCAGTCCGTGTTCCTGATCACTGCCAAGCTGAACGACGGTGTGACGCTGGATGCCGGTTCGACCCTGGCCTATGGCGATGAGCTTATGTACCGCAACGAGGCGCAGTATAAAGACGCTTACGCCTATCTGCTGTTCTCCGACAAGACGCAGAACGAGGTAAAGGCCGAGGCCGAGACAGAAGGCAAGATCAGCATCGTGACCGGTGAGGCACACACCTTCGACCTGACCGGCGATGTGAACGGCACCGAGCGTATCGACGTCAACGACGTCCAGATGGTGTACAACATCTACAAGGCCAAGTACACCGCCTTTGACGCCAACACCACCATGGAGAAGTTTCTGGCCGCCGACCTGAACGGCGACCGCATGATCACCGTGGATGATGCCGTGGTCGTTGTAAATAAGATCAAATAATAGAGACGAGTTGCCGCGTACATGATTTCCCCTGCCCCTTTCGGGGCAGGGGAAATACCCCGTTTTTCGGAGGTTTGTTTATGTGTCTCTTAAGACGCAGAAAAAGAGAGATAGAAACGAATTTCTGAATAAAAAAGCAGAAGGAGAACCACGAAATGAAGAAACTGTTATGCGCGCTGCTGGCGGCCCTGACGCTGCTGGCGTCAGTCGTCCCGGCCATGGCGGTGGACGAGAGCCAGTCGTACCTCTTTGAGCTGTCCATTGACGGCAGCGACACGAAGCAGGCCGCCCCCGGCGATATCGTTACGGTGGCGCTGGCCCTGAAGCGTACCGACACGGACGAGGGCTACACCATGTACGCCATGCAGGACGAGTTGTGCTACGACCCTGAGTTCTTCGAGCTGATGGAGAACAGCGCCATGACGGCGGCCTCCATCGAGACGACGGACATCGCTCTGCGGGGCGGCCTGCGGGCATTTTACATGAACTTCCTGTCTCTGGGCGGCGGCGAGAACTGGGACGCCTCCACCATGATCGGCACGTTCCAGCTGAAGGTCATCGGCACCTCCGGTTCCTCTGTGATCCGCAACACAGAGACCCGCGTCTCCACGGCAGACGGCATGGACAGCTACGCCACCACCGGCCGTGACGTGACCGTGATAGTGACGGACGAATGTACCGTACGGTTCGAGAGCAACGGCGGCAGCTCCGTTCCGGATCAGAAGGTGAAGCTGGGCCAGAAGGTGACCCGTCCGGAGGATCCCACCAAGGAGGGCTTTGCGCTGGCGGGCTGGTACAGTGACTTCGATATGACCAAGGAGTGGGATTTCAGCAAGGACACGGTGCAGGGCAGCATAACACTGTACGCCAAGTGGGTGGATCCCTCCCAGCTGCCTGCGGGCGGCTTCCATATGCCGCTGTGGGGCTGGATCGCGCTGGGCGCGGTGCTGCTGGGGATCGTGCTGCTCCTGCTGCTGCGCCGGAAGACGGTGAAGTTTGAGACCTTCGGCGGTACGGCCATCGGCAGCCGCAAGGCCAAGCGCGGCGAGAAGCTGACCCGGCCTCCCGTCCCGGAAAAGGAAGGCTGCGGCTTCGGCGGCTGGTATCAGGATACCGCCTGCGCCAAACCCTGGGACTTTGACAACGATAAGGTAGAGAAAAGCATGACGCTGTATGCCAAGTGGCTGTAAGCGTCGGTACAACGGGGGATACACGATGAGAAACAGGATCATAGCCCTGCTGCTGGCCTGTGTCATGACGGTGAGCCTGCTGCCGGTCTCGGCACTGGCAGTGGAGCCGTCTGACACCGCGGCGGCGCAGGAGACAACGGTCATTACCACGGCGGAGGAATTTGCCGCCATGAAGTCGGATGGCGCGTACCGTCTCGGCGCGGACATCGCGGTGGACGTGCCCTATGACAAGACGTTTACCGGCAGCCTTGACGGCGCATACCACTCGGTGACGCTGGCACTCCATGTCACGGCGGAGGATACGGCTGCGTCGTGGGGGTTGTTCCGCGCCCTGAACGGCGCGGCGATCCGGGACCTGCGGCTTGCCGGCGAGCTGGCCACCGCAGAGGACAGCCCCGCGCAGAGCGTGGGCGCACTGGCTGGCACGGTATTCGGTGATACCATAGTGAGTGGTTGCCGCAGTGAGGTGCAGATCAGCGTCTCCACTTCTGACAGCCATGTAGGCGGCCTTGTGGGCAGCGTCACCGGCGGTACGCTGACCCTGACGGGCTGCGCGAACGCGGGTACGGTAAAGGCACTGAACAGCGCCGCCGCGGGCGGTCTGGTGGGCAGCGTTCTGTCCGGCAGTGTCACGATCCAGCGGAGCTATCAGTACGGCGACGTGCTGGGCGGCGTGTGCGCTGGGGGCCTGATGGGCCAGCTGGCGGAGCAGGCGGAATGTACGGCGTCGTACAGCTATGCCGCCGTGTCAGCCGATGACAAGGAGAATGCTGACGCCTCCGCCCTGACGGGCTGGGGCGAGGTAAAGACCGTCAGCGGCGAAAAGGCCGGTGCACTGTGCGGCGAAGGTACGTTCAGCGTGGAGAGCAAAGCGCTGTTCTGGTCGGGCAAGGCGTTCGGGACGGACGCCGTCCCTGCCGGTGGCCAGTTCGAGGAGATGGATATAAATACTGTGCTGGCAGCCTTGAACGACGGCACGGCGGCGGATGATCCCAACGGCTTTTTACTGACGAAGGAAAACGGCGGCTGGCCGCTGCTGCGTTGGGAGCTGACCCAGCCTCAGGCGCCGGATACAGAGCTGGACAGCAAGAAGGAGGCATTGAAGTCTCAGCTTGCGGAGGTATGGAGCCAATACCGGGAAGCTTCCTATGAACCAGAGAATTGGGCGGCACTGACGAAGCTCTACAACGACGCGTTGGCGGCCATTGCCGCTGCCCGGACGGCAGAAGAACTGCCGCTGCTGTCGGAGCTGATGACGGACATGGCGGCCATTCCTGCCAAAATATATACGGAGCTGATGGCGGAGGAAAAGCAGTCTGCCATCCGGCGCATCCAGGCGCTGTATGAGAAGTATCTGAAACAGCTGGAGGAAAAGGAAGCGGCCTTCGAGGAGAGCAGCCGTGGCGTTTGGCTGTCCCTGACCCTGGCGGGCCGTGAGCAGCTGGACGCGGCCCGTGAAGCGCTGGAACAGCAGCAGGCCACCGCCCTGGCGGCGCTGAACGACTGCAAGACCACAGCGGAAGTAGACGCGCTGGCCGAAAACTGTGAGGCTGCCATGCAGAAGATCCTGGAGGACTTACAGGTGGCCGTACAGGACAACGACGTCCCGGAGGAGAATAAGTGGGACGGTAAGACTACGACACAGCCTGCCTCCGGCAGCGGTGCGAAGGATGATCCGTACCTTATCGGCACCGGCGCAGAGTTGGCGTGGTTTGCCGATCAGGTCAAGAACGGCAGCGTGGCACTATGTGCCCGGCTGACTGCGGAGATCGACCTGAACGGCCACCCATGGACACCTATCGGTACTGCCGCCAAGAGCTATCAAGGCATGTTTGACGGGTGCAACAGCACCGTCCACGGACTGCATATATCCGATAAAAGCTATGCGGGTCTGTTCGGTGTGATTGGAAAATCCGGCATCGTAGAGCGCCTAAAGGTAGCTGGCACGATCTCCATAGTAAGCGTTTCCGGCAATGGCGTCGACAATGTGGGAGCGGGCGGCATTGCAGGCTACTGTATGGGTACCGTTTTTCAGTGCTCCTCGTCGGTGAATATCAGCAATGACGGCACGAACTACAGCGCTGTGGCAGGCGGCATTGCCGGTAAAGCGGCAGTAAACGCCATCATAGACAGCTGCAACAGCTACGGCACGGTGGGCAGCCGAAATAACATCAACTACGCGGGCGGCATCGTGGGCGCGGCTCGCCAGAGCACCATGATCCGCTACTGTACCAACGAGGGCGCAGTCAATGGCGTTCAGGGCGTGGGCGGCATCGTGGGCCTGCTGACGGACTATGCGCAGGTGCGCCTGTGTGAGAATAAGAACACGATCCAGGGCGACAGCCGCGTGGGCGGTATCGTCGGCTGGGTCTGTCTGGATAAATATATCTCCGGCAGCGTGCTGGACGTTATCATCATGAACGTACTGAACAAGGGCGCTGTCAGCGGCAGCGGCTCGCCCGCCATGGGCTATGGCGCGGGCGGTATCGTGGGCTATATTGATACCGCCAACAATACGGGTCTCACCGGCCCATGCACCCTTTCCTATGCCTATAATACCGGCAATGTGACGGATAACGATGATGCCACAGCGCAGGGCGTAGGCGGTATCGTAGGCGAATGGCACGGCGGCGAGATCCGGCACGTGCAGAGCGCGTCCGCCAATGCGCTGTGGGGCGTAGTGGACGTGGCGAATACCAACAGCCACGACGCGGCCCGTGTGTCCTGCGTGACACCTTCCTTCACCATGGCCAGCGGCAGCTGGGATAAGGTCGCCGCCACGGCGCAGCTGCTGGCAAAGCTGATCCGTCCCGGCGACGAGAATTATAAGGTCTATGGTCCGGAGCAGAGCATCCTCTATAACGGCATTGTGCTGTCGTACATAGAGCGCATCGAACTGGCCGACGGCGACGCGGACGCGCTGGTGCAGGAATGTGAGGAGCAGCTTGCCACGGTGCTGAGCGGTACGGATGCCGGTGGTGAGCAGTTGCTGGCCGATCTCCACGCCTATGTGGACAGCCGCGTGTACGCGGCTGAGGAACAGGCGAAGGTCAACGAGCTGCTGGCGGCGGCAGAGGAAGAGATCAAGGCCGCCAAAACCATTGCGGACATTGATAATATCCGGCTGAAGTATCTGGGTGAGGATGGCAAGCTTCTTCAGATCATCACATACCCGAAGAAAGCACAGCGGGATCTCTATAACAGATTCATCACCAATAAGAAGTATTCTCAGGAGGACATGGCTACGCTGCTGGCGGCCTATGAGAGCTGGAAGCTGAAGCTGGATCAGGCTGCCTCTGCAGAAGAAGTGGACATCCTTTACGCCGACGCCGGAAAGGCACTGACCGATCTGACAGCCACCTTCACGGAGGGCGATACGGCACCGGATATGGACGCGGCGGCAGCGGCGGCTCTGCAAAAGGCCCGCGATGCGGCACGTCAGGAGCTGGATACACTGGCACAGCAGCGCATCGCGGAGCTGACGACCCAGCTGGGCGACATTAGCGGCTTCGATAAGGAACACCAAACGCTGCTGAACGATGCACTGGAGCGCGGCAAAGCCACTATTGAGACGGCGGCAGCGGTGGAGCTGGACGAGCTGACCGACTACGCCGCCATAGAGCAGGCACGACAGGAGGGCCTGACTGCCATTGAGCAGGCCTATACTTCCGCCAGCGGCAAGCTGAAGAAGCTGCTGGATTCCGCCCGTGCCGAGGACGGTTGGGATGGTACCCCCAGCCAGCCTCACGGCACGGGAACGGAGGACGATCCCTATCAGATCGGAACGGCGCAGGAACTGGCATGGCTGGCCTATGCGGTGAATAACCAGATGGAGAGCGCAGGATACTGCGCGGTGCTGACAGCGGATATCGACCTCGGCTATTGCCGGTGGCCGGTTATCGGCATTCTCAGCAGCAATGGACAGCGTGCCTATACCGGCACCTTTGACGGACAGGGCCACACGGTGTCCGGCCTGTATATCACGTCTCTGGGCGGGCGCCAGAAGCTGGGCCTGTTCGGCGTGGCGCAGGACGCGGTCATTGAGAACCTGACAGTGCGAGGCAGTATCGAACTGACCGGAGTCAAATCTTACGATATGACGGCAGGCTATATCATCGGCGGCCTGCTGGGCAGCGGCGAGGTAAAGGACGGAAAAGGCGTGACCATCCGCAATTGCGTGTCGCAGGTAGATATCTCCGTCTCCTTCGTCAACGATCAGAAGGCGCAGCGTGCCTCGGTGAGCGGTCTGGTGGGCCGTCTATCCGGCAGTGGCAGTCATGAGATCACGGACTGCCGGAATGAGGGCCGGGTCTATACCTCCTTCGAGCCGGGTGCCTACTATCTGGGTGGTTTCGGTGGTGACGGCGGTCAGGGCGGCATCGTGGGCTTTATCGATGCCAGCGCACGGCTGGAACGCTGTGTCAATACCGGTACGGTCTATGCAGGCCGGGCGGCCGGTGTGGGAGGTATCGTTGGTAATGCCGGTGCCAACGGCGTGACTATCACGCTGAACCAGTGCGCCAATCAGGGCGCAGTGTCCAATGATATCGGCGGGGCGCTGCTGAGAAAGGGCGGCACGGGCGGCATCATCGGTCTTGCGCCGACAGGCAGCATTACGGTGAGCAGCTGCTATAATACCGGTGTTGTGGCGGGCAGCGCCATCGTTGGCGGCATCTTAGGCGGTGAGAAGGGCGAGCATTCCTCCAGTCAGTACGGCAACAAGAACCTGACGCTGGAGAACTGCTATAACGCGGGCGCTTTGCAGGTAGGCACGGCCACTACGCTGGTAGGCTCTCTGGCAGGCTATCCCATAGACGGCCAGTATTATACGGGCCTGACGGTGCGCAAGGGCGCTTGCCGGTTCGTGATGGGCTGGAAGTGCAGTCAGGGCGACAGCGTGAAGGAAAGCACGACCCTGACAGCTGATTCTCTCTTTGAGGGACTGGTGGACAGCATTGGCGGCGTCAACAGCGGTTACCCCCTGTTCGACTGGCAGCTTCTGGAGCAGCGGAGTCGTGAAGAGGTGGTCAGCTATCTGAGCGACCGCTATGAGCGGGAGATCAAGCCCATTGCCACCGCGGCCCAGTGTGAGGAGATCGAGAAGCTGCTGGCCGAGGCGGCGGAGACCATCCGTACTGCTGAGACCACGGCGGAAATGACCGCCGCCTATGAAAAGGTGCTGGGGCGCATGAGCGCGGACGATCTGCTGGCAGCGGCAAAGGAAGCCGCACTGAAGCAGCTGGATAAGCTGTATGGCAGCGCAAAGAAGAATTATAAGGATATTACAGAGCAGCTGGACAAGCTGTATGAAACACAGACGGCCGCCATCGAGGCCTGTACCAAGTCTGCGGATACGGATACGGTGCTGGATCAGTTCTCTGCCGGTGTGGTGGATCTGCTGATCAGGGCACGGGTCAAGACCGGCATGACCATAAAAGAGCTTTCTTCCACGCTGCCGGAGGTAACGGCGGCCTATAAGGAGCTGACCGCGGCACAGAAGACGCATCTGGCCAACGGCAAAAAACTGACGGACGCGCAGAATCTGCTGGCCACCTATGAGCGCGATCTTGAATCGCTGAACCAGTGGGTAGACAGCGATACGGACAAGTATTCCGCAGTGAAAACCGAGATCGGTAAGCTGGCGACGGAGACCCGTACAAAGCTGGAAGGCTGCACCGATGCTGCCGGAATGGCCAAGGTGTTGAACGACTATTCTGCCGGTGTGGCGCGGCTCCTGCTGGAGAAGCTCAACTTCACCGCGGGCAAGACCACGCTGGGCGAACTGAACAAGCTCTCTCAGGTAATCGAGCAGGCATCCGCGGCTATCAGCGGACTGACCAAGGAACAGAAAGAACTGCTGGATGAGGCTCAGGTGGCAAGCTGCGCCGCGGCCAAGGAACTTCTGGCTGTTTACACAAAAGCCGTGGAGAATCTGAATAAGTGGAGCAGCGAGGATCAGAACAAGTATACGGACCTGAAAACGCCGCTGAACAGTCTTGCCGCGACGGCCCGCAAGGAACTGGAGAGCAGCGTGGACAAGGACGGCGCGGCCAAGGCGCTGAACGGCTACTGCGCCGGGGTCGTGATGGAGCTGATCAGGTCTGTCGGCACAGTCAAGACCGTTATGACCGAGCAGGAAGCGGCTCAGGTAAAGTCGAAGATCCAGCGCGCTCAGGCCGCCTACGGCAATCTGTCGGACGATCAGAAAAAGCTGGTGACCAACTACGCGGCTTTGCAGGCTGCGGGTACCGCCTATAAGACCTATGAGCAGAACTATGCGGCGGCCAAGACGGTCATAGATCTTATCAAGGACATCGGCAAGGTAAACGAGGGCATGACCAGAACGGAGGCCGACACAGTCAAAAAGAAGATCCAGACCGCGCAGGACGCCTACAATAAGCTGACGTCGGATCAGAAGAAGATGGTGACCAATTACGCCGATTTGCAGGCCGCGACGGCTGCCTATCAGACCTACGAGACGAATTACGCGGCAGCCAAGGCGGCGGAGGATCTGATCAAGGCAATCGGCACGGTGACAAAGGACAGCTATGACGCCATCCAGAAAGCAACCGAGGCCTATAACAAGCTGACGGTCACGCAGAAGAAGTTGGTGGACGCCAAGCTGGTGCAGCAGCTGCAGGATGCTTCTGCCCGCTATAAGGAACTGCTGGAGCAGACCACCGGCGCAAACGGTGAGAAGGTTCCGACCGACCAGCTGCTGGTGCCGGATGAGGTACAAACGGAGGACACGCAGCCCTTCGATTGGAGCATCGTCTGGATCAGCCTGGGTATTCTGGCCGCGGCAGGCGTTATCACCTTTGTGATCCGCTGGTTTATCGCCATGCGGCGTGCCAAACAGAAGAAAGAAGCGTAATACCCGCAAGAAGGGGGAGGTGAAACACCACCCCCTTCCTGTGGCGTTTACAAGAGGAGCGTGAAACATGAAAAAAAGACTGGGAAGCGTCATACAGACCGCCGTTGCCTTGCTTCTGTGTCTGGCGACGGTGCTGTGCGTGACGCAGTTGCAAACCGGCCGCGCACCCCAGGAGGAGGCCCACGCGGCGTCCCGTATGCTGCTCTCGCAGGGCGAGGTGCTGTATGACGGCGACCGCATCGCGGGTATGGACAGTGCCAACGACGGAGAGGACCAGGAAAATGATACGCCGGACGAACCGGATATGCCGGAGGAGCCGGATACGCCGGAGGATCAGCAGACTGTGCAGGATCAGACGCCGGAGGACGACCGGCAGGACGGACGGCAGGATACCCAGACGCCTGACAAGGATGATCCCTCCTCCGGCGACGGTACAACGTCAGAGGGCCGGGGCAATATTGATGACATCTTGGATATTGTGGATAACGGCGGCGGCTCCGGTGGACAGATCCCCGACCGCACCCCCACTGACGCCATCACTGTCCCGGAGGTCAAAGATCCCGCGGCCTACTTCACCACCAGTATCACCGACGGCTCGACGGTGGAAAAAGAAACTTATGGTTTCTCGATTCGCCAGCTGACCACCCTTGAGATCATCGGCTTGTCTGTGACGGTAAATGGGAAGGAATATCTATTCCCAGCTAACAGCGTTTATGTGAACGTGCATCTGGCAACGGGGGCCAATACCATTACGGTCAGCGTGAACTACCGCGAGGCGGATGGCAGCACTGTTTGCGCGTCCAAGAGCTACACGGTTTATTACGCACAGGCAGGAGAGCTGATCATCGTTGCCAAACGGGTGTCAGATAATAGTCCCCTAAACGAGCTGACAACTGTTATAGATGGAGAGCTGACCTTTACAGCCAACATGGTGCAGGACGGCAATGAGTACCCCGTGCAGTCCGTAACGCTGAACGGAAGGACGCTGACGGGTATCGGGGATACCTATACGGCCAGTCTGAACTCCGGAGAGAACACGATCCGGATCAAGGGAAGCTATCAATCCTCCTCCGCCAAGGAGAAATATACCATCACATACAACGCCAATGCGTTCCGAATCAAAACCAGTATTTCCGATACCGTCATTGACGACAATAGGGCACAGAGTTCTGCTTCCTTTGAAAAGGTGACAGTGGACAGCGAACGGTATCGGTTTGGACTCCAGCTGATCCAGAGCACCGGTAAGGAGTCCATCGACCGTGTCCGTGTCAGTGACAGCACCGGGACCACCTCTCTGACACAGGACAGCGACGGCTGGTATACCGTGCAGATGGGCCGCGAGGACCGGATGCTGTATATCGACTACAAGGATTCTGCAGGCCGGAGCAAGACCTATAAGTACCAGCTGCATTTCCAGCGCGGCGCGGAGGATACCCCGGAGGATCGTCAGCCTACGATCTCGCCCGAGATCGAAATGGACGGCACCATCATCGGCCTGACGGATGGCCTGACACTGAAGAACCCGGATATCATCCTGCTGGTGGATGGCCACAGCTATACCGGTAAGCAGCTCTATTCCAACAACTACACCGTGTCGGTGAACGGTATGGTGGTGCCTGCGCCGGTGAGCCAGTCCGGAAGTAAGTTCGGCTATTCCACCTATCTCTCCAACGAGGGCGCCAATACCATCACCGTCACCGCCACGGATGCGGACGGCTATTCCGCCACCCGCAGTTGGACGGTATACTACGAAAACGGCGACATCACCGTCACCGTCAGCGTAGAGGCTACCACCGTGGGTCTGGGTTATCTGGTGTATCCCACGGAGGTAACGGTGCCGGGCGGCACGGACGCCTGGTCCATCGTGGAAAAGGTGCTGACGGAGAATGGCTTTGGGATCAGCGGCAGCGGCAGCTATCTGTCCGCCATCCAGCGCAGCGGCATTTGCAGCGGCTTTTTCATCGACCCTGAGCTGATGGATCTCATCGTGGCCGACGGTATGGACGAGAACGGCGCGAGACTGGATCCCCAACCCTATTCCATGGACAGTCTGGGCGAATTTGACTTCTACCGCTGGTCGGGATGGATGTATTCCTATAACGGCAGCTATCCCGGCTACGGCATGAACGTCTGCAAGCCCCAGGACGGCAGCGTGATCCGTGTCCGCTATACGCTGGCCCTGGGCAAGGACATCGGCGGCTTTACCAGCGCCAGCGGCAGCTACGGCGTTTCCAGCGGCAACTATTATAAAGAATGGTAAGAGGAGAAAAGCAGATGAATACCAGCGTAGAAAAGATCCTGCATGAAGTGAAAAAGGTCATCGCCGGTAAGGACGATGTGCTGGAAAAGATCATGATGACGGTGCTCTCCCGCGGCCATGTGCTGCTGGACGACGTGCCCGGCACCGGAAAGACCACCACCGCACTGGCCTTCAGCCGCGCCCTGGGTCTCCGGTATGGGCGTATCCAGTTCACGCCGGACGTGCTGCCCTCGGATATCGTAGGTTTCTCCATGTACCATAAGGAGAGCGGCAGCTTTGCCTATCAGCCCGGCGCGGTGATGACCAACCTGCTGCTGGCCGATGAGATCAACCGCACCTCCAGCAAGACCCAGTCGGCGCTGCTGGAGGTGATGGAGGAGCGCCAGGTCACCGTGGACGGCCAGACCCACAAGCTGCCCGACCCCTTCGTGGTCATTGCCACCCAGAACCCGGTAGGCTCTGCCGGTACGCAGCTGCTGCCTCAGGCGCAGCTGGACCGCTTCATGGTGCGGCTGGAGATGGGCTATCCCGATTTTGCAAGTCAGGTGAACATCCTCCGGGATCGCCAGACCGGCGATCCGCTGGAGGCGGTGGTCACCGTATCCTCCGGCCTCGACCTGCTGACCATGCAGGCGCAGGCCCGGCAGGTACATATGGCGGACGCCATGCTGGAATACGTCACCAGTCTGGCGGAGGCCAGCCGCAGCCACCCGCTGGTGGTGCTGGGCGTCAGCCCCCGTGGTGCGCTGGCGGTGTGCCGCATGTGCAAGAGCCGGGCCTTTATGGAGGGTCGGGACTATGTGCTGCCGGACGATGTGGCCTATATCTTCGCGGATGTATGCGCCCACCGTCTGATCCTGTCGCCCAAGGCGAAGATCACCGAGACCACGGCCAAGGACGTGTTGGCAGAGGTGCTGCAGCAGGTTCCGCGGCCTGACCATATCTGAGCGATGGCAAAGAATCGGATCATCTTTGCGCTGTGGCTGCTGCTGTGGCTGGCGACATGGGCACAGGGCAAGGGCAACATGGCGGCGTGCATCCTCATCGGCACAGTAGCCTGCGCCGTGATGGAGATCATCATCGCCTTTGCGCTGCGCAAAAAGCTGACGGCGGAGCTGTCAGCCGGTATCTCCTGCCGCAAAGGTGAGGAACTGCCGGTGACAGTCACGGTACGCAACAGCGGCGTATTCAGCTGCCTGCGGGTGCAGGCGGTGGTTCGCTGTCGCGATCTGCTGACCGGCGAGGAGACACGCTCCACGGCCCTCTTTCCCGTCAGCGGGAAAAGTGAGGCGCAGGCGGTCTGCGATTTCCGCCCCCGGCGCTGCGGCAAGCTGGCGCTGACTCTCTCCGAATTGCGGGTCTTTGACCTGTTCGGCCTTGTGGGCGCAAAAAAGACGGTGGCTCTGTCGGCGCCGTCTCTGGTGCTGCCGGATATCTGGCCGGTGGAGCTGTCGGTATCGGAGCGGCAGAGTTCCGACATGGACAGCGACGAATACTCCATGTACCATCCCGGTGACGATTCCAGCGAGACATTTGCCCTGCGGGAATACCTGTCCGGCGACCGGATCAAGAGCATCCACTGGAAGCTGTCGGAAAAGACGGATCACCTGATGGTGCGGCAGCTGGGCCTGCCGGTGAACAATTCCATTCTGCTGGTGCTGGACAACAGCGCCGGCACCGTGCCCTCCGCCGCTGAGCGGGAGGCACTGGGCGAGGCGGTGGTCTCCGTGTCCGCCGCGCTGTGCGAGGCGGGACTGCCCCATCAGGCGGCGTGGCTGGATCGCGAGACCATGGAGCCACAGCTGTGCGCCATCGGCAGCATGGAGGAGCTGACCCAGGCGCTGTCCGGTCTGCTCTCGGCGGAGACGGAGCCGGATGAACAGACGGTCACGCAGCGTCTGGCAGAGGAGCAGGGACTGGACTATGCTCATGTGGTGGCGCTATCCCTGCGTCCGGAGGAAGATGAGCTGTATACCGCCTCCGGTGCGCCGGTGGCGCATCTGACCGTATCGGAGGATGTGCTGAAGAGTAAGGAGGGGATCTATCTTGCGCTTTAATTCCCGTTTTCGCGGACTTCTGGCCGCGTCCCTCCTGACGACGGCTCTGATGGGACTGATGATCTCCCTGTTCTCCCTGCCGGTATTCTTTCTTTGGCCGGTGCTGCTGGGTGTTCTGGCGGCGGCCACCGTGTGCCTGATGGACGGCACACGGCTCTCATGGCTGCCTGCCGCCGCGTGGATGACGGCATGCCTGCTGACGGTGCTGGTGCTGCTGGGGACTGTGACCAACGGCCTTGCCCAGCTGCTGGACGATGTGCTGAAAGCGTGGCAGCAGCTCCATGCCCGAAACTATACCAGCTTCCTGGCGCAGGAGGATGGCAATACGGGCCTGACGGTGGTGCTGTGCATGCTGGGCGTGCTCTGCGGCCTGTGGAGCATCCGCTATGCGCGGCAGCCCAGCGGCCTGCGGTTCTGGCCGCTGGCGGTGATTCTGGCCGCGGCGGCGGTGCTGTTCGCACCTATGGTCTCCGTATGGTGGCTGCTGCTGGCGGCATTAACAGTACTCCTTTTGTACGCGGCGCATTTCGGCGGCGGAAAGCAGTATTCGTCTGCCGCGCTGCGGACATGGGGACGGCTGGCGGCGGTGCTGCTGGTATGTGTGACGGTGCTGGGCGGCTGGAATCAGGATGCCGCCCGCCCTGCCGCGGTGGACACTGCCACGAATTGGGCGGCGAAGCAGGTGGATACACTGCGCTACGGCAGCAACGCGGGACTTCCGGAGGGCGATATGACCAAAGTCGGCCCCCGGCAGATCTCCGAGGACATCATGCTGGAGGTCACCATGACCCAGCCGACCTCCTACTATCTCCGTGGCTTCGTGGGCGAGACGTATGCCAACAGCCGCTGGAGCACGCTGGACAGTAAGACCCTCAGTGAGGACGCAGATACCTTTTACTGGCTGCATCAGGACGGATTTTACGCCCAGAGCCAGCTGACCACAGCGGCGCAGGCCGGTGTGCCGGACGCGCTGGGCTATGACAACACCGTGACGGTGCAGAACGTCGGCGCGTCGGGAAAGTATCTCTATGCGCCCTATGAGCTGCTGGCGGACAGCGACGTACTGGACGCGGCGCAGATCGGCGACCGTACCCTGCTGGCAAGCGGCCTGCGGGGACAGCGGACGTACAGCTTCCACGCCAGCGACAATATTATCACCCAGTACCAGCGGCTTGCCGCAGCGCTGCTGGAGGAGACGGAGCAGACCAACGCCTTTCTCAATACAGAGGCGGCCTATAACCGCTTTGCCTATGACCACTATACGGACATCCCTGATGATGTTCGTGGTTTTCTGGAGGAGAAGCTGGGCGGCTATCAGAAAGACGAGGGGCAGGTACACTTCGATTACCAGCGGGCCAAGCAGAACATCCTGTTCTATCTGACCACCTACATCACCTATGAGGAGAATGTCCTGCCCATTACGGGCGGCGACTTCACCCTGACTTTCTTGGACGGCATCCAGAGCGGCTATGACGTCCACTACGCCACTGCCGCGGCGCTGATGTTCCGCTACTATGGCATCCCCGCCCGCTATGTGGAGGGCTATCTGGTGACCAAGGATGACGCGGCCCAGATGAAATCCGGCCAGACGCTGAATGTGGGCGGGAACCGCGCTCACGCATGGGTGGAGTACTATCAGGACGGCCTTGGCTGGCTGCCCTTCGAGGCCACGCCCACCTATTTCTCCGCCATGGAAAAGGCGGAGCAGTATCAGAATATCTCCGGTCTCGTGGGACAGGCGCCGTTGGACTATACAGCGGACAATCTGGATGATGCAGAGCTGGAAAACCCGGTGACGGAGGCCCTGCGGGAATTCTGGCTCAAGCACCGGCTAATCATTCTGCTGACGCTGGCAGTCCTGCTGGCGGCGGGCATGGTGGGTTTGCTGGTGGGCTGGCTCATCTTCGAGCGGCGCAGGACGAAAAAGCGGAAGGAAGGCTTTTTCGGCGCAGACGCGGCGGCGTCCATCGACGCCATCTTCCGATACATGATGGACGTGCTGCGCGCCCGCGGCATGGCGGCAAAGAACTGCCCGCCTGCGGACTATGTGTCCTACATGGACGAGGATCTGCGGGAGGAATACCTGACGGCGGCCAGGCTGTGGCAGGAGGCTCGGTTCAGCGGTAAGCCCATGGAGGAGCTGCAGCGCCGGCAGGTGCTGCGCCTGAAGGACGAGATATGGGAACGCACCTGGCACAGCGCCAGTCTGAAGGAGCGGCTGCGCCTGAAATATGTGGAGTTCCTGTAAGAGAAGGGAGAAACCGATATGAAAGTATGGAAAAGATCGCTGCCGGTATGGCTGCTGACACTGGTCATGCTGCTGACCGCCTGCGGCACGCCGTCCCAGCCCGACCAGCCGGACGGTACAGAAACTTGGCGCGAGGCATATGAGGAAACCGGCGCCTATTTGCAGGCACAGACCGCACCAACGGTGGGCTCCATCGGCGGCGAATGGGCGGTGATCGGCCTGAGCCGTGCGAGGCTTCTCAGTGATGAGACTGCGCAGAGCTATGAGCAGACGGTAGAGGACTATGTCA
>ERZ827490.1661-NODE-1661-length-27492-cov-5.426103_pt1 | contig 27492 bp, 23 predicted proteins | sample MGYA00519770_ERZ827490 | MGnify/ENA primary metagenome ERZ827490 (study PRJEB31778, sample SAMEA3449324) | human gut metagenome | biome: human gut; feature: human-associated habitat; material: faeces | place: United Kingdom | collected 2010/2012 ...
CTTCAGTGATGTTTGCAATACTTGCAAACATCGCAGCTTGCGCTGCCCCGCGCTATGCGCGGCTTCGATATTATGACGTCAGGACACGATATAACGTTAGTTTGTAATTGCACGTTATCTTACCGTGTCCGCGAGAATGACGCAAAGCGTCATTCTCCGACGCAAGCCCGACATTGCGCTATGCGCTGAACTCTAATGTGAAACTGAGATTGAACATGGTATAACATCAGTGTGTAAATGAATAAAACGTATGCGTGACCGGCGGTTAAAGTGGAACAAACCACGATGGGAGCGTGTACGGTATATGCACCCGCAATCAGTTTGCCCGTGCGCCGCACCGCTTGGGCAGAGCTTATTTTTCGGATAAGTCTGCCTTTTTGCTTTTTTTCGGCGGCGGACGCAAAGGAAAGAAAGGAACGGTTACTATAATGAAGAAGGTTGCAGTTATCATGGGAAGCGCAAGCGATCTTGCAGTCGCCGAGAAGGCGACAGCGCGTCTTGCATCTCTCGGGATAGAGTATGAGGCACATGTTTATTCCGCGCACCGCACGCCCATCGAGGCGCGCGATTTTGTGCTTCACGCCGAGGAAAACGGCTTCGGCGTAATAATCGCGCTTGCCGGGATGGCGGCGCACCTTGCGGGAGCGCTTGCGGCGGGGTGCACCCTGCCCGTTATCGGCGTGCCCGTGAAATCGTCAAATTTGAACGGCGTTGACGCGCTTCTCTCGACCGTGCAGATGCCGACGGGGATTCCCGTGGCGACAGTGGCGATCGACGGAGCAGCCAATGCCGCTTTGCTCGCCGCGCAGATACTTGCGCTTTCCGACAGTGAGCTTTCCGCAAAGCTGAAGAAGCTTCGAGCGGAGGAAAGCGCGGCGGTTCTTGAGAAGGACCGTGAGATCGCGGCGAAGCTCAACGGCTGAAAAAGGTAAGACAAGCTGCAGCGTGACCGAGAAGGCGCGCTGCCGCCTCGAATATAAGGAGGATACGAAATGGAAAAGAGAACTCAGCTTTACGAAGGCAAGGCAAAAAAGGTTTATACGACCGACGATCCGGAGCTTTACATCGTTGATTACAAGGACGATGCGACCGCGTTCAACGGACTGAAAAAGGGCACGATCCTCGGCAAGGGCGAGATCAACAACCGCGTGACGAATCACCTTATGAAGCTTCTCGAAAAGAACGGCATTCCCACGCATTTTGTCGAGGAGCTTTCTTCCCGCGAAACGGTGGTGAAGAAGGTGAAGATAATCCCCCTTGAGGTTATCGTGCGCAATATCGCGGCGGGAAGCCTTGCAAAGAGACTCGGTCTCGACGAGGGAGTAAAGCTTTCGTCCACCGTCCTCGAATACTGCTACAAGGACGACGCGCTCGGCGATCCCATGGTCAACGAGTATCATATCGCGGCGATGAAATGGGCGACGAAGGAAGAGATCGCACTCATCGCATCGTATTCTCTCAGAATAAACGAAATACTTACCGAATACCTGAAGGATGCGGGGATCGAGCTGATCGATTTCAAGCTTGAATTCGGCAAGACCTCCGACGGCACGATCGTGCTTGCGGATGAGATATCCCCCGACACCTGCCGCTTCTGGGATATAAAAACTCACGAAAAACTCGACAAGGACCGCTTCCGCCGCGATCTCGGCGGAGTTGAGGACGCATATCATGAGATACTGCGCCGTCTCCTCGGCGAGTGACATTGATGCACCCGGGGAGAAATCGCTCTCCGGGGGCGTTTTTTCCGAAAAGCATACGCACGCCCGGCACGCAGCCGGCGCTTACCCCACAGATAAGGAAAGGGCTTCAAATGGCAGAAATCAGAGAAGAATGCGGCGTTTTCGGCGTGATCGGTCCGGAGATATCCGATGTCGCATCCACCGCATATTACGGACTCTTCGCGCTCCAGCACCGCGGGCAGGAAAGCTGCGGCATTGTCGTGAACGATGACGGCATATTCCGAGCGTATAAGGATGTCGGGCTTGTGAACGACGTTTTTACCGCGGAGGCGATGGCGGAGCTCGGCATGGGCACGATGGCGGTCGGTCACGTTCGCTACGGCACGACCGGAAGCAGAGGAAGAACGAACGCGCAGCCGATCGTCGTCAACCATATAAAGGGACGCATGGCTCTCGCGCATAACGGCAACCTCGTCAACTCCTTCGAGCTGCGCGAGGAGCTTGAAATGGCAGGCTCCATATTCCACACAACGAGCGATACCGAAGTGATATCCTATCTCATCACGAAGGAGCGCCTTGACGCACCGTCGATCGAGGAGGCGGTAAACCGCGCGATGTACAGGCTTCGCGGTGCGTATTCGCTCGTCATAATGTCTCCGTCGAAGTTAATCGCGGTGCGCGACGAGAAGGGATTTCGCCCGCTCTGCTACGGCAGATGCGACGACGGACGCTATGTCATCGCGTCGGAATCGTGTGCGCTTGATACCGTCGGCGCGCATTTCGTCCGCGATCTCGAGCCCGGAGAGATAGTGGTGTTCGACGGGAAGGACGTCCGCTCGATAAAGGATCACTGCTCGGCGGCGAAAAAGTCGCTCTGCGTTTTCGAGTATATCTACTTTGCGCGCCCCGATTCGTTTATCGAAGGGGTGAGCGTTCATGAGGCGCGGAAACGCGCCGGACGCTTCCTTGCGGACGAGCATCCCGTCGATGCCGATATCGTGATCGGCGTTCCCGATTCCGGAATAGACGCGGCAATCGGGTATTCCGAGAGATCGGGCATCCCTTACGGAATGGGATTTATCAAGAATAAATATATCGGGCGCACGTTCATTTCGCCCGGTCAGGCGTCGCGCGAGGATAAGGTCAAGATCAAACTCAATCCGATAGCTTCGACCGTCCGCGGCAAACGCGTGATCATGATCGACGATTCGATAGTGCGCGGCACGACCTGCGCGCGTATCGTAAGGCTTCTGCGCGAGGCTGGAGCTACGGAGGTGCATATCCGCATATCGGCTCCGCCCTTTCTAAATCCGTGCTATTACGGAACGGATATAGATTCGCGCGATATGCTGATCGCGTGCCACCATACGATACCCGAGATCGCCGAGATAGTCGGCGCGGATTCGCTCGGCTACCTCAGCGTAGATAACGTGGTCCGCCTGGCGGGGGACGATAGATGCGGCGACTTCTGCCGCGCCTGCTTCGACGGCGTGTACCCTACAGATGTGCCGTCAAGCACACAGCGCGACAGATTCGAGCGCAAGATATCGGAAAAGGACAATCTGCAGTAAGAACTTCGGAGGGAGGGGGACATTTTGGATATAACATTTTCACCGACGTTTATCGTTTTGGTCGTAATACTTTGGATTCTTGCCATAGCGGTGGTGCTTTTTTGCATATGGATAGACCGTTCGCCCGACGGCAAGGGAAAATTCGGCGAGATCCTTGTCGGTTACTTTCTCAAGAAGCTCGGACCGGAGTATAAAATCATGAATAACGTGATGCTTCGGAATAACGATAAAACAGCGCAGATAGATCATACCGTTGTTTCACCCTACGGCGTATTTGTCATAGAGACAAAATCGTATAGCGGAACCGTGTACGGTAAGCAGAAGGCTAACGAGTGGACACAGTATTTGGGAGGAAGAAAGCGTTACTTCATGAATCCCATACATCAGAATTACGGTCATATAAAAGCCCTTCAAAGCATAATCGGCGATGATGTTCCCGTTTATTCGATTATCGCATTTTCCGGCTTCGGCAAGCTGAAAACAGAGAAAGGCGAAACTCCTGTTGTATACTTCGTCGAACTTCCCGACGAGATTAAAAAGCATAAGGAACGTGTGATCGGCAACGAACGGTGCGGTCGGATCGTTTCAATTATCCGCGATGCGAATATTTCTTCGATAAAAGCATCAAGAAGCCATGTCGATGAAATACGCAGAACGGAAGAAAAAACGGCGAGCGGTATATGCCCGAGGTGCGGTTCACCGCTTGTAACCCGGAACGGCAAGCGCGGCGAGTTCATCGGATGCTCGGCTTACCCGAAGTGCAGATTTACAAAATCACATAAGAAGTCGAAGAATTATGTTCCAAAGACACCTGAACCCGTAACAGCTAAGGCGGAAGAAAAAACGGCGAGCGGTATATGCCCGCGATGCGGCTCACCGCTTGTAACCCGGAACGGCAAGCGCGGCGAGTTCATCGGATGCTCGGCTTACCCGAAATGCAGATTCACAAAAAACATATGACCTCCGCCGTGCGGAGATAATTCATTGAAACGAGGTGCCAAATGAAAAGCTACAGCGAAAGCTATAAAGCGGCGGGAGTCGATATAACCGCCGGATACCGTGCGGTCGAGCTTATGAAAAGCCACGTCGCGTCCACGATGACCGAGGGCGCGCTTTCGGGCATAGGAGGCTTCGGAGGGCTGTTCGTCCCGCCGATTGCCGGAATGAAGGAGCCTGTTCTTGTATCCGGCACGGACGGCGTGGGAACGAAGCTGAAGCTTGCGTTCCTTGCCGACCGCCACGATACCGTAGGCATCGACTGCGTCGCAATGTGCGTGAACGACATCATCTGCGCCGGCGCCGCGCCCATGTTCTTCCTCGATTATATCGCGCTCGGGAAGAATGTGCCCGAGAAGGTCGCCGATATCGTGTCCGGCGTCGCCGAGGGCTGCCGTCAGGCGCGATGCGCGCTGATCGGCGGAGAAACTGCGGAAATGCCCGGCTTCTATCCCGAGGATGAGTATGATCTTGCGGGATTTTCCGTCGGTATCGTTGATCGGGCGCAGATCGTTGACAATTCGAAAATGAGAGCGGGCGACGTGCTTATCGCTCTTCCTTCGTCGGGCGTTCACTCAAACGGCTTCTCCCTTGTGCATAAGGTTTTTCACACATCGGAGAAAAATATCTTTGCGGAGGTTTCTCCCGACCTCGGAATGTCGGTCGGAGATGCGCTCCTTACCCCGACAAAGATCTATGTGAAAGCGGTGCTTGAGCTTCTTCCGAAGGTCGAGGTCTGCGGCATTTCGCATATCACGGGCGGCGGATTCTACGAAAACATACCGCGTTCAATTCCCGACGGACTCGGCGCGGTGATTGACCGCGGCGCGGTCCGCGTGCTGCCGATATTCGACATGATTGCGCGCACGGGCAATATCCCGGAGAGGGATATGTTCAACACCTACAATATGGGTGTCGGAATGAGCCTTGCCGTCCACGCGGAGGATGTCGAGCTCGCACTTGAGATACTCCGCAGTGCCGGAGAAGATGCATATGTGATCGGCGAGATCGCCGAAAGCGAAGACAAGATAACGATAAAATGAGCGAAAAAATAAAAATTGCCGTGCTCGTGTCAGGCGGCGGCACGAATCTTCAGGCGCTGATCGACGCCGAGAAAAGCGGGATAATAAAGTCGGGACATATCGTCCGCGTGATATCGAACAAGCCCGGCGCTTACGCGCTTGAGCGCGCGGCGGCGGCGGGGATCCCTTCGGCGACCGTCGTTTCCGCGGGGAAGGATCGGCGCGAATTCGAGAAAGAGCTGCTCGAATGCCTTGACGGGGCGCGCGCGCAGATCGTCGTTCTTGCGGGATTTATGCGCGTGCTTTCGCCGGAGTTCGTCTCGCATTTTCCGAGGCGGATGATAAACGTCCATCCGTCGCTCATACCGTCGTTCTGCGGCGACGGATTTTACGGGCTACGCGTCCATGAAGCGGCTCTCGCATACGGTGTCAAGGTCACGGGCGCAACGGTGCATTTCGTGAACGAGGTTACCGACGGCGGAGAGATAATCATGCAGAAGGCGGTCGAGGTAAAGGACGGGGACACCCCCGAAATATTGCAGCAGCGGGTCATGCGCGAGGCTGAACATATAATTCTCCCGCTTGCCGTTGAAGAAACGGCAAAGGCAATGGCGAACGAGTGATACGGACGGCGCGCGGCGCACGGTACACCGTGCGCTCCGGCGCAATGAAAAGCGCAGAGAATATGCAGAACCCAGCAGCGCCGGAGCGTTCAGCCGCCTCGGCGGCTGCGCCGCGCGGACGCGGGAATGAAGCTGCACCGAAAACGGAGGAGATGTAATGAACATTTACGAAAAGAAAAATATCGGAGATATACTTGCAGAGTGCGCGTATCCCGGACGCGGGATCGTCACAGGACTTTCGGAAAACGGAAGATACGCGGCGTTTGCGTATTTCATAATGGGACGGAGCGGGAACAGCCGTAACCGCGTGTTCAGATCGGACGGCGAGACCGTGACGATATACCCGTTCGACGAATCCAAGGTGTCGGACCCCTCGCTCATAATCTACAGCCCCGTGAGAAAGGTCGGCAATCGCCTCGTCGTTACAAACGGCGACCAGACCGATACGGTGTGCAGCTTCCTCGAAAGAGGATCGACATTTGAGGCGGCGCTTGAAACGAGAGAATTCGAGCCGGACGCGCCGAACTTCACCCCCCGCATAAGCGCAATGCTTGACCTCGGCAAAGACTTCTCCTACCGGATGAGCATACTGAAAAGCGCGGACGAAAACGGAAGCGCGTGCTGCCGCTTCACCTACGTTTTTTCCGGCGTACCCGGACTCGGACATTTCATCCATACATACGCGGGAGACGGAAACCCGCTGCCCACATTCTCGGCGGATCCCGAAAGAGTGACCGTGCCGGACAGCGCGGACGAGCTGTTCTCCTCGGTGTGGGAAAACCTCAATGAAGAAAATAAAATATCACTCGTTGTCAGATATACCGATCTCGAAACGGGAGAGACTGAGGAGCGCCTCGTAAATAAAAACGTCTGAGCTTTTTACGCACCGCCCCGGGCGCACATGCCCGATGATGCATTGCTTTGCCGTCCCGGATCGGATGCGATTTCACATGAAAGGAAAGCTTTCGCACGACGAAAGCGTAAATCCAGATATGAACGACAGAGAGAAATACATTTCCCCTTTTTCCACACGGTATGCGTCGGCACAGATGCAGCACATTTTCTCCGAGGATTTCAAATTCCGCACATGGAGAAGACTGTGGATATCGCTTGCAAAGGCTGAGAAAAAGCTCGGTCTCGATATAACCGACGAGCAGATTGCGGAGCTTGAAGCGCACCGCGACGACGTCAATTTCGAGGTAGCCGAAGAGCGCGAACGCGAGGTAAGACACGACGTTATGTCCCACGTTTACGCATACGGTAAACAGTGCCCGAAGGCGGAGGGGATAATCCACCTCGGCGCAACATCGTGCTACGTCGGAGATAACACCGACGTGATAATTCTGCGCGAAGCGTCGGAGATCATCCTCAAAAAGGCGGCGCAGGTCGTGCGCAATCTCTCCGCGTTCGCGGAAAAGTACAAGGCTCTGCCGTGCCTTGCATACACGCACCTTCAGCCCGCACAGCTTACGACGGTCGGCAAGCGCGCGACGCTCTGGGCGTATGAGCTCTGCGACGATATCGACGAGCTTGAGCACCGCCTTTCGAAGCTGAAGCTGCTCGGCTCGAAGGGCACGACGGGAACTCAGGCAAGCTTTATGGAGCTTTTCTCGGGAGACGAGGAAAAGGTGAAAAAGCTTGAATCGCTGATCGCCGAGGATACGGGCTTTGACGGCTGCGTATGCGTGTCCGGTCAGACATATTCGAGAAAGGTGGATGCGAATTTCCTTGCCACTCTTTCGGGATTTGCGCAGAGCGCATATAAATTTGCGAACGATCTTCGCATACTTCAGTCGTTTGAAGAGGTCGAGGAGCCGTTCGAGGCGCATCAGATCGGCTCGTCCGCGATGCCGTACAAGAGAAATCCCATGCGCTCCGAGCGTATCTGCGCACTTGCGAGATACGTCATCTGCGATTCGCTCAACCCCGCGTTTACTTCGGCGACGCAGTGGTTCGAACGCACGCTCGACGATTCGGCAAACAAGCGCATCTCCGTGGCGGAAGCGTTCCTTGCGGTGGATTCGATACTCAATATATACATCAACGTGACCTCGGGACTTGTGGTCAACGGTAAGATGATCGAGCGGAGAGTGAACGCCAAGCTTCCGTTTATGGCGACCGAGAATATCATGATGGAATCGGTGAAGCGCGGCGGCAACCGTCAGTCGCTACATGAGGCGCTGCGCACACACTCCATTGCGGCGGCAACGCGCATGAAGAAGGAGGGACTCGACTGCGACCTCATAGAGCGCATCGCCGCCGATCCCGAATTCCCGCTTACGATCGAGGAGATACGCGACCAAATCGATCCGCGCAAGTATATAGGACGCTGCCCGTCGCAGGTCGACGAATTCCTGCACGATGTGGCGCATCCGATCACCGCAAAATACCGCGAGCATATCGAATCCGAGCTTAAAGTCTGAGAGACACCATCTTATCTGAACGAAAGGAAGCTTTCGCCGAGCGGAAGCCATGGAAACGGAATGAAGGAATTTGAACTGAAATACGGCTGCAACCCGAATCAGAAGCCCTCGCGCATCTACATGAAGGACGGACGCGAGCTGCCCGTGGAGATACTCTGCGGACGTCCGGGATACATAAACTTTCTCGACGCATTCAATTCGTGGCAGCTTGTGTCGGAGATAAAAAGCGCGCTCGGACGCGCGGCGGCGACGTCGTTCAAGCACGTCAGCCCGACCTCGGCTGCGATCGGGGAGCCGATGAGCCGCGAACTGAAGAAGGCGTGCTTCGCGGACGATGTCGAGGGACTTGACGATTCCGAGCTTGCGACGGCTTACGCCCGCGCAAGGGGAACCGACCGCTGCTCATCCTTCGGAGATTGGATCGCGCTTTCCGACGTCTGCGACGTGACGACGGCGAAGATCATCAAGCACGAGGTGTCCGACGGAATAATCGCGCCCGGATATGAGCCGGAGGCGCTCGAGATACTCCGCTCGAAGAGAAAGGGCAATTACAATATCGTGAAGATCGATCCGTCATACGTTCCCGAGCCGATCGAGACGAAGGACGTGTTCGGCGTGACCTTCGAGCAGGGACGGAACAACTTCAGAATCGACAGGGAGCTGTTCAACAATATCGTTACCGTGAACAAGAACCTGCCCGAGGCGGCGGTGCGCGACCTCATAATCTCTCTTATAACCCTTAAATATACGCAGTCGAACTCCGTGTGCTTTGCCGCCGGAGGACAGGCGATCGGCGTCGGCGCGGGACAGCAGTCGCGCATATACTGCACGCGGCTCGCAGGCTCCAAGGCGGACGTTTGGCACCTGAGACAGCATCCGAAGGCGCTTGCACTCGAATTCCTCGATACGCTTGCAAAGCCGGAGCGCGACAACGCCGTTGACTTCTACCTTTCGGATGAATTCGAGAACGATGACCTCCTCTGGAGAGGTATGTTCTCACGCCGTCCCGAGGTGCTGACGAGAGAGGAGAAGCGTGAATACCTCGATTCGGTAACGGGCGTGTCGCTCGGCTCGGACGCATTCTTCCCGTTCGGCGACAATATCGAGCGCGCGGCGAAAAGCGGCGTTTCCTACGTCGCACAGCCCGGCGGAAGCGTACGCGACGACAACGTCATCGCCGCCTGCGACAGATTCGGCATGACGATGTGCTTTACCGGCATGAGACTGTTCCACCATTGACCGAAAGGAAGTATTCCATGAATATACTTGTAGTCGGCGGCGGCGGCCGCGAACACGCAATCATCAAGGCTCTTAAAAAATCGCCCGACGCGGATAAGATATACGCGCTCCCGGGAAACGGCGGAATTGCCGCGGACGCGCAGTGCGTGCCGATCTGCGCGAAGGATATCCCCGCGATCGTGGATTTCGCAAAGAACAACACCATAGACTACGCCGTTGTGGCGCCGGACGATCCGCTTGTGCTCGGAGCGGTCGATGCCCTCGCCGAGGCGGGGATACCCTCGTTCGGTCCGACCGCGGCGGCGGCGCAGATCGAAGGCTCCAAGGTGTTCGCAAAGGAGCTTATGAAGAAATATTCGATCCCGACGGCATCCTATGAGGTCTTTGACGATCCCGAAGCGGCGCTTGCATATATAGAAAGCGCGCCCGTTCCGGCGGTCATCAAGGCGGACGGACTTGCGCTCGGCAAGGGGGTCGTGATCGCGCAGACAAGGGAGGAGGCTGCCGAAGCGGTAAACTCCATGATGCGCGACAGAATATTCGGCGAGAGCGGCGCAAGAATAGTGATCGAGGAATTTCTCACGGGACCGGAGGTCTCTGTGCTCTCCTTCACCGACGGCAAGACCGTTGTCCCGATGGTCTCGTCTATGGATCACAAGCGAGCGGGCGACGGTGACCTCGGTCCGAACACGGGCGGCATGGGAACCGTTGCGCCGAACCCGTACTATACGGAGGAGATCGCGCGGGAATGCATGGACACGATCTTTCTTCCCACGGTGCGCGCGATGGCTGCCGAGGGCAGGGAATTTCGCGGCTGCCTTTATTTCGGGCTGATGCTCACCCCCGACGGACCGAAGGTGATCGAGTACAACTGCCGCTTCGGTGATCCCGAAACGCAGGTCGTTCTGCCGCTTCTCGAGTCCGACCTTCTCGATATCATGAGACATACGACAAACGGCACGCTCGACGAAGCCGACGTATCGTTCTCGGACGGAGCGGCTTGCTGCGTCGTCCTTGCCTCCGACGGATATCCGAAAAAGTACGAAACCGGATTTGAAATAAAGATTCCGGGCGATATTCGGTCTCAGGTCTACGTTGCCGGAGCCGTGCTTGACGGTGATGTTCTCCGCACATCGGGCGGACGTGTGCTCGGCGTGAGCGCCGCGGCTCCGACTCTTGCGGAGGCGGTGGAAAAGGCGTATGCCGATGCCGACAGAATAGAATTCGAAAACAAATACATGCGCAGAGATATAGGAAAGCGCGCGCTTCAGGCGAAATGACCGCCGCACGATGCCGCAGGACTGTTCCGCGATTCGGCGTGCGGCGCGCAAAGAGACGATCCACGAAGAAAGGAAGCTTTCGCTCGGGCGAAAGCCACGGTTGAAAATGGTATACAGAATATATTCCGAAAAGAAAGCGTCGGTGTCATCCCACGCCGCCGCACTCTGCGCCGATATACGGACGCTTCTCGGCATACCGGGGCTTGAGAGGCTCCGCGTGCTTCACCGCTACGACGCCGAGGGAATAACGAAGGAGCTTTTCGACGAAAGCGTAAAGACGGTGTTCTCCGAGCCTGTGCTCGACGACGTTTGCGAAGAATTGCCCGACGCCGACCGCGTGTTTGCGGTCGAATACCTTCCCGGTCAGTTCGATCAGCGCGCGGACAGCGCTGCGCAGTGCATCCGCCTCATGTCGCGTGGCGAACGCCCGGAGATACGCACCGCCGAAGTGTATCTTCTGTACGGAAATCTCACCGATGACGAATTCGGCGTGATAAAGAAATATGTCATAAACCCCGTCGAGGCGCGCGAAGCGGCGCTCGGTGTTCCCGAAACGCTCCGTATCGCGCATCCCGAACCCGCACCGATCGAAACGCTCGACGGCTTCACCTCCATGGAGGACGGCGGCGCGGCGGCGTTTATCGAAAAATATTCGCTTGCCATGGACTGCGCGGACGTGCTCTTCTGCCGCGATTACTTCGCGTCGGAGAAGCGCGATCCCACGATGACCGAGATCCGCATGATCGACACATATTGGTCGGATCACTGCCGCCATACCACGTTCCTCACGACGATCGATTCGGTCAGATTCGAGGATAAAGAAGTCGGCGATGCCTACGAAAGATACCTTGCCGCAAGACGGGAGCAGGGACGGACGAAGGACATTTGCCTTATGGATATCGCAACGGCGGCGCTCAGATCGCTGAAGGCACAGGGAAAGCTCCCGAAGCTTGACGAATCCGAGGAGATCAACGCCTGCACCGTGAAGTTCACCGCAAAGACGGACGGCGGCGACGAGGATTGGCTTCTCCTCTTCAAGAACGAAACGCACAATCACCCGACCGAGATCGAGCCCTTCGGCGGTGCGGCGACCTGTATCGGCGGCGCGATCCGCGATCCGCTTTCCGGACGCGCGTATGTTTATTCCGCGATGCGCGTTACGGGCGCGGCAGACCCTCGCCGCAGCGTAGCCGAGACGATCCCCGGCAAGCTGCCGCAGCGCAAGATCGTGACGACGGCGGCGGACGGATACAGCTCGTACGGAAATCAGATCGGACTCGCCACGGGTCAGGTCCGTGAGATATACCACGACGGCTACGCCGCAAAGAGAATGGAGATCGGCGCGGTGATCGCCGCCGCTCCCGCGGAAAACGTGCGCCGCGAACGCCCCGTATGCGGCGACGTCGTGATACTCGTCGGCGGACGGACGGGACGCGACGGCTGCGGCGGCGCGACCGGATCGTCGAAATCTCATACGAAGAAATCGCTCGAGGTCTGCGGAGCCGAGGTTCAGAAGGGAAACGCGCCAGAGGAGAGAAAGCTCCAGCGGCTCTTCGCCTCACACGATGCCGCACGGCTTATCAAACGCTGCAACGACTTCGGCGCGGGCGGCGTCTCCGTTGCGATCGGCGAGCTTGCGGACGGACTTGACATAAATCTCGATCTCGTCACGAAAAAGTACGACGGACTCGGCGGCACCGAGCTTGCAATATCGGAGTCGCAGGAGAGAATGGCTGTCGTCTGCGCGCCGGAGGACGCGGAGAAATTCATCTCCCTTGCCGGAAAAGAAAATCTCGAAGCGACCGTCGTCGCCCGCGTGACCGATACCGATCGGCTCACGATGACATGGCGCGGCACGAAGATCGTCGATCTTTCGAGGGATTTCATAAACTCGAACGGCGCTCCGAAGCATATCGGCGCAGTCTGCGCCGCGCCCGGAGATTTTGCAAAGAGATCCGAGGGGGATTTTACGTCGCGCATATTCGGCGTCGCCTCCGACCTCAATTCATGCTCTCAGCGCGGGCTCGCACAGCGCTTCGATTCCACGATCGGCGCATCGACCGTTCTCATGCCATTCGGCGGAAAGAATCAGATAACTTCGACCGAGGCGATGGTGAACAGGATATTCGCCGGAGAGAGAAGAACAAAGAGCGCGTCCTTTATGTCGTGGGGCTTCAATCCGTTCATCACGGAGAAGAGCCCGTACCACGGCGCGTATCTCGCGGTTGTGGAATCCGTGGCAAAGCTGATCGCGGCGGGCGCGTCGTTCGAGGACGTCTACCTCACCTTCCAGGAGTACTTTGAAAAGCCCGGCACGGACGAGCGCAGATGGGGCAAGCCCCTTGCCGCTCTGCTCGGCGCGTTCGACGCGCAGAACGATCTCGGGATCGCGTCGGTCGGCGGAAAGGATTCGATGAGCGGATCGTTTGAGAAGCTCGACGTTCCGCCTACGCTCTGCTCGTTCGCCGTGACGACGGGCACGGAGGACACTGTCCTTTCTCCCGAATTCAAGGGCGCGGGACACCGCACGGTCTGGCTCCGCCCGAGATACAGCGGCGCGCTGCCCGTGAAGGAGTCGTTTATCGCCCTGATGAACGCCTTTTACGGGATGAACGAAAAGGGCGATATCCTTGCTGCATCGACCGTGAAATACTCCGGCTGCGCCGGCGCGGTCATGGAGATGGCGTTCGGAAATTCCGTCGGATTCGACTTTGCCTTCACCGATGCCGACGCTCTCTTCGGCTACGCATACGGCTCGTTCGTCGCCGAGCTGCGCGACGGTGCCTCCGTCCCAGACGGCAATTGGGAATGCATCGAGCTCGGCACGACGTCGGACACCGATGCGCTTACATATGCGGACGAAAGCGTGCCCCTCGGCGGGCTTCTTAAAGCATACGACAGCGTGCTCGAGGACGTGTTTCCCGTGAAAACTCCCGAGATCGCCGCACCGATCTGCGACTTTTCGCACGCCGCATCGGAGAGAGTGCGCCCCGCGCATCATTTCGCCGCGCCCCGCGTGCTGATCCCGGTGTTCCCCGGAACGAACTGCGAATTTGACACGGCGCAGGCTCTCTCAAAAGCGGGAGCCGTTCCCGAGGTGTTCGTGATAAACAACCTTACCGCGCAGGGGATCGCGGACAGCGTGTCGGAATTTGAAAGAAAGATACGCAATTCCCAGATGATCGTTATCCCCGGCGGATTTTCCGGCGGAGACGAGCCCGAGGGCTCCGGAAAGTTCATTACGGCATTCTTCAGAAACGGCGCGGTCGCCGATGCCGTGAACGAGCTTCTCAAAAACCGCGACGGACTTATGTGCGGCATCTGCAACGGCTTCCAGGCGCTTATAAAGCTCGGACTTGTGCCGTTCGGAGAGATTACTCCCGCGTCGGCGGATGCGCCCACGCTTACATATAACGTGATCGGCAGGCATCAGTCGGGACTTGTGCGCACTCGCATCGCGTCGAACAAGTCTCCGTGGCTCGCCGCGACCGAGCCGGGGCAGGTCTACACCGTGGCGATATCCCACGGAGAGGGACGCTTTATCGCGTCCGACGAGACGGTGAAGACTCTTGCCGCCGCCGGACAGATCGCAACTCAGTATGCCGACGCGGAGGGACACGCCTCCTACGATATCCGTTCGAACCCGAACGGAAGCGTATACGCGATCGAGGGAATAACCTCCCCCGACGGACGTGTCATCGGAAAGATGGGTCACGTCGAGAGAAGCGCTCCCGGAAACTACAGAAACGTGGACGGCGAATACGATATGCATTTCTTCGAATCCGGAGTGAAGTATTTCGGCTGATCTTTGCCGATCCCGGAGCGCATTTTGCATCACGAAAACGCATAAATTCCGCAGACGGGGCTGCCTCGAGGCAGCCCCGTTTCGTGCGCCGGAGCTTTCGCTGCGCTTTATATAAAAACAGATACGAAATAAAGCGTAAATTTGCGCTTTCGCCTCTTGCAAGTTTTCGTTCGGCGTGATAAAATAGATAAAATAAAACAATGAACGAAAAAACATAAGGAAGGTGGAAAAATGGCACATTACTTTGACGAACCGTCCCACACGTTCAGCGAATATCTGCTGATCCCCGGATATACTTCGCCCGAGTGTATCCCGGCAAACGTATCCCTGCGCACGCCGCTTGTCAAATTCAGACGCGGTGAGGAAAGCGAGATAAACCTCAATATTCCGATGGTGTCAGCTATTATGCAGTCGGTATCCGGAGAGGATATGGCAATCGCACTCGCACGAGAGGGCGGAATATCGTTTATTTACGGATCACAGTCCGTCGAGGACGAGGCGGCAATGGTTGCGCGCGTAAAGGGCTACAAGGCGGGCTTTGTCGTTTCCGACTCCAACCTGAAGCCGACGGCGACTCTCGCCGACGTGCTCGACCTTGTCGGAGAGAAGGGTCATTCCACAATTGCGATCACCGAGGACGGAACCCCGAACGGCATTCTCAAGGGAATCGTTACCGGACGCGACTACCGCGTCAGCCGTATGTCCACCGATCTCTGCGTGTCCGAATTCATGACCCCGTTTGAGAGGCTCATAACCGCCCCTGCGGACACCACGCTGAAGACTGCGAACGATATAATCTGGGAGCATAAGCTCAACTCTCTCCCGATCGTTGACGGCGAAGGTCATCTTCTTTACCTCGTTTTCAGAAAGGACTATTCGCAGCATAAGGAGAATCCGCTCGAGGTTCTCGACGCGAAGAAAAGATATCTTGTCGGCGCCGGAATCAACACGCTCGATTATGAGAAGCGCGTTCCCGCGCTTGTCGAAGCGGGCGCGGATGTCCTCTGCATTGACTCCTCCGAAGGATATTCCTGCTGGCAGAAGCAGACGATCGACTTTATCCGCGCAAAGTACGGTGACAGCGTCAAGGTCGGTGCCGGAAACGTCGTTGACCGCGACGGCTTCCTCTTCCTCGCCGAAGCGGGTGCGGACTTTGTCAAGATCGGTATCGGCGGAGGCTCGATCTGTATTACCCGTGAGCAGAAGGGAATAGGACGCGGACAGGCAAGCGCCGTCATCGAGGTCGCGGCGGCGCGCGACGAGTACTTCGAGAAGACCGGCGTGTATATCCCGATCTGCTCGGACGGCGGCATCGTCCACGACTATCACATGACGCTTGCGCTTGCGATGGGCGCTGACTTCCTCATGCTCGGACGCTACTTTGCGCGCTTTGACGAAAGCCCGACGAGTAAGCTCAACGTAAACGGCACCTATGTCAAAGAATATTGGGGCGAAGGCTCGAACCGCGCCCGCAACTGGCAGAGATACGACCTCGGCGGAAAGTCGAAGCTTTCCTTTGAAGAGGGCGTGGATTCCTACGTCGTTTACGCCGGCTCTCTCCACGACAACGTGGAGAAAAGCCTTTACAAGGTGAAGTCCACCATGTGCAACTGCGGCGTTACAAACCTTGCCGATCTGCGCCGCGACGCGAAGATGACCCTCGTTTCCGCCACGTCGATCGTCGAAGGCGGATACCATGACGTAACTCTCAAGACGGCACAGCAGCCGAACAGATGATCCCGGAGCGGGAAGAACCGAAAGGTTTTTCCCGCTTTTCGCCTTGCTTTTCCCGTATCTGCGGCGTTTTGAGGGATATGCAAGGGAAAGTTGTCCCAAAGGCGCTTTTGCGGATGTAAACAATCTATAAATTTCGACGAAATTGAAGCAAAGGTATAGTCAAGGGCGAAAAACTGTGATATAATAAAAAATACGGTATCGGCTGATAACGGTTTTTTTGCGTGCGATTATCGATACCGGCCCACAGTAAGTAAGGTTATATATATTTATTTTCGGAGGTTTTTCAAATGGCAAAGAAGTATGTCTATCTCTTTTCCGAGGGAAACGCAACGATGCGTGAGCTCCTCGGAGGTAAAGGCGCGAACCTTGCCGAGATGACCAAGATCGGTCTTCCGGTTCCGCAGGGCTTCACGATCTCTACCGAGGCGTGCACTCAGTACTATGAGGACGGACGCCGCATCAACGATGATATCCAGGCTCAGATCATGGAGAACATCGAGAAGATGGAGGGAATCACCGGCAAGAAGTTCGGCGATCTCAAGAATCCGCTTCTCGTTTCCGTCCGCTCGGGTGCCCGCGCATCCATGCCCGGAATGATGGATACCATCCTCAACCTCGGTCTTAACGAGCAGGTCGTTAACGCTATCGCCGAGAAGTCCGGCAACCCCCGTTGGGCTTGGGACTGCTACAGAAGATTTATTCAGATGTTCTCCGATGTCGTTATGGAAGTCGGAAAGAAGTACTTCGAGAAGCTCATCGACCAGATGAAGGAGAAGAAGGGCGTTACTTCCGACGTCGAGCTCACCGCAGACGATCTCCGCGAGCTTGCAAATCAGTTCAAGGCTGAGTACAAGAATCAGCTCGGAACCGATTTCCCGGACGATCCCAAGGTTCAGCTCTTCGAGGCTATCAAGGCAGTTTTCCGTTCATGGGACAACCCCCGCGCAAACATCTACCGTATGGACCACGATATCCCGTACTCCTGGGGTACCGCAGTCAACGTACAGATGATGGCATTCGGCAACATGGGCGACACCTCCGGTACAGGTGTTGCGTTCACCCGTAACCCCGCAACCGGCGAGAAGGGCCTCATGGGCGAGTTCCTTATGAACGCACAGGGCGAGGACGTCGTTGCAGGCGTTCGTACTCCTATGCCGATCGAGAAGATGAAGGAAGTTCTCCCCGAGGTTTACGAGCAGTTCCTCGGAGTCTGCAGCACCCTCGAGAACCACTACCGCGATATGCAGGACATGGAGTTCACCATCGAGGATAAGAAGCTCTACATGCTTCAGACCAGAAACGGTAAGCGTACCGCTGCCGCTGCTATCAAGATCGCATGCGACCTTATCGATGAGGGCATGATCTCCGAGGAGGAGGCTCTCATGCAGATCGACGCAAAGTCGCTCGATATGCTTCTCCACCCGCAGTTCGACACTGCAGCACTCAAGAAGGCTAACCCCGTCGGCAAGGGTATCGCGGCTTCTCCCGGCGCAGCGGCTGGCACCGTCGTGTTTACCGCCGAGGATGCCGTTGAGCACGGCAAGAAGGGCGAGAATGTCGTTCTCGTCCGTCTCGAAACCTCTCCCGAGGACATCGAGGGAATGAAGTATTCACAGGGTATTCTCACCGTCCGCGGCGGTCAGACCTCCCATGCGGCAGTTGTTGCACGCGGAATGGGAACCTGCTGCGTTTCCGGATGCGGAGACATCAAGATGGACGAGGAGAACAAGCGCTTCACTCTCGCTGGCAAGACCTACACCGAGGGCGATCCGATATCCCTCGACGGCTCGACGGGCAACATTTACGATTGCCTGATTCCGACCGTTCCGGCAGACCCGAACAGCGGTTACTTCGGCCGTATCATGGAGCTTGCCGACAAGTATAAGAGAATGGGCGTACGCACCAACGCCGACACTCCCGAGGACGCTAAGCAGGCAGCAGCCTTCGGCGCACAGGGAATCGGACTTTGCCGTACCGAGCATATGTTCTTCGATCCTTCGAGAATCGGTGCTTTCCGTGAGATGATCTGCGCCGAGACCGTTGAGGAGCGCGAAGCTGCTCTTGCAAAGATCGAACCGATGCAGCAGTCCGACTTTGAGGGACTCTTTGAGGCTCTCGGCGGTTACCCCGTAACCATCCGCTTCCTCGATCCCCCGCTTCATGAGTTCGTTCCCACCGACGAGACTGATATCAAGGCTCTCGCAGAGGTACAGGGCAAGAGCGTTGAGTACATCAAGCAGGTAATCGCAGACCTCCATGAGTTCAACCCGATGATGGGTCACCGCGGATGCCGCCTCTCCGTAACCTACCCCGAGATCGCCGCAATGCAGACCAGAGCGATCATCAAGGCTGCTATCGCAGTTAAGGCACGTCACGCCGATTGGAATATCGTTCCCGAGATCATGATCCCGCTTGTGGGAGACGTCAAGGAGCTTAAGTTCGTTAAGGACGTTGTCGTTAAGACCGCCGATGAAGAGATCGCGGCAGCAGGCACCGAGCTCAAGTATGAGGTAGGTACCATGATCGAGATCCCGCGTGCGGCTCTTACCGCCGACGATATCGCCAAGGAGGCTGAGTTCTTCTGCTTCGGTACGAACGACCTCACCCAGATGACCTTCGGCTTCAGCCGCGACGACGCAGGAAAGTTCCTTCCGTCCTACTACTCCAACAAGATTTACGAGTCCGATCCGTTCGCACGTCTCGACACCACCGGTGTCGGCAGACTTATGGATACCGCAGTTAAGCTCGGAAAGTCGACCCGCCCGACACTCCATTGCGGAATCTGCGGCGAGCACGGCGGCGACCCGTCCTCGATCGAGTTCTGCAACTCCATCGGACTTGACTATGTATCCTGCTCACCCTTCCGTGTGCCGATCGCACGCCTCGCAGCAGCACAGGCTGCTATTAAGGAGCAGGGAAACAAGTAATTAATTGTTCCTTCCTCAAAATTGCCGATTTGACGATTGACGAAGCGTATGCTCATAAGTATCTGAAAACAGTTTCTGATGTGCACCACTTCAAAACATCAAATTGGAAAGATGTAAAGGTAGCAATTTATATCTAAACCGAATCCCCGTACTTCAAAAGAGGTACGGGGATTTTGAAAAGATATTATTTTTAATAAAAAAGAATAATTCTAAACAGATGTTTTATGAAAAAGAAGGAGTAAAAATGGAAAAATTATTTAGCTCAATGCAGGAAATACTCTCTCCTGTAAACTGCATTGTATATGAAATACCTGAGTTTCAACGTGAATATGCTTGGGGAAAGGATCAGTGGAATGCTTTGTTCGATGATATCGAAGCTAATGATCCGGGCTATTTTATTGGCTCAATCATTTGCATTTCCGGAAAAGCAAGCGGACAATTGGAGCAGCGTGTTCCCCGAAATCACAGATCGACCGGATATATTGGGATCACTGTATAATTTGGGCCATACAAACAATGACGGGACGCCAAGAAAACCTCATTCGAATCCACAAGCTAATTGGTTTGGCGAAAAAACTAAAATGTATTACGGTCTGATGCCATATCTATTAGGAGAATAAAACATGAGAAAAAATATTAGATCGAAAAAGATAATTCTAATTATAGTAATGATTTTATTGATTGTTCTTTTCTTTCCATATATCAAAGCCGAGTATTTAACTGCGAAATACGGAGATGAATTTGATGACGGATACGAGCAAACAGGGATGATAAACGGTATTGAATATTTCAGAGTCGTTGAATATAACGATAGTAAAGCTGTTGTTTGCTACATTGTTGAGAATCATTCGTCGCTTGTCAAAATTTGGTTCGAACGAAATGACGATAATGTGTGGGAGGAAGTCAGCTGGGACTGTGTTTGGTCAAAAACGGGCTCTGCGGATAATTTTTGTTGGCCATATTACAGATAATCAGTGATATCATGAAATGAGTCTCCCTGTATTTGCGTGATTACCCAAATGCAAAGATGGGAATAAACGGTCCACTCACATGAGAAAGATTATAATAATGTGCAGTACAATAATCGGTATAATTATCCTGATGAGTATTGGTAGCTTTATTTATTATAAACATACATATGAAGAATCGGTAATATATGACGCTTCAAGCGATATAATACAAATATTTATAAATAACTCTGATGATTTTGACGAATTTGTCTCCAAGTTTTACGGACATCACTTGTGGAGTGATTATTACAATGATACATATGATAAAGATTTCTGCCACGATAAAGAATTTAAGAAATATTTGACAGATGAAGAATATAGCTATATAGAATGTTTTAACGATAAATATCATCCTGCCTTCTGGGGATCTTATCATTTTGGCTTTTATACTAAAACTGGACAGGTGTGGTTTTACAAACAAGAGTTTCTTTCAGATGATGATATATTGATGAAAACTAAAAGGGCTGAAGAGTATGGAGATACGATAGAGTATCTAGATTCTGGTTGGATCTGCTATATTTATAATTAAGTAGAATCAAGAAACAACATTAGAGGTAAGAATTCCACCATATTACAACGGACAGTACGGAGTACAGACGGACAAGTCGGGATATCTGTACATGAGAACAAGATATTACAGCCCCCAATTTAAGCGTTTCATGAGCGCAGATGTTATCGACGGCAGTATCGCCGATTCTACAACACTAAACCTGTATGCATATGTAAACGGCAATCCTATCTCCTTCGTCGATCCGTTTGGACTTAGTGCGGATAGGGGAGACAATAACAGTAAATTTGAAATCGGCTGGGAGTTGAATCCGGGACAGGCAGATTATATTGGCTGGGGACTTGACGGAAAGGAAATTAGTGTTCGTTATTACAACTATGTCAGATACGGATTTAATGTTAACAAGGTTGGGCAATACGCAATCATCAATGGCGCTCGGTCAAATCCGGCATTGAATCAAGGTATAAAAGGTACAAGATATGCCTTCAAAAATGCTGATGTTTATCCAAATGTTTTTACCTATGTTGATCCGATTACAGCAGGCAAAGAAGCTTTAAAAATAACCAGCAACGGCAGTGTAAACTGTGGGAGCGTTTTAGGATATGGTACCGTTGCTTTGGATGTTGGACCGGGTATATATGACAACATCCAGGATGGCACTCGTACACAGAAGATTGCTACAGACGCTGTTGTTGACACCGGGGTTGGTGTTGGAACGATATGGGTTTCTGCTGCCGCGGGGGCTTGGATTGGTTCTGTAGTTCCTGGACCCGGAAATGCTATTGGCGCGGCAGGTGGTTTAGTTGTTGGCGGAGTTGTATACGTTGTTACAGATGTAATTACAATCAACGATAAGTCTTTAGTAGATTGGGGCAAGGAAGGACTTGCCTGGGTTGGTGATACCGTTGTTGATATGGGATGCTGGATTGGCGATACTGCTTCTGATGTAGGCAGTTGGATAGCTAATAAACGGAGTGCAATTCGATGATTAAAATTACAGGAGCTGGTTTTAATGGAATTAGCTGATATAAAAGGTTTTATAAAAAGATATTCTGAATCTTATCTGTTTTTATCCGGTATAAAATCATTGTCATGGATGTACATATTCATTGGGCTTATACCATTAGGATATGGAATAATTACGCGTAAATTTATTGTTGCCTCTATCACAGTGATAATGGTAATTTCTTACACTGCTATTACGAATATATTAGTACGAAAAATGACTTCGATTTCTTATTATCAAAGATTTTTGCTTTCTGGCAGTTCATCCTTGTTTACATCGTTGTTTTTTCTAATGCTACCATATTCATTAGTGGAAACTGTGATGTCGGATAGAATGACACAAATCGTATATTCTCTTCTTATAGGATTGGCATGGATCTTAGCGGTATTTCTCATTTTTAGTTTTGAAGTATATAATATCAAAAAGGGAAAATATAGCAAAGCAAAAAGCAAGAAAAAGAACAGGGCGGGAATTGCGGCTTTTTCTTCAATCGGAGCAATTTTAGGAATCTCATTAATGAAAATTGCATCGAAATGGATGACGCAAGATGTGGCAATAAATGTGGTTATTATATTAAGCTATATTGCATCAGTGTTAGCTGCACTTGGAATACCACATCTTTTAGCAGCTTATTTTGTTGAAAGATATCACATTTCCGGAGAATCGCTTCCTGTTTCACCGTTTTCTTTTAAAAAGATGTCTGCAAGAAAACGAAAAGTGCTAAAAATATTGGTTATTTGCTTGATTATATTTGTGGCTGTAATTGCTATCCTGGCAACCCTGAGAACCTTGATTGATAAGGGTATCCTCAAATAATGTTAAAATCTCCAAGAGTATAATAGTTAAGAATATTGTGGGAGCAGACAAATGAGTATAACTGGAAACGAAGCTGAACCATTCAAAACATATGACATAGTAGTTACGGTGGACAGCCGACATCGAGATAATCCTGTAGCATCATATCTATGGGTAAGCGACAATGGAACAGTTATGGAAACACCTGCTATATACTCAGGTGATAAGGTTGAAGTTGGAACAAGAGGTTTTTGGGGATTTGGTTTTAAACCGCTTGCAAATGTTGATTTGGGTGGTTCATCTCCCATTGCATCTGAATATCAATCGGTTTTCAACAGATTATTGGAAAAATATAAGTGAGGACGATTATGAAATCGAGACGATATAATTTAATTATTGGCGTATTCGTAATGTTTATATCGAACATCATATACTTTTTCTGGATGCCATATCCAAAAGGCTTTTTGAAAACGGTTGGAAGCACCACATTTGTTTTTGATGTTCTTACAAATTTATTGTTTTTCTCGCTTTATTCCGTAATGCTCATTGTAGCAATCAACGCCATAACAAATACAGGCTGCAAGCTTCGCACAAAAAAAGTTGCTGCCATCCTGGGGATTTGTATTGCCGTACAGCTCGGATGTGACATCACAAAGTATATTACCGGATATTTGATGAGACAGTTTGCGCTGATATCAGATGATTTTTTCACTGTTGTAAGCGTTCTTGTGCTTTCACTTGTAGTTATGAAGCTCTTAGGAGCCAAAGTAAGCTATAAAAAACTTTATGCGATTTTTGCGCCGATAATGATACTTATATTGATTGTGTATACGGTGCTCGACGTTAGATATATTCATAGTATGTCAAATGTTGCCGAAAAGTATTTCGGTACGCCGTCAAACATCTTATCAGCATTAAGTTTATCGGACTCATCTTCTGTAGCTGCGACGATTTTAAAAAATATGGAATTTATGTATGAAATTCGGAACGCACTCTTGGATTTCGCTTCAGAAGCTGCTATTCTTATTGCAGTCTATTTTTCAATCCAAACCAACAAAGCTACCAATTGCAATGCCTACCACATCGATAAAGCACATTTTATATCAAGGATAGCCGTCATATTGCTGTTTTCATTTGTGATATCCGGGCTTAAGTTCCTTGTGCTGCCGCAAAATTTTCTTACAACGATCCATGTGAATAATTCTGTTTCACATTCAACAGAACCATCATTTGACTATAACAGAAGCTTTACAACGATTAGTCGTGCGATAGGTTATCATGAGAGAAAGGAGATTTACAGAAAAACACACGGTATGATATATTATGGTGATAAAAAAGTGCTTGATATTAAGATGGATTATGAATTTGAAGGAAATCCAATTGAAGTGAGAACAGTGAAGGGGATGGAGATAAGAATCATATGCAAAAATCAAGCAATCGCTTATTTCAAGAATGAAAAACCGTATGTGGTATCGTTTCAAGATATTAATTGGCAAAGCAATGATATTATACTGTTAGAAGTGTGTAAAGAGCTTTTGTCGGAGGGGAGGCTTGACTGTTTTGAGTATATTTGTTCGTATATAATGCGGTATGATTCTGATTTTATACAACCATATCTGCGAAGATATATTGTAAGCGATTTTACATCTGAGGAACTCTCACAGGTCGGTGAAATTTCTATAGATTATATCACTAAAACAGCTCAGCGTTTTTATAATGGCTTGTCGGCTTAATGATTATACGCTGTCTGTCAATAACCACTTTGAGTCATAACCTTCAACTAAGTACAATGGTAAAATAAAGGCAGATACACGGAAAACCACAATGTATCTGCCTTCTGCCAACTGTAAATAACGGCTGGGTCTACGGTGGCTACGCAGAAATACAATGGTATGCTATCTCAATAATATTGCATTATCTTTAATGTATGACAAAAATAGCCGTTTAGTACACTTAACGCACGGTTACGGCTCATACAGCTACGACGCTGAAAACAACCGTATATATGCCGACGGAACAAAGTATGTATACGACACTTCCGACGGAAAAAATCGCGTAGCGGAGAGTATAGACGGAGACGGAAATATAATCATATACGGGTACGGAGCAGACGGACTTGTGTGGTCTAAGAGCGGCGACGAGTACATGGTATATCACTACGACTACCGCGGAAGTGTGGTTGCAATTACTGATATAGACGGTAATGTTACCGCAACTGCAAAGTATGATGCATACGGCTATGTAATAAGCAAAACAGGCACCGGAGACCGTACCGTAGGTTATAACGGAAGTGATGGAGTTCTGACAGATCCCGATGGACTTCTGTATATGAGAGCTCGCTACTATAGCCCTGTCTTGAAAAGATTTCTTAACTGTGATATAATTGACGGTAGCATTGTTATATTAGTAAATATCCGTAATCTCCGAATTTTGAAAAAATCAATTCAAAATTAAAGGAGATTGCTATGAAAACAAGTGGGATAAAAGAACAATTCAAAAACGAGTGTCAAGTTTTTGAGCTGAAATACGAGTATCCCGGTTATGCGGGCTATGAGCGATACGGATAGAAAAGACCCTGCAAGAGAAATCTTGCAGGGTCTTTTTGCATGCGTTCTTGAAGATATTTTGAAATATGGCATATTGTGTGTTGACAATCGTTTTTTTGTGAGTTATACTTATTTTACTTTGAGGCATAATAAGTTAAATTTCAGACATTGTGTTCCGGTATTTATTCCTGTTTATGCAAGTGAACTTGAGTAAACACAGGAAAACAAAGAATAAAATTTAATCTATTAGGTTTGGGAGACTCCTTTGCGTACGGGAGAAGAATATCCGTCGAACTATTATTATGCCTTTTAGTTATTATTTGCTGAAAGGATTTTTTATATGGACAATCAGGACTTACGCAAGATTCAAGACAGAATAGGATATGAATTTAAGAACTTTGATTTATTAGAGCAAGCATTTGTTCGCAAATCATATGCGAGAGAAAAGGGAGGTGAACACAACGAGATACTTGAGTTTATCGGTGACAAAGTTTTAGACATGATTGCTGTGAAGTTCTTGACAGATAAATACGGTTATTATTGCCATGAGTGCAGTGATTTTGATTCGAAAAACGATTTTGACGAGTTCTGTTGTGAGCGCACTGAAGGGCAATTAACAGAACTGAAAAAATTACTTGTAAAAAAAGATACCCTAGCCGATGTGATCGGCAGACTTCAACTAAATCAATACTTGATAATGGGTAAAGGCGATTCAAAAAACAATGTTGGGAATGAATCTTCCGTAAAAGAGGACTTATTTGAGGCAATTATCGGTGCGGTAGCATTGGATAGTGATTGGAATTGGGATGAAATCAGCAGTACAGTTGAATATATGCTTGAACCGGAAAAACGCATTTCAAAAAATGAAGAAAAGAATTACGTTGAACTGATCCAAGAATGGTCGTTGAAAAGATACAACGAATTACCGGATATTCACTCGGACAATTCAAATTACTACGATGAAACTTCCTTGCTTCATTATGCAAACGAAATAAGGTCTGTTCCCAAAAGAGATCCGAATGTACATATTATAAATGTTCAGGAGTACCCCAAAACTCATTTTGTAAGCAAACTCAGATTGCGCGGTATTGATAAATTATTTGTCGGATACGGCTCTTCCAAGAATGCTGCCCGAAAGGATGCTTGTGAATTAGCATATCATTATTTAGACAACAATAACTTATTATTTTCTATTCAGGATGAAATAGAAAATCCGAGCAGAGATAGAGCTATAAATCAGTTGGAAACTCTTGCACGCAGGGGATATTTCTCTATTCCTACATATAAATTTGAACAAGAATACGATAATAACGGAAACCCTGTTTGGAAGTGTGAATGCTATATTGAGAAAGTAAAATACTATTACTTCTCAACCTCATCTTCAAAGAAAGAGGCTAAGAAATCGGCGGCATTCGACATGCTATTGTATGTATTGGGGTACGAAAAGGAGGACTGAAACAATGTCTAAATGGTGCTTTAATTATGAAACCGGTGATTACGAAGATATAGATCGTGACGGGTATAGCTACACTTCGGGAGGATACACATTCAATTGGGATGACAGCGAATACCGTCGTGAAGAAGAGGAGGAAGAACGCAGGCAGCGTGAAGAAGAGGAGGAAGAACGCAGGCAGCGAGAAGAAGAGGAGGATCGATGCCGCGAAGACGACGAATGGTAAACGATAAAAACATAATTTTTTGATAAGCCCCGTAATAATATAAAGCGGCATTCGGGTTTCCCTTTGAGAAATTTGAAAATTACGGCATATTGCAATGCATGTTTTTCGGCGGCGGGAGATTTCTATCGCCGTGCTTTACGTGCTTGTTAATACTCGGGTGCCTCACAAGTGAGGATGCCGTGCGATACCTGCATGTCAATTCCGTGAGACAGTGCATATCATCGGAAAGACGTTAATGTAATCTTGTATATCCCAAACGCTCCCTCTGTCGCTTCCTCGGCAGAGGGAGTTTTGATTTCCGCCGTTTTACTGCCGCCGATGACGAAAACAAAAAGAAAGGGAATTAACATGAAAGCAAAAAAACACGGAACAGCAGTTATCTTTTTTGAAACGGATTTGGAAAAATCAACGCCTTTTGACGCAGCCTCGCTGTCCGATCTTCAAAAGCGGACACTTTCCGAAATGCCAAAAGCGGAACGGAAAAAAATAAAGGCGGGATATGGTGCGAGTGTCATTGATATCGGCAGCGGGGGCTGCATCTGCGACTTCAACACCAAAGGATACAGACCGCCGGAACATGTCATTAAGTCGCTTGCCGAAATGCTCCTTCCGAGGATAAAGAAATTTTATGAGGACCCGAAAA
>ERZ827490.1669-NODE-1669-length-27330-cov-5.053199_pt1 | contig 27330 bp, 17 predicted proteins | sample MGYA00519770_ERZ827490 | MGnify/ENA primary metagenome ERZ827490 (study PRJEB31778, sample SAMEA3449324) | human gut metagenome | biome: human gut; feature: human-associated habitat; material: faeces | place: United Kingdom | collected 2010/2012 ...
TTGGCCGCGTACAGGGCAAACAGATACAGCACCGTCAGCTGGGTGGTGTAGCCCTTGGTGGTGGCCACGGCAATCTCCGGGCCTGCCCATGTGTACAGGGTGTAGTCGGCGATTTTCGCAATGGTACTGCCAACCACGTTCACGATGGCAAGCGCCTTCGCACCCCGGCGCTGGCATTCCTTCATGGCGGCAATGGTATCCGCCGTCTCGCCGGACTGGGACAGGACGATGAGCAGCGTATGCCCGTCAATCAGGGGGTCTGCATAGCGAAGCTCACTTGCCAGCTCCGTAGTCACGGGGATACGGCACAGCTTCTCGATGGTATATTTCCCCGCGCACCCGGCATAATAGGCCGAGCCGCAGGCCGTAATGACGATTTTATGGATTTGGGAAAGATCGATGTTCAGGTCGTCCAGAACGATCTCCCCATTCCGGATTCTGGGGGTGATGGTCGCTTCCACCGCCCGGGGCTGCTCCATGATCTCCTTGAGCATGAAGTGGTCGTAGCCGCCCTTTTCCGCCGCCTGGATGTCCCATGTGATGCGGCTGGCCTTCTTGGTGATGGGGTGGCCTGAGCAGTCGTAGACCTGAATGGAGTCGGGCGTCAGCTCCGCAAGCTCACCGTCCTCCAGATAGATGACGTTCCGGGTGTGCGCCACCAGCGCGGTGACGTCGGAGGCAAAGAAATTCTCTCCGATGCCCACGCCGAGAATCAAAGGGCTTGCCTCCCGGACGGCGAGAACCGTATCCGGCGCGTCCGTGCAGACAATTCCCAGAGCGTAGGAGCCAACCAGCCGGGAAGAAGCCTTCATGACGGCTTTCCGGAAATCGCCGGCATAGTACATTTCAATCAGATGGACGATGACCTCGGTGTCCGTCTCGCTCTCGAAACGATAGCCCTTCCGGAGCAGTTCTTCCCGAAGCTCCATGTAGTTTTCGATAATGCCGTTGTGAACGACGGCGAATTTTCCGTCATTGCTGGCATGGGGATGGGCGTTTATATCGTTGGGCGCGCCGTGAGTTGCCCAGCGGGTGTGGCCGATCCCGGTGGTACCGGGAACCAGCCGCCCGTCGTCCGTCTTTTCCCGGAGGTTCTGAATGCGTCCCGTGACCTTGCTGATGGCGATTCGGTTTCCCTGCACCACAGCAATTCCGGCGGAATCATAGCCCCGGTATTCCAGCTTTGAAAGTCCGTCAAGCAGTACCGGCGCGGCGTTCTGCGTGCCTGTAAATCCTACGATCCCACACATAATAGACCTCCTTGTCGTATCTTCCTACAGCGGCTTTTTTACTCCCATTCCACCGTCGCCGGGGGCTTACTTGTGATGTCATACACAATGCGGTTGATATGGGGCACTTCGTTGACAATTCGTACCGAGGCGCGGTCAAGCACCTCATAGGGAATCCGCGTCCACTCCGCCGTCATGAAATCGCTGGTCGTGACGCTGCGAAGGGCAAGAACGTTTTCATAGGTGCGGCCGTCGCCCATGACACCGACGCTTCTGGCATTGGTAAGGACTGCGAAATACTGGCTGCAAATGTCTCCAAGGTCGGCCTTGGCAATCTCCTCCCGGAAGATGAAGTCCGCCTCCCGGAGAATGTCCAGCTTTTCTTTCGTCACGTCGCCCAGGATACGAATGGCAAGGCCGGGGCCCGGGAAGGGCTGACGGTGGACAAGATAATCAGGAAGCCCCAATTCTTTGCCCAGCAGCCGAATTTCGTCCTTGAAAAGATGATCCAGCGGCTCCAGAACGGCCTTGAACTGCTCAATGACCTCTCTGGGCAGGAGCTTGTTGTGGTGGCTCTTGATGACGTCGGCATCCCCCGCGCCGGACTCGATGACATCGGGATAGATGGTGCCCTGAGCGAAAAAGTCCTCCTTGGTGATGCCGAATTTCACGGCTTCATCCAGAAATACATATCCGAACTCCGCGCCAATGATCTGGCGCTTGCGCTGGGGGTCTTCCACGCCCTTGAGCTTGTCCAGGAAGCGCTTCTCCGCGTCCACCCGGACAAAGTGGATGTTCCACTTGGTAAAGGCGGCTTCTACCTCGTCGCCCTCATTCTTGCGCATACAGCCGTGATCGACAAAGACGGCGGTAAGACGATCCCCTACCGCTTCGGCCAGCAGCGCCGCCAGAACGGAGGAATCCACGCCGCCGGACAGCGCCAGCAGCACGCGACCCTTGGGGCCGATGGTGTCCCGGAGCTGTGCCACGGTATTTTTGCAGAAATCCCCCATCGTCCAAGTGCCCTTGGCGCCGCAGATTTCGTAAAGGAAGTTGCGCAGCATCTGGCTGCCGAACTGGGTGTGATTCACCTCCGGGTGGAACTGAACACCGTAGAAGCCCCGGCTCTCATCGGCAATGGCGGCATTGGGGCAGGCGTCGGTATGGGCGACCAGCGCAAAGCCCTCCGGAACCTTGGCCATGTAATCGCCGTGGCTCATCCACGAAATGGCCTGCTCCGGGATGCCCTTGAACAGCTTGCAGCCGGTATCGTAATAGGTGACGGTCTTGCCGTACTCCCGGGCGGTATCCTCCTGCGCGGCAGTGACCTGACCGCCCAGCGTATGCGCCATCAGCTGGCAGCCGTAGCAAATACCGAGGATGGGAACCCCCAGCCGGAACACTTTCGGGTCAACGTGGGGAGATTCCTCCAGATACACGCTGTTGGGGCCGCCGGTGAAAATGATGCCCATAGGCGCAAAGGCGCGAATCTCGTCCAGGGCCGTGGTATAAGGCTTGATCTCGCAGTAGACGTTCTGCTCCCGCACCCGCCGGGCGATCAGCTGATTGTACTGTCCGCCAAAGTCCAGAATCAGGATTTTTTCTTGCATACAGTGCTCTCTCCTTCCCTGCCCGCCGGTTAAATATTGATCTCCGCCTGTTCGCTGTCGATACCGGCGATCAGAGGGGCTACCTTTTTCACATAGCTTTCCACTTGCTCCGCGCACCGGCCGGTGTACAGCATGGGGTCGAGAACGGCCTCCATCTCCTGCTTCGTCATGCCGAATTCCGGATGGTCGGCCAGATCGGCCAGAAGATCCCAGCGTTCGCCGTTTTTCATCTTGGCCGTGGCGTCCATGGAGCAGGTGCGGATGATCTCATGCAGCTGCTGACGGTCGCCGCCGTTCTTGACGCCCTCCATCATCAGATTTTCCGTGGCAATGAAGGGCAGATACTCCCGCACGGTCTTCTCTACGATCTTTTCGTTCACGTGCAGGCCGTCGGTGACGTTCTGTGCCAGCCTGAGAATGGCGTCGGCGCAGAGGAAGCCCTCCGGCATGGAGATGCGCCGGTTAGCGGAATCGTCCAGCGTGCGTTCCAGCCACTGGGTGGAAGCGGTCATGGGAGCGTTCAGCGCGTCCGCCATCAGGTAGCGGGACAAGGAGCAGATGCGCTCGCAGCGCATGGGGTTGCGCTTATAGGCCATGGCGGAGGAACCGATCTGGTTCTTTTCAAAGGGCTCTTCCACCTGACGGTCGTGCTGCAAAAGCCGAATGTCGTTTGCCATGCGGTAGCAGCTCTGGGCAATGGAAGAAAGGCAATTCAGGATGCGGCTGTCAAGCTTTCTGGGGTAGGTCTGGCCGCAGACATCGAAGCACTGACTAAAGCCAAAGTCCGCGCTGATGCGGCGGTTCATCTCGTCAATTTTCGCCGTGTCCCCGTCAAACAGCTCCAGGAAGCTGGCTTCCGTGCCGGTGGTTCCCCGGCAGCCCAGGAATTTCATGGTTTCCACGACAAAATCCAGCTCTACCAGATCGCTGACCAGATCCTGCATCCACAGCGTCGCCCGCTTGCCAACTGTGACCAGCTGGGCAGGCTGATAATGGGTGTAGCCCAGAGTGGGGGTCGCCTTGTACGTTTCCGCAAAACGGGAAAGGTTGGCGATGACCTTCAGCAGCTCTCCCCGGAGGTATTTCAGGCCGTCCCGGTAGAGAACGATGTCGGCGTTATCGGTGATATAGCAGCTGGTGGCGCCCAGATGGATGATACCGGCGGCGGAGGGCGCGGCCTTGCCGTAGGTATACACGTGAGCCATCACGTCGTGGCGGACTTCCTTTTCCCGTGCTGCGGCACAGGCAAAGTCAATGTCCGTGATGTGGGCTTCCAGCTCCTCGATCTGTTTCTCGGTGATAGGCAGCCCCAGAGAATGCTCGGCCTTGGCAAGAGAAATCCAGAGCTTCCGCCAGGTCTCAATCCGCTTCTGCTGGGAAAACAGGTGCAGCATATAGTCGGAAGCATACCGGGAGCTTAAGGGGGATTCGTATTGATCCGTCATAGTCTGCCCCCCTGCTCAGCGAATGATGATGCTGTCCCGCTCCGGGCCTACGGAAACGTAGCCGATGCGGCAGCCGATCTTTTCTTCCACGTACTGCACGTAGTTCCGCGCCGCTTCCGGGAGATCTTCCCACTTGCGCACGCCGGAAATGTCGCACTTCCAGCCCTCCATGTATTCCATCACGGGCTTGGCGCTGCTTTGCAGCGTGGGGAACGGGAATTCGTCGATCACTTCCCCGTTCAGCTCGTAGTGGGCGCAGACGGGGATTTTGTCCAGATAGCTCAGCACGTCCAGCTTGGTCAGGGCGATGTTGGTCGCAGCCTGCACCTGAACGCCGTAGCGGGTGGCAACAAGGTCGATGGGGCCGACCCGGCGGGGACGGCCGGTCTTTGCGCCGTACTCGAAGCCCGCCTTCCGGAGGGCGTCCGCTTCGGCACCGAACATCTCACAGACGAAGGGGCCTTCGCCCACGCAGGTGGAGTAGGCTTTCACAACGCCGATGACCTCGTCGATCTTGGCGGTGGGCAGACCGGAACCCACAGGGGCGTAGGCGGCAATGGCATTGGAAGAGGTGGTGTAGGGGTAGATGCCGTAGTCCAGATCCCGCAGAGCACCCAGCTGGGCTTCAAACAGGATCTTCTTCCCTTCCGCCTGCGCCTTGCGCAGATATACGCCGGTGTCGCAGATGAAGGGCTTGATCTTCTCGCAGTAATTGTCCATCCACGCTTTCAGCTCGTCCATGGTGACAGGCTCAGCGCCGTAAACGCCGGTAAGCGTCAGATTCTTCCACTCCAGCAAATCCTGCAAATGCTCATAAAGATGCTCGGAATGCAGGAGTTCTCCCGCCATAATGGTCTTTTTCTGGTATTTATCGGAGTAAAAAGGCGCAATGCCCTGCTTGGTAGAGCCGTACTTTTTATCCTTCAGACGGGCTTCCTCCAGACCGTCCTGAAGACGGTGCCAGGGCAGCAGCAGAGACGCCCGGTCGCTGATTTTCAGGTTGTCCGGGGTGATGGGCACGCCCTTTTGGGCAACATCCTGCATTTCCTGCCACAGGTTTTCCGGGTCAACGGCGACGCCGTTCCCGAGGATATTCACGACACCCTCCCGGAAAATGCCGGAGGGCAGCAGGTGCAGGGCAAATTTGCCGTGCTCATTGATAACGGTATGGCCGGCATTGCCGCCGCCCTGATAGCGGATAACGATGTCATAGTTTTCGGTCAGCAGATCGACCATGCGTCCCTTGCCCTCGTCACCCCAGTTGATGCCGACGATTACAGTATTAGCCATTTGGATTTCCTCCGATTCTAAAGTTGTAAGGATCGATGACAGCACGTTTACAGGGCGGAGGAATCCCTCCGTCCTGTAAAACTGCACTTATTTCAGATGCTCTTCCAGACGCTTCATAATCTCGGCGTAGGCTTCTTCCACGCCGCCCATATCGCGGCGGAAACGATCCTTGTCCAGCTTCTCGTGGGTCTTGCTGTCCCACAGGCGGCTGGTGTCGGGGCTGATCTCGTCAGCCAGAACGATGGTGCCGTCGGACAGGCGGCCGAATTCCAGCTTAAAATCCACCAGAGTCACGCCGCAGGTCAGCCAGAAGGCTTTCAGTGCGTCGTTGATCCGGAAGGAGTAGTCTTCAATGGTCTTGATCTCTTCGGGGGTCGCCAGCTTCAGAGCGAGGGCATGATAGGTGTTGAGCAGCGGGTCGCCCAGCTCGTCGTTTTTATAGGAGAATTCAATGGTGGGCTGCTCGAACACAACGCCTTCCTCCACGCCGTAGTGCTTGGAGAAGGAACCGGCAGCGATGTTGCGGACGATGACTTCCAGCGGAACGATGGAGACCTTCTTCACCAGCGTTTCCCGCTCGGACAGCTCCTTGACAAAGTGGGTGGGAATGCCCTGCTTTTCAAGATAAGCCATCAGGCGGTTGCTCATCTGGTTGTTGATGACGCCCTTGCCTGCGATGGTGCCCTTTTTCAGCCCGTTGAAGGCGGTGGCGTCGTCCTTGTAATCCACGATCAGGAGTTCGGGATCGTCGGTGGCGAAAACCTTTTTGGCCTTGCCCTCATACAGCTGCTGCAATTTTTCCATTTGTGTTTACCTCCATATGTGTATTCATTGTCGGTTTCAGGAAACGGCGGCAGCCCACTGCGGCCCCCATCTCACACTCTTTAGAATACCACAATATGTGGCGGAACGCAATCATCATTTCCACGATATGTGCCGCTTTTGCGGGGCGAAAATTGGAACTTTTGTCTGCCCGTGCAGCCGCGGAAACCCGGTTATTTCCCGCTGTCGCCGTAGTTGGCGAGGACGCGGGCGGAGGGGTCGTTCACATTGCAGCCCTCCCAGGATTTGTTGGGCATCCAGAAGTCCACGATCATCTGGCTCTGCCCCGGATAGTATTTCTCAAAAATCTCCCGGTAAAGCAGGGACTCTTTGGTAAACGGCTGGGCATGGGTATACTTTGCCCGTTTTTCCTCAAATTCTTCCTGCGTATAGACGGTTTCGGCATATTCTTTGAGATAGTCCACCATGGAGTGACCCACGGCGTCGGAAAAAGCCGCCTTTTCCCGCCAGAGAATGTCGTGAGGCAGGTAATCGCCCTTTTCAAAGGCGTGACGCAGCAGATACTTGCCCTTTCCGTATTTGTTCAGCTTCATCTCCGGGTCAATGGCCATGACGTATTTGACAAAGTCCAGATCACCGAAGGGCACCCGCGCTTCCAGAGAGTTGACGCTGATGCACCGGTCTGCCCGGAGCACGTCGTACATGTGCAGCTCCCGGATGCGCTTCTGGGCTTCCTCCTGGAACGCCTTGGCGGATGGGGCAAAGTCGGTGTATTTGTAGCCGAACAGCTCGTCGGAGATCTCGCCGGTGAGCAGAACCCGGATGTCAGTCGTCTCATGGATGGCCTTGCACACCAGATACATGCCGATGCTGGCACGGATGGTGGTGATGTCGAAGGTTCCCAGCAGCTCCACCACCGGTTCCAACGCGGCAAGAACGTCCTCCTTGGAGATGATGACCTCCGTATGGTCGCTGTGGATGTAATCCGCGACCTGTTTCGCGTATTTCAGGTCAATGGCGTCCTCACTCATGCCGATGGCAAAGGTGCGGATGGGCTTTTCGCTCTCCCGGGCGGCAATGGCGCACACCAGAGAAGAATCCAGTCCGCCGCTGAGCAGGAAGCCGACCTTGGCGTCGGCCACCAGACGCTTTTTCACACCGGCGACCAGCTTGTCGTGGATGTTGGCGCAGACCGTTTCCAAGTCATCGGGAAGCACATGGTCTACCGCTGCGATGTCGCAGTAGCAGACGAATTTCCCGTCGCAGTAATAATGTCCCGGAGGAAACGGCAGGATTTTGTCGGCCAGCCCCACCAGATTTTTCGGTTCGCTGGCAAACAGGATCGTGCCGTTTCCGTCGTAGCCGTAATACAGCGGGCGAATGCCGATAGGGTCGCGGGCGGCGATAAATTTTTTCTGCTTTCCGTCATAGAGAATGCAGGCAAACTCCGCATCCAGCTTGGCAAACATGCCGACGCCATACTTTTCGTACATGGGCAGCAGCACTTCGCAGTCGGACTCGCTGGTAAAGGTGTAGTCCTTGGAAAGCGCCTGTTTCAGCTTTTCAAAGCCGTAAATCTCGCCGTTGCAGACCACCCAGCTGCCGTTCAGGCCGAAGGGCTGCATTCCTTCCGGGTGAAGCCCCATGATGGACAGTCTGTGAAAGCCGAGTATCCCCTGCCCCACGTCGATGACGCGGGAATCGTCAGGGCCTCGGGAAACCGTTCTGGCGAAGCCTGCCTGAAACGCGGTCAGATCGGCGGGCCTGCCGCAATACCCAATGATGGAACACATAGGGATTCCTCCTCAAATAGCCCGCGGGAGAGCCTTGCGGCTCTCCCATGGGCTCTCTTTTTATTCAACGTCCTGAAGCGCGTCGTAGCCTTCCTCCCCGGTGCGAACCTTGACGACATTTTCAACATCGTAGACGAAGATCTTGCCGTCGCCGATATGTCCGGTATACAGCACTTTCTTGGCGGTCTCGATCACGGTGCGGACAGGCACCTTGCTGACCACAATTTCCACCTGCACCTTGGGCAGCAGATTCGTCTCTACCGGCACGCCGCGGTAATACTCAGGCTTTCCCTTCTGGGTGCCGCATCCCAGAACATGGGATACGGTCATGCCGGTGATGCCAATGGAGATCATGGCGTTCTTCAGGTTTTCAAGGCGGGATTCCTTGCAGATGATCTCCACCTTGGTAAACTTGGGCGCGCCCTCCTCCCGGAAGTCGGGAACCTTCTTCACGGGAACCGCCTCGGCAGCGGGAACATCGCCGGAAACGACCACGGGAGCCTCATCCGCCGTAGCGGTGTCAGGCAGCATGGCGAAACCAGCATAAGCGGTGGGAAGGCCATGCTCGCAGATATCCAGACCGGCAATCTCCTCGTCGGCACTGACCCGCAGTCCAATCGTCTTTTTGATGATCGTGAAAACAATGCTGATGATTACTACCACATAGGCCATTACGGAGATGACTCCAAGGCATTGAATCCCCAGAAAATGGAAGCCTCCGCCGTAGAAAAGTCCCTTCTCCGTGGAAACGCCCGTGGCAAACAGGCCGGTAAGGATGGTGCCCAGCGCACCGCATACACCGTGTACGGAGACAGCGCCAACCGGATCGTCGATTTTGGCAATCTTATCAAAGAATTCGACGGAAAGGACAATAACGATGCCGAATACCGCACCCATGATGGCAGCGCCAAGGGGAGAAACCGCGTCACATCCGGCAGTGATGCCCACAAGACCGGCCAGAGCCGCGTTATAGGTCATGGACACGTCGGGTTTCCCGTAGCGAACCCAGGTGAACACAAGGGTCACGCAGCAGGCAACCGCAGCTGCCATATTGGTATTGAAGAAAATCATACCGGCGCTGATCAGTGCGTCGTCGGAATCCATGGCCACGGTAGAGCAGCCGTTGAAACCGAACCAGCAGAACCAGAGGATGAACACGCCCAGCGCGGCCGACGTAATATTATGTCCCAGAATGGCTTTCGGCTTGCCTTCCTTGTCGTACTTGCCGATACGGGGGCCGAGCATGGACGCGCCGATGCAGGCGCAGATGCCGCCAACCATATGTACGGCCGTGGAACCGGCAAAATCATGGAAGCCCAGCTGACTCAGCCAGCCGCCGCCCCAGATCCAGTGCCCGGAGATGGGGTAGATAAACAGAGAAATACAGGCAGAATAAATGCAGTACGCGCTGAACTTGGTACGCTCTGCCATGGAGCCGGAAACGATGGTGGCAGAGGTCGCGCAGAATACGGTCTGGAAAATGGCAAACGCCCACAGAGGAACGCCGGCCGGGGTAATAAAGCTGTAATCCTTGGTGATGCCGGGATCCAGCCAGCCCACGACCGCGCTTCCCGCGCCGAACATAATGCCGAAGCCGAACAGCCAGAAGCATGGCGTGCCAATGCAGAAGTCCATCAGATTCTTCATCAGGATGTTGCCGGTGTTCTTCGCCCGCGTGAAGCCGGCCTCGCACAGGGAAAAGCCCGCCTGCATGAAGAAGACCATTGCAGCGCCCAACAGTACCCAAATGGTGTTTACAGAACTCAGTGTCATAGTGGTTACCTCCTCATTCTCTCTATTCAGTTAACGTTTCATCTCCTGTTCCCCGCTGCCCGCCCGGAGGGGGTGGTCAGTCCCCTCCTCTGCCGCCGTGATCGGCATGGGCAGCCGTGAAAAGAAGATTTACTTCACGCCAAACAGCAGTTCGCCGTAGGTGGGGAACGGCCAGTAATCGGAAGAAGTCTGGGTCTCCGCCTCGTCCGCGACAGCCCGGAGGGCTGCCATCTTGCCGAGAATGGTGTCCCGGATGGCGAAGGACTCTTCCTTGACACTCTCCGCATTCTTCAGCTCCAGAACGGCGGATTCCAGCTCGTCGGTCTTCTCGGCGATCTGGTCGGTCAGGCCGGACAGCTTGGTGACAAGGCCGGTCTCATAAGCACAGGCCAGATTGGGCGCCACGGCTTTCTTCGCAGCCACGGAAGCGGCCAGCTCGGCGGCATAGCCTTCCACTGCGGGGAGGATCTGCTTTCTCGCCATGTCCACCATGGTGTTGGCCTCGATGATGACGGCCTTGCAGTAGTTCTCCAGCATGATGTCGCACCGCGCCTGAATCTCGGACACGGAGTAGATCTTGTGGGCGGTGAGCATATCCACGTTCTTCTTGTCCAGCAGATGGGGCATGCAGTCGGGGGTCGTGGGATAGTTGCACAGGCCGCGAACCTCGGTGGCTTCCTTGATCCATGTGGCATCGTAGCCGTTGCCGTTGAAGATGATGCGCTTGTGATCCTTGATGGTCTTCTTGATCATGTCATGCAGGGCGGTCTCAAAGTCCTCCGCGCCTTCCAGACGGTCGGCGTAAATTTTCAGGGACTCGGCCACGGCGGCGTTGAGCATGATGTTGGCGCAGGCGATGGAATTGGAGGAACCCAGCATACGGAACTCAAACTTGTTGCCGGTAAAGGCGAAGGGCGAAGTACGGTTCCGGTCGGTGGTGTCTCTGGGGAAGCGGGGCAGAACGTCCACGCCAAGCTTCATGGTGGTCTTCTTTGTGCCGCTGTAAGGGGCGTCGTTCTCGATGGCGTCCAGAATACCCATCAGCTCGTCGCCAAGGAAGATGGAGACCACGGCGGGAGGCGCTTCGTTGGCGCCCAGACGGTGGTCGTTACCGGCGGTAGCCACGCTCAGGCGGAGCAGATCCTGATAATCGTCCACGGCCTTGATGACCGCACACAGGAACAGAAGGAACTGGGCGTTTTCATAGGGGGTTTCGCCGGGGGACAGCAAGTTCACGCCGGTATCGGTGGCCATGGACCAGTTGTTGTGCTTGCCGGAGCCGTTGACACCGGCGAAGGGCTTCTCATGCAGCAGACACACCAGACCGTGCTTTGCCGCGACCTTCTGCATGATCTCCATGGTCAGCTGGTTGTGGTCGGTGGCGATGTTGGTGGTGGTGTAAATGGGCGCCAGCTCGTGCTGAGCGGGGGCGACCTCGTTATGTTCGGTCTTGGCAAGGATACCCAGCTTCCACAGTTCCTCGTTCAGGTCTTCCATGTAGGCCGCGACGCGGGGCTTGATGACGCCGAAGTAGTGGTCATCCATCTCCTGCCCCTTGGGGGACTTGGCACCGAACAGGGTTCTGCCGGTGAAGATCAGGTCTTTGCGCTGCTCGTACATTTCCTTATCCACAAGGAAATATTCCTGCTCGGGGCCGACGTTGGTGCGGACACACTTGACGTCGGTATTGCCGAAGAGCTTCAGAATTCGCATGGCCTGACGGTTCAGGGCTTCCATGGAGCGCAGCAGCGGGGTCTTCTTATCCAGCGCCTCGCCGCCGTAGGAACAGAACGCCGTGGGGATGCAAAGGGTCTTGCCCTTGATGAATGCGTAGGAGGTGGGGTCCCATGCGGTGTAGCCCCGGGCCTCAAAGGTGGCGCGCAGGCCGCCGGAGGGGAAAGAGCTGGCGTCAGGCTCGCCCTTAATCAGCTCCTTGCCGGAGAAATCCATGATGACGCCGCCGTCGGGAGCGGGAGAAATGAAGCTGTCGTGCTTTTCGGCGGTGATGCCGGTCAGCGGCTGGAACCAGTGGGTATAGTGGGTCGCGCCATGGGCGACAGCCCAGTCCTTCATGGCAGCGGCCACCGCGTTGGCGACGGAAGCGTCCAGCTTCGCACCCTCGTCGATGGTTCTGCGCAGCGACGCATACACGTCGGCGGAAAGATTGGCTTTCATCACCCGGTCATCAAATACCATACAGCCGAAATAGTCAGAAACAGTACTCATAGCAAACGCTCCTTTTCAAATTTAGGAACCTCTGAATAAATCGTCTGCGGCTTTGAGCGGATCTTTTCCGCCCACAGTCCTTGCCGATTTAATCAGAGCTTCCTTATTGGCGTTCCGGGAATGCCCCGCCCGAACCGCCGAAAATAAAAAAAGACGGCAAGGACGCGCTGAGCATACACTCGGAGACGTCCTTGCCTTCACAGTGGGCATTCTACACCATCTTTCCCCATTTGTCAACACCCTGCACAAAAAAAGTTTTTTGTCTTTGGACAGATTGACAAGGCCCGATAAATTGAATATAATAATTTCGGAAGCATAGGCTTTCCGGGAAGTTTTGGCTTTTCCGGGAGAATCCCGTTGCTTTTCCTTTTAATCTGACTTCATTTGTTTGAATTTTACCGCGTATCGGGCAGGAAGGTTGGTTGCTGTATGAAATATACGCCTCAGGAGGTCATACAATTCATTCAGGAGGAGGACGTGAAGTTCATCCGCCTTGCGTTCTGCGACTGCTTCGGCAGACCCAAGAATATCTCCATCATGCCCCACGAGCTGGAACGCGCCTTCAAGTACGGCATTGCCATCGACGCTTCCGCCATCGCGGGCTTCGGCGACGAGGTGAATTCCGACCTGTTTCTCCATCCCGACGCTTCCACCATTGCCCTGCTGCCATGGCGGCCGGAGCACGGGAGCGTGGTGCGGATGTTCTGCTCCATCACCCATCCGGACGGCACGCCCTTTGCCCACGATACCCGGGGCATTCTCAAGCAGGCCGTTGCCGACGCCGCGAAGGCGGGCTACGCCTTCTCCTTCGGCTCCGAGCTGGAATTCTATTTGTTCCGTCTGGACGAAAACGGCGAGGTCACGGACGTTCCCTACGATCAGGCAACCTATATGGACGTCGCGCCGGAGGACAGATGTGAAAATGTCCGCCGGGAGATCTGCCTGACGCTGGAGCGGATGGGCATTCAGCCGGAATCCTCCCACCACGAGGAAGGCCCCGGCCAGAACGAGGTGGATTTCCGCTATTCCGATCCCCTGTCCGCCGCGGACAATGCCGTTACCTTCCTCACCGTCGTCAAAACCATCGCCGCCCGGAACGGGCTGTACGCGGACTTTTCCCCCAGACCTCTGGAGGGACGCCCCGGCAGCGGATTTCACATCAATATGTCCGTTCAGGGCGGTGCGGAAGCGCTCATGCACCGGGCGATGGGCGGGATTCTGGACAAGATCACGGACATGACCCTATTCCTCAACCCCACCGAGCAGTCCTACAGCCGCTTGGGCGCACACAAAGCGCCGAAGTACATTTCGTGGTCGAGCAACAACCGCTCCCAGCTCATTCGCGTTCCTGCCGCCTCCGGCGAGTACCGGCGCTTCGAGCTGCGCAGCCCCGACTGCACCGCCAACCCATATCTTGCCTTTGCGCTGCTCATCTGGGCGGGACTTTCCGGAATCGAGAACGACATTGCTCTCCCGGAAGCCTGCAACGTCAATCTCCACACGGCGGATTCCCGAAATGTGACCCTTGCAACCCTTCCCAGGTCGCTGTCCGACGCGGAAAAGTGCGCCGCCGACAGCAATTTCATTGCCCAGCACCTTCCCCAGTCCCTGATTGAGTTCTTTACCAAGTGATAAACTCCGCAAAACTCTGAAAGGAGGGAGCATTACCATGGTTTTCAGCGACCAGACGTACAGCGTTCTGGTGGTGTCCGCCGCGCAGAAATTCAACGAAGCCTTCGCCGCGATGCTCCCCGGTTCGGAGTATTATCCGGTTCGTTTCGTGGGCAACATTGCGGCGGCGCGGCGGGAGATGGTGAACAAGACCTACGATCTTGTCATCATCAACGCCCCCCTGCCCGACGACTTCGGCACCCGCTTCGCCATCGACGCCTGCAGCCAGTCCGGCACCGTGGCGCTGCTGCTGGCAAAGTCGGATGTTTACGATGAGATGGAAGCCAAACTCACCTGTCAGGGCGTGTTCACGCTGGCAAAGCCCACGTCCGCTCTGCTGCTGAACCAAAGCCTGAAATGGCTCGTTTCCGCCCGGGAACGGTTACGGCGCATGGAGGAAAAGGCCACCTCCGTGGAAGAAAAAATGGAAGAAATCCGTCTGGTGAACCGGGCAAAGTGGCTGCTCATCGAGCAGCTGAAAATGACCGAGGCCGAAGCCCACCGTCACATCGAAAAGCAGGCCATGGATCGCTGCACGACCAGACGGGAGATTGCGCTGGGAATTATCAAGACCTACGCATGATTGCCCCCCAATATCTACATATGAAAACGCTGCAAGGGATAAATCCTTTGCAGCGTTTCTGTTATTGCATCATTTCCAGGAATTCGTCTTCTGTGAGGATGGGAATTCCCAGCTCTCTTGCCTTGCGCTCCTTGGAACCGGCGTTTTCGCCTACCACCACGAAGCTGGTCTTTTTCGACACGGAGCCGGATGCCTTGCCGCCCAGCAGCTCGATTTTCTCCGTGGCTTCTTCCCGGGTGAATTTGCTCAGCGCACCGGTAAGCACGAAGGTTTTCCCGGCGAAACGGGCGTCGGTTATCACCCGTTTGCTTTCAAAATTGACTCCTGCCTGCCGCAGACGCTCTATCATATGCGCGGACTGCTCCTGTCGGAACCACTGATAGATATTCTCGGCGGTGACAGCGCCCACGTCGGGAACCTCCGTCAGCTGCTCCACCGACGCGGCCATCAGGCCGTCCAGATTCCCGAAGGCGGAAGCAAGCACCTTGCCGGTTTTTGCCCCCACCTGACGGATGCCCAGAGCGTAGATCAGGCGGCTGACGTCCTGCTCTTTGCTGGCTTCAATGGCGGCAAGCAGCTTTTTCGCCGCCGTGGAACCGGCTTTCCACAGGCTCTTTACGTCGTCAAGGGTCAGATAGTAAATATCCGCCGGGGACTTGATCAGCCCCTTTTCGATCAGCGCGTCCACAATAGCCGCGCCGAGGCCGTCGATGTCCATGGCGTCCCGGCTGACGAAGTGGGCAATGTTCCGGCTGAGCTGGGCGGGACACTCCGCCCCGGTGCAGCGCAGGAACGCACCGTCCTCGTCCTGCTCCACGGGTGCGCCGCAGACCGGGCAGCGGTCGGGGAGGTGATAGGCCGCAGTTCCCTCGGGGCGCTTGGAAAGATCGACTTCCAGAATTTCCGGGATGATCTCCCCTGCCTTGCGGATGAGGACGGTATCGCCGATGCGGATGTCCCGCTCCCGGATGAAATCCTGATTGTGCAGCGTGGCGTTTGTCACCGTCGTGCCCGCCAGACGGACAGGCCGCACCACCGCCTTGGGAGTAAGCACGCCGGTCCTTCCCACCTGCACCACGATGTCTTCCACCACGGTGGGCTTGATCTCCGGGGGATACTTATATGCCGCGGCCCACTTGGGGAACTTAGCGGTATTGCCCAGCCGTTCCCGCTGAGAAAGATCGTCCACCTTGATGACCGCACCGTCGATATCGCAGATCAGCTTTTCCCGGTTCTCGTTGATGGACAGCACTTCTGCATCAATTTCCGAAACTTTGGACAGCTTTTTGTGTGGAATCACCTTGAATTTCAAGTTTTTCAGGTATTCCAGAGACTGGGTGTGTCCGGTAAACTCCACGCCATCCGCAAGCTGGACGTTGAAAACATAAATGTCCAGTCCCCGCTTCGCCGCGATTTTCGGGTCGAGCTGCCGCAGCGACCCGGCGGCGGCGTTCCGGGGATTGGCGAACAGGGGCTTTCCCAGTTCCTCCTGACGCAGATTCAGCTTTTCAAAGCTCTTTTTGGGCATGAAGACCTCGCCCCGGACGATAAGCCGGGAGGGTGCGCCGGTCAGGGTCATGGGGATGGAGCGGATGGTTTTCAGGTTTTCCGTCACGTCCTCCCCTACCGTACCGTCGCCCCGGGTCGCGCCCCGGACGAATTTCCCGTCCACATATTCCAGCGCCACGGAAAGACCGTCGATCTTCGGCTCTACGGAAAATTCCGCATTGCCCTCTGCCGCGATGGTTTTTTCCAGAAAATCGTTCAGTTCTTCCATGCTGAACACATCCTGTAAGCTCATCAGCGGCACGGGGTGGGACACCTTTTCAAACTGGCTCAGCACTTCCCCGCCCACCCGTTTCGTGGGAGAATCCGCCCTTGCCAGCTCCGGGTGGGCGCTTTCCAGCTCCTCCAGCTCCCGGTAGAGCCGGTCGTATTCGTAGTCCTCCATGGTCGGGTCGTCCAGAACGTAATAGCGGTAGCCCGCTTCCTTCAGCTGATCGGTCAGCTGGTCAATTCTCTCTTTGGAATCCATAGTATCCTCCGGTCTGTAAATAAGTGCTGGGCACGTCGCCGATGATCACTGTCTCCGCCACCACGACCTCCGAATGGATGGTAAAGCTGTCCGTCTCCCCCATGACCAGAACCGACACATCCACGCTGACGATCATGTTCAGCTGGTGAAGCGTCTGGTTAATGCCGGCCTGAGAAAAATTGCTTTCAAACGTGGCGTCGCTGTTGCGGATGGACAGGATGTGTACCGGGATCGCCGGGCCTTTTCCGGAGAAAAACTCCGGCAGAAACAGGCTCCCCAGCGGTATGCCGATGTCCGCGGTGTCAAGGGCTAAAATTTCGTCGTTGATAATGTTCAGGATATCCGTTTTCAGGTGGTTGATCTCGCTCATGTTGGTTTTCAGAGCGGTGATGCGGCCGTCCAGATTCTTTTCAAAATAGACGATGCGGTCGTATTGAATGGTGCCGTTGGCAATCTGCCTGGCAATGGCGTCATTGGTCAAGTCCGACGTGGCGTTTTTCACCTGCGTTTCCGCCAGCTCCGTGACGATTTCCCGGTAGCGGCTGCGAAGCATCAGAAACGCCACCAGAACGATCACCGCCAGAACCAGCAGCGTGTAAAAAAATCTCCGAAGCCGCCAGCGCATACCCATCCCCCCTGTAGAGGATATGCGGGAAAGCAAAAAGCATTACAGCTTTTTCATGTGCGCCGAGGCCGTTTTTGCCATGAGCTTCTTTGTGCCGATGTCGTCAAAGGCGATCTCCAGCAGTGCGTCGCCGCCCATTTTCCGCACGGACAGCACCAGCCCCCGGCCAAAGGCCGCGTGCATGACCATGTCTCCCTGATTCAGCTCCAGACAGGGCGCGGGAGCGGCCGGGGCGGCGGAAAGAATGCTGCTTCTGGGCTTTCTGGACTGAGAAGTATGGGAACCATAGGGTGAATAACTGCTGTGTTCGCTCGTTGAAGTGCGATGATAGCCGCCCTTTTTCACGATACAGTCCTCCGGGATTTCCCGAAGGAACCGGGAGGGCAGCGCCGACGACGTGCGTCCGTAGATCATACGCTGACGGGCGTGGGTGATGGTCAGGCTCTGCTTTGCCCGGGTAATCGCCACGTAGCAAAGCCGCCGCTCCTCCTCCATTTCCTCCGCGTCGCCGATGGCGCGCATTCCGGGGAACAGCCCGTCCTCAAAGCCCACGAGGAACACATGGGGAAATTCCAGTCCCTTGGCCGAGTGCATGGTCATCATCACCACGGCGTCGTCGTTTTCGTTGTACTGCTCCAGATCGGTATACAGGGCGATTTCTTCCAGAAATCCCGCCAGAGTGGGCGTTTCCGCGTTTTCCATATAGGAATTGATGCTGGATTTTAGTTCTCGCACGTTTTCCAGCCGGGTCTTGTTTTCCTCGGTGTCCTTGCTTTCCAGCATATCCACATACCCGGTTCGGATGAGCAGCTCGTCGTAGAAGTCCGGCAGGCTCATGCCGTCCTCCAGAAGCTGCGCCATGCCCTCGATGAGGGCGGAAAACTGCATCATCTTGATGGCGGCCTTCTCCAGCGGGGCGTAGGAATAGGGGTCGGAAATGACGCTGTACAGCGGCTTTCCCTCGGCCTCCGCCAGTCGCCGGGCGGTCTCGATGGTCTTCGCGCCCAGCCCACGGGGAGGATTGTTGATGATGCGTCCCAGACGCAGGTCGTCTGCCCGGTTGTTGATGACGCACAGATACGACAGCATATCCTTGACTTCCGCCCGGTCAAAGAACCGTGTGCCGCCGATGACCCGGTAGGGAATGCCGTTTCGTTTCAGGGCAAATTCCATTGCGTTGGACTGGGCGTTGGTGCGGTACAGGATGGCATAGTCCTTGAAGTTTTTCCCACGGGAACCGGCCAGAATCTGCCCCGCCACGAAATTGCCCTCGCTTCCCTCGTCGGAGGCTTCGTATACCAGAACGGGGTCGCCCTGGGCGTTGGCCGTCCACAGCTTTTTCCCCTTGCGCCCGAGGTTGTGGGCGATCACCGCGTTGGCGGCGGTGAGGATGGCCTGCGTGGAGCGGTAGTTCTGTTCCAGACGAATGACCCGCGCGCCCCGGTACTGCTTTTCAAAGTTCAGAATGTTCTCGATGGTCGCGCCCCGGAAGCGGTAAATGCTCTGGTCGTCGTCGCCCACCACGCAGATGTTCTCGTGACCGCCTGCAAGCAGGGACGTTAAAAGGTACTGCATATGGTTGGTGTCCTGATACTCATCCACCAGCACATACCGGAATTTGCGCTGATAATACTGCAAAATATCCTCATTCTGCTGCAAAAGCTGAACGGTGATATAGATAATATCGTCAAAATCCAGCGCGTTGTTGTCCTTCAGTCGGGTCTGGTATTTCCCGTAGGCGCGGGCGATGTGCTGCGCCCGGATGTCGCCGGTGCGCTCCGCTCTGTCCAGCATCTCTCCCGGGGACACCATTTTGTCCTTCTCCCGGCTGATGGCGCCAAGGACATATTTTGCCGGAAACGTCTTATCGTCCAGCTCCATGTCCTTGATGATCTCTTTCATGATGCGCTCGGAGTCCGAGGAATCGTAAATGGTAAAGCTCCGGGTGAAGCCCATCCGCTCGATGTCCCGCCGCAGAATGCGGCAGCAGGCGGAATGAAACGTCATCGCCCAGATGTCCTGCGCCTGAGAGCCGAGAAGGTTGGAAAGCCGTTCCTTCATTTCATTTGCGGCCTTGTTGGTAAAGGTGATGGCGATGATGCTCCATGGCGCGGCAGGCTCCACGGCGCAGAGGGAGTCCGCCCGGCGGGTATCATCGGGACTGGGGTCGTCCCCCAGATTTTCCAGAAAGGCCACGTCGTCCTCCGTGACGGCGTGGGAAATTTCGCAGCAGTCGCTGCCCCGGCCGAAGCGCATGAGGTTGGCAATGCGGTTAATGAGGACGGTGGTCTTGCCGCTGCCCGCACCGGCAAGCAGCAGCAGCGGCCCCTCCGTGGTCAGCACGGCCTGACGCTGCATATCGTTCAGCTGAGAAAACTGCCGCTCGATGTAATTTTTCCGGGCGGTCAGAAATCGGGAGTCCATTTGTTCTGTCATAATTGCACCTGTCTTCAACATGATGCCATTATTTTAGCGCATTTTCGGCAAAACGTAAAGAGGGAAAATGCCGTTTTAAGCCATCAGCTCCCGAAGCATGGCGACGGCCTTTTTCTCAATTCTCGACACCTGCACCTGACTGACGTTCATCACCGCCGCCACCCGCTGCTGGGTCAGGCCGTGGAAATACCGCAGCTGAATGACCATCCGCTCCCGTTCCGGCAGTCCGGAAATCGCCTGCCGCAGAGCGATTTTCTCCACCATCCGTTCTTCCGATTCCGTGTCTGTCAGAACGTTTTCCAGTGTGAAGCCCTCGTCCCCCGTTTCCCGCTGGATGGACTCCGTGGCAGCGGTGGCCGTTTCGGCCAGGGCGATTTCTTCCGGGGTAAGCCCGGTCTGACGGGAAATTTCCTGAATCGTCGGTTCCCTGCCCAGCGCCCCGGTCAGGCGGCTGCGGGTGGCCTTGATGGTCGCGGCCTGCTCTTTTAAGCTTCGGGACACCTTTACCGCCCCGTCGTCCCGGAGAAACCGGCGAATCTCCCCGGCGATTTTCGGCACGGCGTAGGTGGAAAACTGGGTTCCGTAGGCAAGGTCGAACCCCTCCACGGCCTTGAGAAAGCCAAGGCACCCCAGCTGGTACAGATCGTCGGCTTCCGTTCCCCGGCCTAAGAACCGCCTTGCCACCGACCAGATCAGGCCGGAGTTTTCCTCCACCAGAGCTTCGGACGCTTCCCGGTCGCCCTGCTGCGCCTTGGCGATCAGTTCCTCCGTCCTGCTCATTGCCGCCGCTGCAGCTTCCGGCGCATATGCACCGTGGTTCCTTTTCCGGGTTTGGATGTAATTTCCAGATCGGTCATAAAACTTTCCATGATGGTAAAGCCCATTCCGCTGCGTTCCGCGCCGCCGGTGGTGTACGCGGGACGTCTGGCCTGCTCTATGTCCGGGATGCCGACGCCCTTGTCCTTGATAACGATGTCCAGCACATTATCTTTCAGGATACGGCAGCGAAGGGTGATGTTCCCCAGCTTTTCCGGGTAGGCGTGGACGATGCAGTTGGTCACCGCTTCGCTCACCGCCGTGCGGATGTCCCCCAGCTCCTCCAGCGTCGGGTCCATCTGGGCGGCGAAGCAGGCCACCGCCGAACGGGCAAAGGCTTCGTTGGCGGACTTGCTGGGAAAGTCCAGAATCATATAGTTGTCGAATTTCATGATACAGCCTCCTTGATCTCCACAAGCTTATCGATTCCCGACGCCCGGAACACCCGCATGGGCTGGGGCGCAATGCCTGTCAGAAGCAGCCGCCCCTCGATCTGGGTCATGCTCCTTAAGGCGTTGATGACCACGGCAATGCCGGAAGAATCCACAAAGGAAACCTCCTGAAAATCCAGCACGCAGACCTCCGGGGTGTAAGCCTCGATTTTTGCGGCGATGGCCTGAATATAGGCTTTTGCGCAGTGGTGGTCAATTTCCCCGGTGAGCGCCACCGTCAGCCGTCCTTCCTCCAAAAAACTGGTAAAGTGCATATTGCTTCCCTCCTAGGTAAATTTGCTGATTAACAGTATAAAATCCCGTTTCCGATTTTTCAGTCGGAAACGGGATTCTTTGAAAATAAAGGTTTTGGACAAACGGCAAAATTGATCTCTTGATTGTAGCCCCTTTGGTAAAGGAAACCCGCAGGGGTTTCCTGCGGGTTTTGTTCATTTACAGGCTTTTCAGCGCCGCTACGCTCTGCTCGAGACTTGCAATCAGGTCGCGGGTCTTCTGCGCCTTTTCCTTCTCCGCGTTCACAACGGCCTCGGGGGCGCGGGAGACGAACTTCTCATTGCTGAGCTTCGCTTCCAGAGAGCTTAAGAACTTGCGGTTCTTTTCCAGCTCCTTGGAGATACGGTCAAGCTCCTTGGCCACGTCCACCAGCTGACCCATGGGGATATACAGCTTGGCGTCGGCGGTGGGAATGGTCACCATACCGTTTAAGTTTTCCGGCTCCTTGTCCATCATGGTCACGGTGTCGGCGTAGGCCAGACGCTGGATGAAACCCTCGCCCTCGGCGTAGACCTGGGGCTTGGAGGTCAGCACGTACAGTGCCGCCTTCCGGGAGGGCGGAACATTCATTTCCGCACGGCGGTTGCGGATGGCGCGGATGGCGTCCATGACGGACTCCATGTGGCTTTCCTCGGCCTTGAAGGCAAGGTCTTCCCGATATTCCGGCCACTTAGCAATGATCAGCGCGTCGCCCTCGTGGGGGATGCTCTGCCAGATTTCCTCGGTGATGAAGGGCATGAAGGGATGCAGCAGCCGCAGGATCTGGTCAAGCACGTACACCAGCACCTGAATCGCGGTCTGCTTGCGGATCGCATCCTCGGAGTACAGCCGCGCCTTGGTCAGCTCGATATACCAGTCGCAGTAGGTGTCCCAGATGAAGTCGTACACCTTCTGGACGGCCACGCCCAGCTCGTACTTTTCCAGATTCTCCGTGACCTCGGCGATCAGCGTGTTCAGCTTGGACAGTACCCACTTGTCGGCAATTTCCAGCTTGTCAAGGGCAGGCAGCTCGTTCCTGGCGTCCTCGCCCAGATTCATCAGCACATAGCGGGAAGCGTTCCACAGCTTATTGGCAAAGTTGCGCATGGCCTCGCACTTCTCGGTGTAGAAACGGGTGTCGTTTCCGGGAGAGTTGCCGGTGATCAGGTTCATCCGCAGGGCGTCGCAGCCATATTTGTCGATCATTTCCAGCGGGTCAATGCCGTTGCCGAGGGACTTGGACATCTTGCGTCCCTGATTGTCCCGCACCAGACCGTGGATAAGCACGGTGTGGAAGGGCGTCTTGCCGGTATGCTCGCAGCCGGAGAAGATCATTCTCGCAACCCAGAAGAAAATGATGTCGTAGCCCGTGACCAGCACGTCCGTCGGGTAGAAATAGTCAAGGTCTTCCGTCTTTTCCGGCCAGCCCAGCGTTTCAAAGGGCCACAGAGCGGAGGAGAACCAGGTATCCAGCACGTCGGGGTCACGCTCAACGTTGGTGCTGCCGCACTTTTCGCACTTGCAGACATCCTCCCGGGACACGGTGATGTGGCCGCAGTCGGCGCACGTCCATGCGGGAATCTGATGACCCCACCACAGCTGACGGGAAATGCACCAATCGCGGACATTCTCCATCCAGTTGAGATAGGTCTTGCTGAACCGCTCGGGGACGAACTTGGTCTCCCCTTCCTTGACGACCCGGATGGCTTCCTCGGCCAGAGGCTTCATCTTCACGAACCACTGGGCGGAGATGATCGGCTCCACGTCCTGATGGCAGCGGTAGCAGGTGCCGACGTTGTGGCTGTAAGGCTCCACCTTCACCAGATATCCGCCCGCTTCCAGATCGGCGACGATCTGCTTTCTGGCCTCGTAGCGGTCGAGACCCTCATACTTTCCGCCGTTTTCGTTGACCTTGCCGTTGTCGTCCAGAACCCGGATGACTTCCAGATTGTGGCGCAGACCCACTTCAAAGTCGTTGGGGTCATGGGCGGGGGTCATCTTAACGCAGCCGGTGCCAAAGTCCATCTCGGCGTAATCGTCAGCGACGACGGGGATTTCCTTATTCACAAGGGGAAGAATGACCATCTTGCCCACGATGTCCTTGTAGCGCTCGTCGTTGGGATTGACGCACACGCCGGAGTCGCCCAGCATGGTCTCGGGACGGGTGGTCGCCACAATCACCTCGCCGGAGCCGTCGGCCAAGGGGTAACGGATGTGCCACAGGTGGCCGGGCTTGTCCACATACTCCACCTCAGCGTCGGACAGGGCGGTGACGCAGTGGGGGCACCAGTTGATGATGCGGCTGCCCTTGTAGATCAGACCCTTTTCGTACAGGGAGACGAAGACCTCCCGCACGGCCTTGGAGCAGCCCTCGTCCATGGTGAACCGGGCGCGCTCCCAGTCGCAGCTGGCGCCCAGCTTCTTCTGCTGCTCCACGATGCGGTTGCCGTATTTGTGCTTCCAGTCCCAGACGCGCTCCAGAAACTTTTCACGACCAAGATCGTAGCGGGTCAGACCCTCCTTGCGAAGCTCCTCCTCCACCTTGATCTGGGTGGCGATGCCGGCGTGATCGACGCCGGGAATCCACAGGGAATTGTAGCCCTGCATCCGCTTGAACCGGATCAGGGTGTCCTGCAATGTCGCGTCCATGGCGTGACCCATGTGCAGCTGACCGGTGACGTTGGGTGGGGGCATGACGATGGTGAAGGGCTTCTTGCTTTCATCCACCTCGGCGTGGAAGTAGCCGCCCTGCTGCCACATGTCGTAGATTTTGGATTCCACCTGCTGCGGCTCATAGACCTTTGGTAATTCTCTTGCCATTTTTTTCGCTCCTTTTGTTAAATAAGAAACGCCCTGAGCCGGAGAAGCTCTGAATTGGCTGACTCAGAGATTCCCCAAAAGCTCAGGGCGAAAATTTTCCGCGGTACCACCTGAATTCCCTTTCGGGCACTTAAAAACTGCTGTAACGGGCAGCCCCGTTCTTTCCTACTTTATTCAGAAAGACCGCTCCCGGGCGACCATCCGAACCGGCCAATATGCGCTCGCACCAGAATGCGCACTCTCTTCCTTGAGCCGGAAAACGGAACCTCCCGTTCACCGCGTTATCAATTTCACTTCATTGTATTGCAAAGGCAGTATTTTGTCAAGAAAAATGTTGGTGCTCTTCTGCCATCCATTGACATTTCCTGCCGGTCATGCTATGCTTTGGACGAAAAATCCTGCGGAGGCCATTTCTTCATGAAACAGCATTCTGTACCCAAATTCCTTGACAATTTTCTCACACGTACCCTGTCCGGTACGGTGTTTTCGTGGCGGGAAATTCTCCATCTGACCTTTCCCAACGTTCTGGACTGTCTGTCCATCATGTTCATCAGTATGCTCATCACCGCCCTCATCAGCAGCAACGGCGAAGCCAGCGTCGCGGCGGTGTCTCTGGTGACGCCGCTGGCGTGGATGATCACCTGCATTTTCAACGGTATCAGCGCCGGCGGCACGGTGGTGGTCGCCCAGAGCTGCGGCATGAAAGACCCTGTTCGTATCCGCAAGGCCGCGGGCATGACGCTGTGGCTGACGGTGGCAGTCGGCACCGTGGTGTGCCTGCCCCTGCTGATGTTTCCCCGTCAGGTGCTGACCCTGCTTTACCCGGAGGCAGAAGCCGTCGTTCTGGAAAAAGCCCGGATTTATCTTTCCGGCAGAGCTTGGTCGATGCTGGTGTTTACCATATATACCGCAAACTTCGGCATTCTCCGTGGGCTGGGAGAATCCGGCCGGTGCCTTGCCCTGAGCGTCATCATCAACGCCGCCTATCTGGTGTTCAGCATTCTGTTTCTGAATGTGCTTCGGATGGATATTCTCGGCAGCGTTTTTGCCCTGCTGCTGGCGCGGTTCATTGGCTCCGCCGCGTCCGTGATCCTGCTGTTTTTCTGGAAAGCGCCGGTAAAAATGACCTTCGGGCAGATATTCACCTGCGATAAAGGGATTCTCCGCTCCACCTTGCAGGTCAGCATTCCTCTGGGACTGGAACAGGCGTGCTCGTCCCTCGGAAATGTGGTGGCCGAAATGTACATGATCTCTCTCGGCACCACAGCACTGGCGACCCACGCCATTGCCAATTCCGTGATCGGTGTGTGGTACTCCCCTGCTATGGCCGCGGCGAACCTGTCCGTGACGGTGGTCGGCCGGTGCTTTGGCGCGGAAAAGTATGACGAAGCCAAACGCTACGGCGTCCGGTGCGACCAGATCGCCCTGATTCTGGTGCTGCTGACCTCCGCCCTGTTCATTCCCCTGCTTCCCGCGCTTCTGGGGCAGTACCACCCCACGCCGGAGGTTCTCGCCATGGCGAAAAAGCTGCTGTGCTGGTCGATTCCCAGCCTGCTGCTGTTCTGGCCGCGGTCGAACACCCTGCCCAGCACCCTCCGGGCGGCCAACGATACCCTGTACCCCTCCGTGGTGTCACTGGCTGTGCTGTGGGTCGTGACCATCGGCCTTGGCTATGTGCTGGCGATTCCCTGCAAGCTCGGCCTGCTTGGCGTGTGGATCGCCATGTGGGCGTCGTGGGCAATCCGGTGCGTCGTCTTCTCCGTCCGCTTCGGCAGCGGAAAATGGCTGCACAAGGCGTTGACGAGCCGGTAAAAATCGCATATAATGTATGCAGTTTATTGGAAGCGGGAGTGTTTGCTCATGAAATTATCCCTGGTAGTTCCCTGCTATAACGAAGCGGATAACGTCGCCCTGTTTCAGCAGGCGGTCATCTCCGCCTTTGACGGCTGCGGCTATGATTACGAGATCGTCTTCATTGACGACGGCAGCCGGGACGCCACGCTGCACAATCTGAAAAAAATCTACGCCGCCCAGGAATGCCCCGTGAAGGTGGTGTCCTTCTCCCGGAATTTCGGCAAGGAGGCCGGCATTTACGCGGGCTTGCAGCACGCGGCGGGCGAGTATATCTGCCTGATTGACGCCGACCTCCAACAGCGCCCGGAAATCGTCCGGGACATGGTGAAAACCCTGGACGAAGAGCCGGAATTCGACGTGGTCGCGGCCTTCCAGGATCGCCGGGACGAAGGAAAGGTGCTGTCCTTCTTCAAAAAGTGCTTTTACAGCATCATCAACAAGCTGTCCAAGGTGACCTTGCAGCCGGACGCCAGCGACTTCCGCACCTTCCGCCGCAGTGTCCGGGACAGCATCTTAGAGCTTGCGGAATACCACCGCTTCTCCAAGGGCATTTTCGCATGGGTGGGCTACAGTACCAAGTTCATCCCTTACACCGCCTGCGAGCGGGCGACCGGCACCACGAAGTGGAGCTTCTGGAAGCTGGTAAATTACGCCATCGAGGGCATTATCGGCTTCTCCACCGCCCCGCTGCGGCTGGCGACGTGGCTCGGCGGCGTGACGGGCGTTGCGGCTGTCATTTACCTGATCGTGGTGGTGCTGCAAAAGCTGATTCAGGGCATCGACGTTCCCGGCTATGCCACCATCATCGTGCTGATTTTGCTGCTGGGCAGCGTGCAGCTGTTCTGCATCGGCATCATCGGAGAATATGTGGGCAGAACCTTTGAGCAGAGCAAGGACCGCCCCATTTATATTGCCAAGGAAGTTCTGGATTACGAGCAGAACTGACATAATAACACAAAAAAGGAGCAATTTTATGACAATCACAAAGGACATCCGGTACATCGGCGTCAACGACCATGCGGTCGACCTGTTCGAGGGACAGTACGTTGTCCCGGGCGGCATGTGCTACAATTCCTACGCCATCCTGGACGAAAAAGTCGCCATCATGGACACCGTAGACCGGGGCTTTACCCATCAGTGGCTGGACAATATTCAGAACACCCTGGGCGGCCGCAAGCCGGACTATCTGGTGGTGCAGCACATGGAGCCTGACCACTCCGCCAACATCGCCAATTTCCTGAAGGTCTACCCCGAGGCGACCGTGGTTTCCTCCGCCAAGGCCTTCGTCATGATGAAAAACTTCTTTGGCGACGACTACGCCGACCGCCGCATTGTCGTCGGCGAGGGCGATACCCTGTGCCTGGGCAAGCACACCCTGACCTTTGTGGGTGCGCCCATGGTTCACTGGCCGGAGGTTATCGTGACCTATGATTCCTATGACAAGGTTCTCTTCTCCGCTGACGGCTTTGGCAAGTTCGGCGCGCTGGACGTGGAAGAAGACTGGGCGGACGAAGCCCGCCGGTACTACATCGGCATCGTGGGCAAGTACGGCGCGCAGGTGCAGGCGCTGCTGAAAAAGGCGTCTGGGCTGGACATTTCCATCATCTGCCCCCTCCACGGCCCCGTGCTGACGGAGA
>ERZ827490.1671-NODE-1671-length-27289-cov-3.783175_pt1 | contig 27289 bp, 26 predicted proteins | sample MGYA00519770_ERZ827490 | MGnify/ENA primary metagenome ERZ827490 (study PRJEB31778, sample SAMEA3449324) | human gut metagenome | biome: human gut; feature: human-associated habitat; material: faeces | place: United Kingdom | collected 2010/2012 ...
GGCTACAATGAGAAATATCTGCCCCTGCTCACACAGGCTGCTGCCGCCGGGCACCAGATCGCGCTGCACTCTGCCTCCCACGAATACAGCGACATCTACCGCAGCAGCGCCGCCTACTGGAAGGATATCGCCCTGCTGAAGGAACGCATTGCCCCCTATGTGGACACCGAGAACATCCGGTACCTGCGCTTTCCCGGCGGCAGCACCAACACCGTGAGCCGCCGTTACGGCGGCAAGGGGCTGATGCAACAGCTAAAAAACGAGGTAGAGCAGCGCGGCTGGCAGTGGGTGGACTGGAACGTCTGCGCCGAGGACGCCGTGGGCGGGCACCCCAGTGCGGATACCATCTACCGCAATGTGGTGCGGGAGACCGGCGAGCAGACCCATTGCGTGGTGCTGATGCACGACTCTGCCACCACCCACACCACCGCCGAGGCGCTGCCGGATATCATCCGGTGGTATGCGGACAACGGCTACACCTTTTTGACCGTAGCCGAGGCGCTGCCGTTGGGGTAACGTGCCTTACAGCCACTTTTCAAAGCAGCGTCCCAGCAGCACCCCGGCAGAGACCAGCACTGCCAGCCAGAGCCAGCCTGCACCGCCGGTGACCACCCACCCCGCCGCCATAATGGCGGCAAAGGTGCACACCGGCGGCACAGCGATCCGCAGGATGCGCAGCAGCTTCTCCCGCCGGGGCGGCAGTCCTGCGTCCAGCTGCTCGGGGTGCATGGCATCGCAACAAATCTCATCGCGATACTTGCCCGGGTTGCGGTAGGCTTTATACGCGATGCCGTCCAGCGAAAACTCCGGGTACATTCCCTCTTTGGTCAGGGCGAATTGCATTCCCTTTTCCTCTGCATAAGCCTGCAAAGCTGCCGTAAACTCCTGCGGGGTGTTGATGCTGCCCTGCGGGATAAAGAAAAAGTGCTTCTGATGCTGCACCTGCGCCAGCGTGCAGTAATCCTGCAGCCAGCCGGAGAAGAAGCCCTGCTGCGGGGCGGGGCTTTCCATGCAGGTCAGGCAGGCGTCCACGTCCAGCGTGTCCGTCTGCGGAGCCTGCCGGGCAAGGTCGGCGCAGAACTGCATGGCTGCCGCCAGCTGCGCCGCCTGCTGCGCCAGCACGGTCTGCTGGGCTTGCAGCGCCTGTTGCAGGGGCTGTTCCCCACGCAGTACCGCCTTGATGGTAGGCAGCGGCACATCCAGCATCCGCAGCATACGGATAAGTTTAAGCGTGCGGACATTCCCAGCGGTGTAATCGCGGTAGTCATTGCCCTGCCTACGTGCCGGTGTGAGAAGCCCTTCTTTTTCATAAAAGCGGATGTTCGGGGCGGACACACCGCTTTGTTCGGAAGCCTGTTTGATGTTCATTTGCTTCACCTCCGCCCTTACATTACACCTTAAAGCCGGTTGAAGGTCAAGGGTTTTGCGCAAAAAACAGAGCCGCCGCACAAAAATGTGCAGACGGCTCTGTAAAAAGGTGCTTTTATTGCGTGTATGCCGCAGGCTGCGGCGCGCGCATTTTTTTAGTCCGCAGACTGGCAGAACACAGAGAAGGCGCGGTAAGCCATGTACAGGTCGGTCTTGTGGATGACCTCAAAGGGAGAGTGCATGGACAGCACGGGCACGCCCAGATCCAGCACCTTGATGCCGCGATTTGCCACATACTTGGCAATGGTGCCGCCGCCGCCCAGATCCAGACGGCCCATCTCGCCGATCTGCCATGCCACGTTGTTGGCATCCAGCATCCGGGTGATGTCGCCCAGCAGCTCGGCGTTGGCGTCGCTGGCAGAGCTCTTGCCGCGGCTGCCGGTGTACTTGAAGATGGCAATGCCGCGGCCGGCGTAGGTGCCGTTCTGCTTCTCAAAGGCGCTTGCCCAAGAGGGGTCGTAGGCGGCGGTCACGTCCGCAGACAGGCACACGCTGTTGCGGAAGGCAAGGATGTCGTCCTGGCCGGCAGCGCGGCAGAGCAGCTGCATAAAGTGGAACACATACATGCTCTGCATACCGGTCACGCCGTCAGAGCCGATCTCTTCCTTATCGGTCAGCACGCAGATGGTGGTGTGCACGGGATCCTTGGTCTCGATCTCGGCCAGCAGTGCGGGGTAAGCATCCACGCGGTCATCGTGGCCGTAGGCACCGATCATGGAGCGGTCAAAGCCCACGTCGCGTGCCTTGGCAGCGGGCACCACCTCGATCTCGGCGCGGGTGAAGTCGCGCTCGGTGATGCCGTACTTCTGGTTCAGCAGGATGAGGGTGTTCAGCTTGACAGCCTCCTTGACGTCCTCTTCCTCCACGGTGTCAGAGCCGATGAGCACATTCAGCTCCTCGCCCTTGATGCCCTCGCTGAGCTTGCGCTCGTTCTGCTCAGCACCCAGATGGGGCAGCAGGTCGGTGATGCAGAACACGGGATCGTTCTCGTCCTCACCGATGGCAAAGTTGACGCTGGAGCCGTCGGCGCGGGTAAACACGCCGTGGATGGCCAGCGGGATGGTAGCCCACTGGTACTTGCGTATACCGCCGTAGTAGTGGGTGCGGAAGTAGCTCATGTGGTCAGACTCGTACAGGGGGTTGGGACGCAGATCCAGACGGGGGCAATCGATGTGGGCGATGACCAGACGGAAGCCCTCCTCATAGGACTTCTGGCCGATGGTAGCCGCCACAACAGCCTTGTTCTCCTGAATGAAGTAGATCTTCTCACCGGGGGCGTAGGCCTTTTTAGGCTCAAAAGCCTTGTAGCCGGCAGCCAGCAGCATCTGCTCGCTGACAACGGCAGCCTCGCGCTCGGTCTTGGCGCTGTCCATAAATTTCTTGTAGCCCTCGGCAAAGGCAGCAGCCTTTTCCTTTACGTCTGCCTGCTTGTCGGCAGCGTATTCGGGGGTGTAGAGCAGCTTTTCGGCGTACTCTTTTGCAGTAAGTTTCTCGCTCATAATTTTACGCTCCTTAACTTTTTATCATTGACCTGCGTACAGACGCTGATAGGTCTGGTAGCAGGCGGTGATCTTGTTGACGTAGTGGTGCATCTGGTTATAGGGGAAGCCCTGCAGCGTTTCCCCGTCTGCGGAGTGTTCCTCCATTTGCAGCAGCTGATCCACCGTGCCCCAGCCGCTGTGGTAGGCCGCTGCCGCCGTAGATACATCTCCTTTGTAGCGCACCATGCAAAGGTGCAGGTAATAGCACCCGAACCGGATGGCGGTATCGGGGCTGTACAGGTCTGCAAAGGTCAGTGGCTCGTCCGGGGCAATTTTGCTGCGCATCCAGAGAAAGGTCTCCTCGGTCATCTGCATCAAGCCCCGGGCATCCACGCTGGAGGTAGCCTGCGGGTCAAAGCCGCTTTCGGTGCGGATAAAGGCGTAGACCAGCAGGGGGTCCAACTCGTAGGTTGCCGCCCATTTTTCCACCAACTGCTCGTACTTGCGGGGGTACAAAAGCTGCTCTGCCCGGTTGCACAAAGGCGGCACCACGCACACCGTAAGCACCACTGCCAAGCACAAAGCGACCAGCCGCCGCACCATCCGGCGGCGGCGCTGCTGTTTGCGGCGGTGCAGTTTTTCCCGCGCGGCGCGGCGCTCCCGAGCGGCGATGGGGTCGTAGGCTTTTTCGTAATTTTGTTCGTTCAAAGCGCTGCCGTCACGCCCCCTTCTGCTTGCAGCTGCACACACAGGCGGGCGGCTGCGGCTTGCAGCGCCTCCAGCCCGGCGTCGTTGTGCAGGGTGTAGTCCGCCTGTGCGGTCAGGGTCTGTTCCGGGGTCTGGGCGTTCAGGCGGCGGGTGGCCATCTCCGGCGAGATGCCGTCCCGCGCCACGATACGCGCCACGCTGATTTCAAAGGGTGCAGTGACCACGCACAGGCGGTCACATTCAGCCTGTGCCGCAGTACCCACGATGACCGCACCGTCCAACACAAAAAGGGACGCTCCGGCGGCCTGTGCCGCCTGCTTTGCCGCACGGATGCGCGCCACGATGGCGGGGTGGGTCAGGCTGTCCAGTGCAGCCTTGCCCTCCGGGGTGGCAAAGGCGCGGTCAGCCAGCAGACGGCGGTCCAGCGTGCCGTCCGGCCTTAGAATATCCCCGCCGAACCGCGCCGCAAGCTGCGGCAGCAGCGGCGAGCCGGGCAACAAAATCTCCCGGCTGAGCTGGTCGGCGTCTGCCAGCGGCACGCCGTGGGCGGCAAATACTGCTGTGACCGTGGACTTGCCGCAACCGCTGCGCCCCGTGATGCCCAATGTGATCATAGGTCGATCACCCGGAAGGCGGCGGCACGGATCAGGCGGTTGTACACCGCCATGGACAGGCCATCCTTCTGCGGGCAGCGGGCGTAGACTACGCCATCGCCCTGCTCATCCAGCGCCCGCAGGGAGCGGAAGATGTGCTTTGCCTGATCGGCACCGTCCCCCTCGCGGCCGTATTCCACGCAGGGCACATCCAGCTTTGCGCTTTCGCCGGTAAAGCACAGGCAGCTGGGGTTCTCGTCTTTATGGGCGTCCACATAGGCCTTGAACTGCTCAAAGGTGCCGTTGAGCAACGTCACATCGGCCTTGGGGGCGTAGTGCTTATACTTCATGCCCGGGCTGCGCACCACAGCACCCTCCGGCAGCTTTTCCAGAATAGCCTTGGACACCTCCACCTCTTCACCGAGGGCGCGTTCCAAGTCCTCCAGCGTGATGTGACCGGGGCGGAACAGGGTGGGCTTCTCCCCCACCACCGACACCACGGTGCTCTCCACACCCACATCGCACTCGCCGCCGTCCAAGATCAGCGGCAGGCGACCGTCCATATCGGTGAACACATCCTGTGCGTTGGTGGGGCTGGGCTTGCCAGAAAGGTTGGCGCTGGGGGCGGCAAAGGCGCAGCCGCTCTGCTGGATGACCGCCCGCGCTACCGGGTGGCTGGGCATACGGATGCCCACGGTATCCAGTCCGGCGCAGCACGCATCCGCCACCTCCGGTCCGCGCGGCATGATGATGGTCAGCGGCCCGGGGCAGAAGGCTGCCATCAGCAACTGGGCGCGCTCCGGCACCTCGCTGACAAGACCCGGCAGCATCTCCGGCCCGGTGACGTGGACAATGAGGGGGTTATCCTGCGGGCGTCCCTTGGCCGCAAAGATATTGCGCACCGCCGCGCCGTTGCGGGCATCGGCGGCAATGCCGTAGACCGTCTCTGTCGGCAGGGCTACAAGCTGCCCCTGCCGCAGCAGCTGCGCGGCCTCGGCTACGCCTGCTTCATCGGCAGGCAAAACTCTAGTTTTGATTTTCATACGAATCATCGTTCTTTCTATTTGTAAAGTATAGTTGCTTGTCATCCGTTCGAGTGGTTTTACACCCGCAAAACCGGGTTTTACCCGCCCAGCCTTTGCAGCTTTTCGGTCTGCTCGCGGGTGGCAAGGGCATCGATTACCTCGTCCAGATTGCCGTCCATGATCTTTTCCAGATTATGGACGGTCAGCCCGATGCGGTGGTCGGTGCAGCGATCCTGCGGAAAGTTGTAGGTGCGAATCTTCTCGCTGCGGTCGCCGGTGCCCACCTGCCCCTGACGCTGGGCGTTGATGGCATCCTGCTGTTCCTTCTGTTTTTGCGCAAGCAACCGGCTGCGCAGGATCTCCAATGCTTTATCCTTGTTCTGGAACTGGCTGCGCTCGTTCTGGCACTCCACCACCGTACCTGTGGGGATATGGGTCACGCGGATGGCACTGGAGGTCTTGTTGATGTGCTGACCGCCCGCACCGGAGGAGCGGAAGGTATCGATGCGCAGATCCTTCATGTCCAGCGCAAAGTCCACCTCCTCTGCCTGCGGCATTACCGCCACAGTGGCGGTGGAGGTGTGGATGCGGCCTTGGGTCTCGGTCTCCGGCACCCGCTGCACCCGGTGCACCCCGCTCTCGTACTTGAGGCGGTTATACGCACCTGCGCCATCCACCGAGACGATGGCTTCCTTTACGCCGCCAAGTTCGGTCTCGTTCAGGTTGAGCACTTCCAGTGTCCAGCCACGGTTCTGGGCGTACATGGTGTACATGCGCAGCAGGCTGTGGGCAAACAGGGCAGCTTCCTCGCCGCCGGCGCCGCCGCGAATCTCCATGATGACGTTTTTGCCATCGTTCACGTCCTTGGGCAGCAGCAAAATTTTGAGATTATTTTCCAGCTTTGCCACATCTTGACTTTTTTCGCTGATTTCCTGCTGTATCATCTGCTTGAAGTCCGGGTCCAGTGAACCGGGCTCCTCCAGCAGGGCTTTGGCCTGTGCCAGATGATCCAGCGCGGTCTGCCAGTCCCGGTAAGCCTCCACCACCGGCTCGGTGTCGTGGTACTCCCGCATCAGCTTGCGGAACAGTGCCGGGTCGGCGGCGGTATCGGGCTGGTTCAGCCGCATGGAAAGTTCCTCAAAGCGGCGGCAGACCGCATCCATCCGGGAAGAAATATCTTGCATCCTTGCAGTTCTCCTTACAAATTCGTTCCGGTTCGGGTGCGTTGGCCGCGCTACTGCGCGCTGCCGGACTTTACCACCTTTTTGATGTTCTTTTCAATTTTGGCGCGGGGCAGCATGACCTCGCGTCCGCAGCCGGTGCAGCGGATCTTAAAATCCATGCCCACCCGCAGCACCTCGAAGCTGGATGCTCCGCAGGGGTGCTTCTTGCGGGTGAGGATGGTATCTCCCACAGCGACGTCCATATTTATCCGACCTCTCCCTTCTTTTCTGCCGCGCAGATGCCCGGCAGAGCCAGTGTGTGCCGCCGCCCGCCCAGCGGGTGCTGCACATACAGATATAGTATAATGCAAAGCCGCACAAAATGCAAATATCTGCGCACAGTGCTGCATATCGTTGTAGCATCGCACAGAGACCCGAAAACCATATAGAAAGAGGAATGAAACATGATGCAAGCTTATCGTACCGAAAACAGTTATCGTTCTGCCGCCCGCCTTTCTCCTGCCGAGCTGCGGGCTGCCATGGCCAGCGGCGAAATTTTGCAGGCCACCGCCCTTGCCTTTGATACCCGGCGGCAGCTGCGGTTTGAGCTGGGCGGCGTAAAAGCGGTGATGCCCTTTGCCCAGTGCGCAGACGGTGCCGAGACCGGTACCGTGCGGGATATTGCGGTGCTGACCCGGGTGGGACGCCCCACCTGCTTTGTCATCGAAGGGCTGGACACGGACGAGGACGGCGCGCCCTGCTACCAGCTTTCCCGCGCCGAGGCGCAGCGGCTGTGCAAGGCAGAGTATCTGGACACCCTTTCGCCCGGGGATATCCTGCCCTGCACGGTGACCCACATCGAGCCGTTCGGTGCGTTTTGTGACGTGGGTTGCGGCATCAGCGCTCTGCTGCCCATCGACTGTATGTCGGTAAGCCGCATCTCCTCCCCTGCCGACCGAGTAAGCGTAGGACAGCAGATTTTGTGTGCCATCAAGAACCGGGACGCGCAGGGGCGTTTTGTGCTGACCATCCGGGAGCTGCTGGGCACATGGGCAGAGAACGCCGCCCGGTTCACCGTGGGCGAAACGGTGGTGGGCATCGTGCGCAGCGTGGAGGAATACGGTACCTTTGTGGAGATCGCGCCGAACCTTGCGGGGCTTGCGGAGAGCTGCACCGGCCTTGCACCCGGACAGGCGGTAAGCGTTTACATCAAAAACATTCTGCCGGAGAAGATGAAGATCAAGCTGGTCATCGTGAACCACGCCCTGAGCCAGCCCCACCGGTTTGAGCTGCGGTACTTCATCACCGAGGGACATCTGGACAGGTGGGTGTACTCCACACCGGAATGTCCCAAGCGCATTGAGACAGATTTTGCCGTTGCGGCTTGCAATCCGGGTTGAAAGCCTTTATACTAATAGAAAGAGTTTTTGTCTGCCCGCTGCCCGCCCTTTTGGCAGCGGCGCAGACCTTTGATACCATGTGAAAGCGCAAGGGGGATGTAAGGAACGATGAGCGCCAATGATGCTTTTACCGCCGGTGTCCGTCCCGGCGGCCTGACCAGCAGCACCGAGATCCGGCTGCTATTGTGCTATCTGGTGAAAAACGCCGGTCCCATTACCCGGCAGGAGATCGAGAACGCCCTGATGGAGGAAGCCCTTGTTAATTATTTTGAGATTGGCTCCTGTCTGGACGATATCACAAAACAGGCGCTGGTCACCCTGACCGGCGACAGCTACACCATTACCGATAAAGGCCGCAAGGTGGCGCAGGAGCTGGCCTACGACCTGCCCCGCACCGTGCGGGAGCGGGCAGTGGCTGCTGTGTTGCGCTGCCAGACATGGGCCCGCAAGGAGGCCAAGTACAGCGCCCGCATCACCGAAAAGGCCGACGGCCACTGCACCGTGCGCTGCACCGTAAAGGGGCTGGACAGTGAACTGTTCTGTCTGGAACTGGGTGCGCCCGACCGGCTGAGCGCCGAGCTGGTGAAAAAGCAGTTCATCCTGAAGGGCAACGAGATCTATCAGCTGCTGATCAACAAGCTGACCGAGGAAGAAAAATAAGACAGAACGATCCCCGCCCGCTGTAAGCAGAACTTACGGCGGGCGGGGATTTTTTTTCAGATACACCCTAGATCAGGATACAGATCAGTCCAGTGCAGCCCTCGTTGATGACCCGCTCCAGCGTTTCCTGCAGTCGGGTGCGGGCTTCCTGCGGGATGTGGAGCAGCTTGTTCTGCAAGCCGTCGTTCACCAGCTCGTGCAGGCTTTTGCCAAAGATGTTGGACTCCCACAGCTGCACCGGGTCGTCCGCAAAGTCGGCCAGCAGGCTCTGCACCAAGTCCTCGCTCTGCTTCTCGGTGCCCACAATGGGGCTCAGTTCCGTGTGGATGGTGGCCTTCATCATCTGGATAGAGGGCGCACAGGCTTGCAGCCGCACCCCGCAGCGCCCGTCCTGATGCACAATCTCCGGGGGTTCCAGATGCAGCTCGTCGATGGAGGGCATCACGATGCCGTAGCCGGTGGCCTCCACCTGCTCCAAGGCGCTGCGCACCTTCTCGTAGGCGCGCTTTGCCCGGGCAAGTTCCATGATGCAGGGCATCAGCCCGGCCTCGTCCCCGATGTCCAGCCCGGTCTGCTCGCTGAGCACCTGATAAAAGATCTCCGGCTTTAACTCCACGCTCACCCGCACACTGCCGGCGGCAAGGTCTGCCCCTGCCACCGCCGAGCGCTGCACGGCATCGCATTCCAGCGCAGGGGCGTCCGTTCCAGTGGGCAGATCCTTCATGCGGGACACCCGCTCTGCCAGCTGCATGGCAGCTGCGTACACCTGTGCTTGCAGCCAGTGCCCGGGCTCCAGCATGGTCACCCAGTGGGGCAGGGCAAAATCCAGCTCCTGCACCGGGAACTCGTACAGCACCCGCCGCAGGATCTCCCCCAGCATGGCGGCATCCAAGTCCACACAGCTTACCGGCAGCACGGTGCGGCGGTAGTCCCGCGCCATGCCCTCGGCCAGCTGCCGTGTCTCCGGCGCGTCCGGGTGGGTGCTGTTGAGCAGGATGATATAGGGCTTGCCCAGCGCTTCCAACTCGGTGACGACCCGCCTTTCGGCCTCTGCGTAGCCCGCCCGGGGGATATCGCTGACTGAGCCGTCGGTGGTGACCACCACCCCGATGGTGGAGTGCTCGCAGATCACCTTGCGGGTGCCGGTCTCTGCGGCAAGATCAAAGGGCACCTCCTGCTCAAACCACGGGCTTTTGACCATGCGGGGCTTTGCGTCCTCCTCGTGCCCCATGGCACCCTCCACCATGTAGCCCACACAGTCGATCAGCCGCACCCGGCACGCCCCGCCGCCCTCCAGCTGCAGGGGCACGGCGGTCTCCGGGATGAATTTCGGCTCGGTGGTCATGATGGTGCGCCCCGCTGCCGACTGCGGCAGCTCGTCCCGGGCACGCTCCCGGGCAGCGGCAGAGCCGGACATGGCGGGCAGCACTAGCTGCTCCATGAACTGCTTGATAAAGGTGGATTTGCCGCTGCGCACCGGCCCCACCACACCGATGTAGATATCCCCGCCGGTGCGTGCGCCGATCTCGCGACAGATGCTGTTCTGTTCCTGTTTCTCCAAGGTCCTTCTCCCCTTCCTGTTGCGCTGCGCACCGCGCCCGTAGGGGTTGGTGTGCTCGTTGTATCGTATGAAAAGGGAGCGCTTATTATGCCGGGACGATCTTAAATGCCCTCCGCTTTGCTCTGGGCATAATCAGCGGAAAAATTATTTTATATAATTGCAATTGAAGAAAATCTGCGGATTTTCCTCAATTGCCTTTTCACGGGACTCAAAAAAAGAGCTGCCATGCAAACACACAGCAGCTCTCAGAAAGGTTTTATGAAATCACGGGGTCAGGCGGTTGGGGCCGCGGAACAGGAACTCGGCGTCCTTGATGCTCAGGCCGCACAGCAGCATGGTCAGGCGGTCGATGCCCAGGCCGAAGCCGCCGTGGGGCGGGCAGCCGTACTGGAAGAACTCCAGATAGAACTTGACATCATCGGCCAGACCCTTCTCCTCGGCCTGCTTCTTCAGCACTTCGTAGCGGTGCTCACGCTGGGCACCGGTGGTGATCTCCACACCGCGCCAGATCAGGTCGTAGCCCTGCGGCACGCCGTTCTCATCGCGCATGTGGTAGAAAGCGCGCTTCTCGGCGGAGTAATCGGTGATGAACAGGAACTCGTGGCCGTAGTGCTTCTTGACCCAGTCGTAGCTCAGGCGCTCGGCCTCGGTGGTCAGATCGCCCTTCTCGCTCTCGTCCACGGTGTAGCCGAACTCTTCTTCCAGAGCCTTATACAGGTCTGCCAGCTTGACCACCGGGAACGGGGTGGTGGGCACGATGACTTCCAGTCCGAACAGTTCCTTGATCTGGTCGCCGTAGCTGTCCTTAACAGCCTGCAGACCTGCGGTCAGCAGCTCCTCTTCCATCTTCATCACGTCCTTAAAGGAGGTGATGTAGCTGAATTCCAGATCGAAGCCGGAGAACTCGGTCGCGTGCTTATTGGTGTAGCTCTTCTCGGCGCGGAACACCGGGCCAGTTTCGAAGATGCGCTCAAAGCCGGCAGCCATGGCCATCTGCTTGTAGAACTGGGGGCTCTGTGCCAAATAAGCGTTGCGGTCGAAGTAGTCCACCTTGAACACCTCAGAGCCGCTCTCGCTGGCAGCAGCGATCAGCTTGGGGGTGTGGATCTCGATGAAGTTGCGGTCCAGCAGGAACTTGCGCATAGCATTGACGAAGCAGCTCTGTGCCTTGAACATCAGCTGGTTCTCGTCGGTGCGCAGGTCGATCCAGCGGTAATCGATGCGCTGGTCGATGCTGGAGCGCTCCACAGCCTTCTTTTTCTTGGTGGCTGCGATCTCCTTGCGGACGATGGGCAGTGCATTGGCGGTGCTCTCCACCTCGATGCTCTCGGGGATCATCTCCACGCCGCCCATCTTGACGTAGTCGTTCTCCATCACCTTGCCGGTGACGGTGATGACAGAGTCCGGGGTGAGCTGGTCGATGGTATCCACCAGCTCAGGGTGGTCGGCCTTTTCCACCGTGATCTGCAGCTTGCCGGTAATATCCTTCAGCACGATAAATGCCATATACTTGCTGTTGCGCAGGTTCTCGATAAAGCCCTGCACCTTCACCGTGCCGCCGATGGCCTTTTGAGCCTCATTGATATAGGTGCGTTCCATAATACAGGAATCCTCCTTTAACGTCTTGTGTACTGTTTTATTATACGCTTTTCAGGGGATAAATCAAGAGATATGCCAATTTCAGCCGCTCTGTGCTGTGCTTTCTGTAAAAATGGAGACACCGGAGCGTCAGCCAAGGCTCCGGTGTCTCCATATAATAGATCATTTTTCATCATGCAGGGTGCCGGTGCCGCCCTCCACCACGCCGTCATGCTTGAGTACGGCGGTAATGGTGCCAAAGAAGCACTTCACATCCAGCCCAAAGCTAATATGCTCCACATACCAGCCATCCAGCTTTGCCTTTTCGGCAATTTCCAGCTCGTCCCGGCCATGGATCTGCGCCCAGCCGGTCAGCCCCGGGCGCACATCGTTTGCGCCGTATTTATCCCGCTCGGCCAGCAGATCATACTGGTTCCACAGCGCAGGGCGCGGGCCGATGACAGCCATATCCCCCACAAGGATATTCCACAGCTGGGGCAGCTCGTCCAGACTGGTCTTGCGCAGAAAGCGCCCCATGCGGGTGATATACTGTTCCGGGTCGTGCAGCAGATGGGTGGGCATATCGTGCGGGGTGTCGATGCGCATGGTGCGGAACTTGAGGATCTGGAAATGCCGCTTGCCGATGCCCACACGCTTCTGCCGGAAAAACACCGGCCCGGGCGAGTCCAGCTTGATGGCAATAGTCAAAAGCAGCAGCAGCCACGAAAGGCACAGAATGCCGCAGGCTGACAGGAAAATGTCCAACAGTCGTTTGATCCGATTTCGATACATGAATAGAACTTCCTCCGTTTTCTACGGGTGTACCGCCTTATTATAGCAGTATGGGCAGCATTTTTCAATTGCAGGCTGCGCCCGGCGGGCGATATTTGCCGCTTTTGGAGAGAATAGGGCGCTTCACCTCTTGTTTTTTACCTAATATCGCGCTATAATAGGCAATTGCTATGTTCACATAAGGCTTAGAAGCTGTTTTCATAAGCGGGGTGTGACGAACGACGGGAGTTTTTGCCCGCAGACAAGGCGATTTTCCGCAGCAATCCTTGGTGGATTGCAAGGGAAAGCAACGCAGTATGCGAGCAAAAAGACCGTTCGAGCGGTGTGCAACGCTTATGAAAACGGCTTCTAACTATAGGAGGTAGATAATTCATGGCTACGACCAGCCGTTCCGCAGACCTGACCAGCGGACCCATGCTGCAAAAGATCATCTTGTTTTCCGTACCGCTGGCGGCATCCAGCATTCTGCAATTGCTGTTCAACGCCGCCGACGTTGTGGTGGTGGGGCGCTTTGCGGGCAGCACGGCGCTGGCTGCCGTTGGCTCCAACGGCGCATTGATCAACCTGCTGGTCAACCTGTTCGTCGGGCTTTCGCTGGGTGCCAACGTGGTGGCAGCCCGGTGCTTTGGTGCCCGGGATGAAAAGGGCGTGCAGGATACGGTGCACACCGCCGTAGCGCTGGGCTTAGTCAGCGGCGTACTGCTGGCGGTGGTGGGCTTTTGCGCCGCGCGCGGCCTGCTGGAGCTGATGAGCTGCCCGGAGGACGTGATCGGCCTTTCCACCCTGTACCTGAAGATCTATTTTATCGGAATGCCCATGACCATGCTGTACAACTTCAGCAGTGCACTGCTGCGGGCCGTGGGCGACACCAAACGCCCACTGTACTGTCTGGCGGCTGCCGGTGCCATTAACGTGGCGCTGAATCTGGTCTTTGTCATCGGCTTTTCCATGAGCGTGGCAGGCGTGGCACTGGCCACCATCATCAGCCAGACCGTGTCCGCGCTGCTGGTGACCGGGATGCTCGTCCGGGAGGAGGGCGCACTGCGGCTGGACCTGCGGCGGCTGGCCTTCCACGCCGGAACGCTGAAGCAGATCTTGCTCATTGGCCTGCCTGCCGGGCTGCAGAGCACGGTGTTCAGCCTTTCCAATGTGGTCATCCAGTCCTCCATCAACTCCTTCGGCTCCATGGTGGTGGCGGGCAACTCTGCCTCCTCCAATCTGGAGGGCTTTGTGTACACCGCCATGAACGCCTTTGCACAGGCCGCTGTCACCTTTACCAGCCAGAACATCGGCGCGCGCAAGTACCACAACCTTGACCGGGTGATCCGCAACTGCCTGCTGTGTGCGGTGGTCACCGGCCTTGTGCTGGGCGGCGGCGCAGCGCTGGCAGGACATCAGCTGCTGCGCTTCTACTCCTCGGACGCAGCGGTCATTGCCACCGGTGCCGAGCGGCTGCGCCTGATCTGCGGCTTTTACCTGCTATGCGGCATTATGGACGTGCTGGCCAGCAGCCTGCGCGGGCTGGGCTACAGCATATTGCCCATGGTGGTAAGCCTTATCGGCGTGTGTGCGCTGCGGCTGGTTTGGATCGCAACGATTTTCCAGCTGAACCGCACCCCCTTTATGCTGTACATCAGCTACCCCATCAGCTGGGCGCTGACCGCGCTGGTGCATCTGACCTGCCTGCTGGTGGTGCGGCGTAAGCTGCGCCAGAAGCAGCAGACGATATAAATCCTTTTTGCATAAAAGCAATGCCGGGCAGGCCAAAAGGTCTGTCCGGCATTGCTTTTACTATATCATAGGGCCACATCCAGTGCCATCATCAGGGCAAAGCCCAGCACGATGCTGATGACACCGGCCACTTCATCCGGTTCCACCGCTTCAGGGATCATCTCCTGTGCGGTCACACACACCATACAGCCCGCTGCGGCGCTCATGAGCCACGGCAGCGCTGCGCCTACCCACTCGGCCAGCACAAAGGCCAGCACCGCGCCCAAGGGCTCCACCAGTCCGGAGGCCGCCCCGGCGGCAAAGGACTGCGCCCGGGTGCGCCCGCTCTGGGTCAGCGGCAGACTGACCGCCGCCCCCTCCGGGATATTCTGCAAGCCGATGCCCAAACTCAGCGCCAGCGCGCCGCTTACGGCATCTGCGTCCCCGTGCAGCGCCAGTGCCGCTGCCAGCCCTACCACCATGCCCTCCGGCAGGTTGTGCAGGGTGACCGCCAGCACCATGCGCCCGCAATGCCCGGGGCCGCCCGCCAGCAGCTGCCCGGCGGCATCCTCCAGCCGTAAAAGCCCCACAGCGCCTAAAATAAGCCCCAGCGCCGGGGGCACCCACGCTGCCCTGCCCTGCGACCGGGCAATGGCCGGCAGCAGTAGGCTCCACACGCTGGCCGCCAGCATGATGCCCGCCGCCATACCGCACAAGATGCGCCGGGTAGCCGGTCTTGCCTGCCTGCGCAGCAAAAACACCCCTGCTGCTCCCAGCGCGGTACACGCCGCCGGGAACAGCCAGATCCCAAGTGTGAAAACGATCCGGTTCAAGCCGCATTCCCCCTTTGCCCTTTGTATGCACAAACGGGCAAAAGGGTGCGGACTTAGAAATCGTCATCGCTGCTGTCGCAGCTGTCTGCATCGCAGTCTGCGTCATCGGACGCAAAGCTGTCGGTGTTGTCCGTGCTGAAATTGCGCTCGAATGCGGTCATGTACTGGGCGTAGCCCTCGTCGCCGGTGCCAAAGTAGCCAAAATCAAAGTCTTTCATTGTATTATCCTCCACAAATGTTCTTGTCGTTCAGCTTTCCGGGGATGTCCGTCCCTCGCCATGCTTCTATTATCCACATTTGCAGTCCAATAAAAAGGATTCTTTGATATTTTTTCAGATTTTTTCTACTTTACGTTCCTCGTCCGGCAGCGCAGGCTCTATCCCACGCTTTATTTTTACCAAAAAGTCTTTTACATTTGGCGAAAGTTTATGACAACTATGCAGATTCTTTACACGGATTATAACTTTCGGCCAAAATCCTCTTGATTTTTTTCAAAAATGGACTAGAATATAGCATCGCAGTGAGGTGTTACCGAAAGCCCGCTGCTAAACATTTACAAGAAGACTAAGGAGATCATTGATATGAAACTCAAGAATATTTGCATCGCTGTTGCTGCTCTGGCTCTGGCTGCTGGCATGACCGCTTGCGGTGGTACTTCTACCGCTTCTGCTTCCTCCACCTCTGAGGCTGCTTCCGCAAGCACCGCTGTTTCCGAGGCTGCTTCTTCTGAGGCTGCTTCCAGCGAGGCCGCTTCCTCTGAGGCTGCATCTTCCGAGGCTGCTTCCTCTGAGGCCGCTGTCAGCGAGGCTGCTTCTTCTGAGGCTGCTTCCACCACTGCCGCCTAAGTTTAACGCGCACAGCGTACATAACAGGATAGCAAAAGGCCGCTGCACATTGATTTCGTGCAGCGGCCTTTTTGGTTGCGCAGAAAGATTTTAAATGCCCTCCGCGTGCGCTATGGGCATAACCAGCGGAATGATTTTTTCTTTTTCGGGATACCGGGTCGTCCGTGGACGACCCGGTATCCCATTTTATGAAAAAAGACCGCCGCACAAAGCCATGTACAGCAGTCTCCTCGCGTTTGAGAAGTAAGCTTCCCAGTATCATTTTTCAAGGATCGCGCGAATCTGGGCAAGGTCGGCAGCAAAGGTGATATTCCGCTGCCGTGCCGAGGTGGAAAGCCCCATGGCGATCATCTGCTGCAAAAGCTGATGCAGGGGCTGGTAGTAGCCATTCAGGTCGTAGAGGATGCAGGGCGCGTCCAGCTGCCCCAGAGACAGCTTGCTGATGACCTCGGTGATTTCCTCCAGCGTGCCGGTGCCGCCGGGAAACGCGATAAAAGCATCGCCCAGCTCAATCATTTTGGTTTTGCGGGCGGGCATATCCTCGGTCACGATCAATTCGGTCAGACCCTCGTGCTGCAGCTCTGCGTCCAGAAAGCACTTGGGCTCTACGCCGGTCACCCTGCCGCCTGCGGCCAGCACACTGTCGGCTAAAATGCCCATCAGGCCGCTTTTGCTGCCGCCGTACACCAGCGCGTTGCCGCTTTCGCCGATCCAGCGCCCCAGCTGCTGCACGGCCTGCGGCAGTGCAGGGTCGTTGCCAAGGCTTGCGCCCAGATACACGGTAATGTTCATTGCAGTATCCTTTCTTGCCGGGTCAGATGCTCCACAGCACTGCGCCCAGCACCGCAGAAAGCAGGATCATCCCAATGGGGGACGGTGCTTTCTGCGTTTTCTTTTTATAGGCAAAATGCAAAATGCTTAAAAGGGCAAACACCGCCAGCGCACGCACATTCGGGGCAAAGCCGCCGGCAAGGGTGGTAAAGCCCCCCAGCGTGGAAAGCCCCATGGTGCAGGCGGTAGCCAAGATCATAGCCACCACGCAGGGGCGCACCCCGGCCAGAAAGGCGTTGACCCCGGCATACTTCATCAGGCTGTGCAGCGCCGCCGCGATGAGCAGAATGATGACAAAGGAGGGCAGCACCACCCCCACCGTTGCCGCAAAGGAACCTGCCAGTCCCGCCTGCGAAGCGCCGATAAAGGTAGCCATGTTCACCGCCAGCGGGCCGGGGGTGGACTCTGACACCGCGATAAAGCTGAGAAATTCGCTCTCGGTCAGCCAGCCGTGCCCCAGCACCGTTTCCCGCACCAGCGAGATCATGCCGTAGCCGCCGCCAAAGGACACCGCGCCGATGACAAGGAAGTTCCAGAACAGCTCCAGCAAGATCATTTTGTGCCGCCTTTCTTCCCCTGCCCTACCGCGTAGGTCAGCACCCCGGCTGCGCCGCAAAACAGGATGCAGCAGATGGAGGAAAACTTTACCGCCAGCACAGAGCAGCCCACCATGGCCGCCAGCACCACCGCCACCACTGCCGTGTTGAAGGGGGTGCGCTGCAGATTTTTGAGCATCTTGACCCCTGCGGATAGGATCAGGTAGATGACGCAGGCCTGTATGCCTTTAAAGGCATTGGCTACCACCGTCAGCTGCAAAAAGCGGTCGAAGAAGAGTGAAATAAGGTAGATGACTGCAAAGGACGGCAGGCACACCGCAAGGGTGGAGGCCGCCGCACCGGCTACCCCGGCCAGCTTATAGCCGATGTAGGTGGCGCTGTTCACCGCCACAGGGCCGGGGGTGGACTCGGCAATGGCGACCATATCCAGAAACTCCTCCCGGGTAAGCCAGCGTTTTTCCTCTACAAATTCGTGCTCCAGCAGCGCCACCATGGCGTAGCCGCCGCCAAAGGTAAAGGCACCGATCTTGAAAAAGGTGCAAAAAAGTTCCTTGGTCTTGGACATAGGCATTTTTCCTCCGGGCACTTACTGTTTGACCGACTCCAGTTCCAGATAGCACTCGAAAGCCGTTTTGTCCGCGCGCTTGGCAATAAAGTACCAGCCATCATCCGAAGGCGCGTAGAACACCTCCACCTGCTGCCCCATGGGGACTTCACGGTGGTAATTGATGGAGGCAAACTTTACAACGTGATCGCGCATGATCTCCAGCGGCAGTGCATCGCAGACGATATCCAGATAAAAAGCGTTGTTGATGTGGTAGTGCAGGTCGCACTGGGAGTAGCGCGCCGTAAACAGGCCGGCACTGGTCAGGCTGTCCCGGCGCTTATGCAGCAAAAGGGGTAGCTCCTCTTTCACCGTCTCGTTCCAGTATCCCTCTACCGTCCAGTCCGGCCGGCGCAGGATGTGCCCATTCTCAAGGCTGGACATGATCCAGCGGCTGTCCACCATGGCTACCTCCTGTCCGGCTTCGTCCGTAAGGGTGGTGACGCGCTTGATAGAGCCGCGAATGCTCTTCTCTGAGCGGGAGCAAAGGGTCAAGGTCTCGCCCCGGCGGGGCACGCGGCTGAACCGCAGCGCCTGCTTGCCCACCAGAAACGCTACGCTGTGATCCTCAAAGAACTTATCGTCCATGCCAAACTTCCGGGCGTGCATGGTGGAGATCTGCTCCACATAGCGCAGCAGGGCACTGGCCTTGAGCAGGCTGTGGCAGTCTGCATCGGCATTTTCTACCACGGCAGTACCTTGGTAATAAAACTGTTCCATAGTCTTTCCCTCCTATCGGAAAAAGGCCGCCGCACCACGTTCGGGACGGCAGCCTTGGTTGAACGATCAATACTGATTGCGGGTCTTTCTGCGCACCTTGCGCCAGATATTGAAGCAGGCCAGCGCCAGCATAGCCAGCAGCAGCAGCAAAAACAGGTAGCTGCCGCCGCCTTCATCGTAGCTCTTCATCTCGCTCCACTTCAGATCCAGTTCGCTGTTCACCTCATCGCTCAGGGCGGTGAACACCTTCTCGCGGGCGGCGTCCTCCTCAGACGGATAGGCGATCTCGCTGGTTTTCAGATCCTCGTCCAGTACCTCCCATACATCGTGCATGGGGGTGGTGTAGCCGATATACTCGCTGTTGGCCTTGCCGATGTCGGTCTCGCACATGAAGTTGATGAACATCTCGGCGGCTTCCTTGTGCTCGCTGGCGGCAGGCACAGCCATGCAGTCCACCGAAAGCACACTGCCCTCCTCCGGGAATACCCACGCAAGATCCGGGTTATCATCGATCATGGTAATGGCATCGCCGGAGTAGTACACGCCGATGGCTGCCTCGCCGCCGATCATCTTATCAAAGATCTCGTCCATGACGTAGGCCTGCACCAGCGGCTTTTGTGCCTTGAGCTCCTCCACCACCTCGTCTACCTCTTCCGGGGTGGCAGGGTTGATGCTGTGGCCGCTCTTGAACGCAGCGATAGCGTAGGCATCGCGGCTGTTGTTGAACATCAGGATGTTGCCCGCATACTGTTCATCCCACAGGTCTGCCCAGCAGGTGGGGGCTTCGTCTACCATAGTGGTGTTGTAGATGATGCCGGTGGTACACAGCATATAGGGTACGGTGTAGGCGTTCTGCGGGTCATAGTCCGGGTTGCGGTAGCCTGCATCGATCTTTTGGAAATTGGGGATATTGTCGTAGTCAAGGGGTGCAAGCATTCCCTCGTTGATCATCTTTGCCACCATGTAATCGGAGGGGATGATCACATCGTAGTTAGCTGCGCCGGACTTGAGCTTGGCGTACAGGGACTCGTTGGAGTCGAAGGTAGTGTAGTTTACCTTGATGCCGGTCAGCTTTTCAAAGGCGGCCACCACGTCCACACTGTCATCCGAGCCGTTGGAGATGTACTCGCCCCAGTTGTAGACGTTCAGGGTGACGTTCTGCCCCTTGAAGCGGGTCCAGTCGTAATCGTCCGACACCGAGACGTCCTCGGTCACCTCAATGGTACCGGCGGCAAACACCGGCAATGCGGCGCACAGCGCCACAGCCAGCGTCAGCAGCAATGCAGCAATGCGTTTCATCATGCGCCCTCCTTTCGCAGCGTTTTCTGATCCTTGCGGTAGCTGCGGCTCTCCATGGCGTTGGACACCAGAATGACGCTGAGGATGACCACGAACATGATGGTGGACAGCGCGTAGATCTCCGGGCTGACCTTTTTACGGGTCATGGAGTAGATGGCAATGGGCAGGGTCTCTACCGTGCCGCAGTTGAAGTAGGAGATCATGAAATCATCGATGGAATAGGTCAGGCAGATGAGGAAGGCCGACAGGATAGCGGGGCTGATCTCCGGCAGAATGACCTTGAAGAAAGCCTGTCGGGGATCACAGCCAAGATCCAGCGCTGCCTCGTACAGCTTGATATCCAGCTGCTTGAGCTTGGGACTTACGTTGAAGATAACGTAGGGCACGTTGAACGCGATATGCGCAATGAGCAGCGTGGGCAGACCCATGATGTTGTCCGGCAGCCATGCGGACTGCGCGGCAAAGCGCTGGTAGGCCACGAACAGCAGCATCAGGGAAATGCCGGTGATGATTTCCGGGTTGACCACCGGGATATAGGTGATGTTGGTCACCAGCAGGCGGCTTTTACGGCTCATGGAGGCAATGCCAAGGCTGGCTGCCGTGCCCAGCACCGTGGCAATGATGGCGGACAGCACTGCCACCTCAACGGACACCCACAGCGCATGGAGGATAGACGCATTTGTGAACAGGCTGCGGTACCATTTAAAGGTAAAGCCGGTGAACAGCGAATAGCCCTTGCTCTGGTTGAAGCTGAACACGATCATGTAGGCAATGGGCAGGTACATGAAGCAGAAAAACAGGATGATGTAGACCCGCTGCATCAGGCGCAGATGTTTTGTTTTCATCAGGATACGCCCTCCATTTCATCCTCGTCAAAGCTGGATGTAAAGCTCATGCACAGCAGCACAATGATCATGAGCACAAGACTCATGGCAGAGCCGACGTTCAGGTTGTAGCTGTTGCCCAAGAACTGCATCTCGATCAAATCGCCGATCAGCAGGTTAGAGCCGCCGCCCAGCATACGGCTGATGACAAAGGTAGACACCGCCGGCACGAACACCATGGTGATGCCGGTGCTGATGCCCGGCACGCTCATGGGGATAAGCACCCGCACAAGGGTCTTGGTGGTGTTGGCGCCAAGATCCTGCGCAGCTTCCACAAGGCTCTGGTCGATCTTGGTCATGCTGGTGTACAGCGGCAGGATCATGTAGGGCACATAGTTATACACCATGCCCAGCCCTACCGCGCCGGAGGTGTTGAGCATGGTATAGGGGCCAAGGCCGATAAAGCCCAGCAGGGTGTTCACCGGGCCGTTGACGCTGAGCAGACCCATCCATGCGTAGGTACGCAGCAAAAAGTTCATCCACATGGGCAGCATAACCAGCATAAGCATGATGTGCTGCTTGTTCACCCGCAGGCGGGACAGGAAATACCCCACCGGAAAGGCGATGATAAGGCAGATGACCGTGGCGATAAGCGCCAGCAGCAGGCTGCGGGCAAACACCGAGCCGTAGCCGCTGATGGAGGTAAGGTTATTCAGGGTAAAGTTGCCCTCGGCATCGGTCATGGCGTAGTACACCACAATGAACAGAGGCACAACGGTAAACAGCACCATCCATACAAAGTACGGATAGGCCAGCTTTTTATCATAGATCTTCATGGCACATCACCCCTCGCTCCGCGCCATGATATGGATCTCGTTGGGGCCGATGCGCATACCAATGGTCTCGCCGGGGGTGCAGGCGCGGGTGGAGTGGATCAGCCACTCGCGGCCCTCGCACTCGACGTGCATCTCAAAGTGCACACCCTTGAAGATGACATCGTTCACCACACCCACAAGCTGGCCTTCCACCGGGGATACCACCTCGATATCCTCCGGGCGCACCACCACCTGCACACTCTGCTCCCGGGCAAAGCCGCGGTCCACGCAGGGGAAATCCACGCCGGAGAAGGACACCAGAAAGTCCTTGTGCATCACGCCGTCCACAATGTTGGAATCGCCGATAAAGTCTGCCACAAAGGCGTTTTTCGGCTCGTTGTAGATATCCTCCGGGGTGCCGATCTGCTGCACCTTGCCGCCGTTCATGACCACGACGGTATCGGACATGGTAAGCGCTTCCTCCTGATCGTGGGTAACGTAGATAAAGGTAATGTTCATTTCGCGCTGCAACCGCTTGAGCTCCAGCTGCATCTCCTTGCGCAGCTTCAGGTCCAGTGCGCCCAGCGGCTCGTCCAGCAGCAGGATCTCCGGCTCGTTGACCAGACTGCGGGCAATGGCCACGCGCTGCTGCTGACCGCCGGACATCTGGCTGATGCTGCGGCGCTCGAAGCCCTTTAAGCCCACGACCTCCAACATATCGCGTACCTTGCGGCGGATGGTGTCCTCGTCCAGCTTTTTGAGCCGCAGACCAAAGGCCACGTTCTCGAACACATTCAGGTGCGGGAACAGCGCGTATTTCTGGAACACGGTATTCACCGGGCGCTTGTAGGGCGGCACACCGGTAATGTCCTTCCCTTTCAGCAGCACCTTACCGGCGTTTGGCTCCAGAAAACCTGCGATCAGGCGCAGGGTGGTGGTTTTGCCACAGCCGGAGGAACCGAGCAGCGTCACGAACTCCTTGTCATGGATATCCAGATTCAGCCCATCCAGAATGCGCTGTCCATCAAATTCCACTACGATATCCCGCAGTGAAACGACCACCGAGTTGTCCATTTTATATGTTATCCTCCTTGTTCTCAGATACGAAAAAAGACAGGGAACCTGCCCCATCTTTTTTGCGTATAAGGGATGCTCCGCCCCGCGCAGCAGCATGATCTTGCGCGGCGGACTTACCCTGTCACGGTTTATAATAAACAATCACAGTCGGATTGTCAATCACTCTGCCGATGTTTGCCGCAACTTTATAAAAAGCTGCAAAAAAATATACGCTGCACCTTGGTTTCGGTGCAGCGTATCAAAGCAATTATTCCTGCGTTTTCAGGTCGTTTTCGGTCAGCAGAAGCGCCTGCACAGTGCTTATGTCCACCGTGTATACCGAAGGTTCCCCTTCCACCTGCAAATACCACCCGTCCGTGCCGCAGGCGTAGGCCAGCTGCACGGTGGAGCCATCCTCGCTGGTAACGGCTGCGGTGAATACCGGTGCATCAAAACCGCAGGCAGAAAGGTCGGCGTTCGTGGCTTGGGCGGTGGCATAGGTGCACAAGGCCGACAAAAGGCTTTGCACCTTATCCTGTGCAAGGCTGGCGGCGGGGTCCGAAGCCAGCCGCCACACCGTCTCGTAGGCAGCGGAAGAAGCGCTGTCGGCGCTTTCGGTCGGCTCGCTGACGGCGTTCAGGGTGACGGAGGTGCCGTCTGCCAGCGTGTAGGCTACCTGTGTAATGGTCGAGGCTATGAGCCCAGTGGGGCAGAAGCTGCCGAAAAGCCCGGCCTTATCCAGCTGGAAACAGGCAGCTTTGTTGCCGCTGACGGTATAAATGGCATCGTCCCCGGCTTTTTGCACATAGAGATCCCCGGTGACCGGGTTCTCTGCCCCGAAGGTCAGAGTGGTGCTCTGCCCTGCCGCCGTTACCGTAACGGTGAGCTGCGGGCTGTCCAGCCCGTAGTCCTCCCCTGCCTGCGGTGTCAGGCTGCGCTTGGCATTCAGTGCCATCAGGGCGGTGCGCATGGTGTTGCAGGCGCTCTCGTCCAGATGATAGGCGGGGTCCTGTGCCAACTGCCAGCTGCCGCCGGAACACTGCAGGGTGTAGGTCTCGCCGTTATAGGTGTACTCGATCTGCTTCAAGTCCTCGGCGGCAAAGCTGGAAAGCGGGATGCTGCCCTCGGCGGCGGCGCTGGCGGCCTGCTCGGCCTTGGCGTTGCTGCGGATCACCGCCCACAGTGCCGCGCCCAGCAGCACTGCTGCTGCCAGCAATGCCAGCAGGGCACGCTGTTTTGTTTTCATGGCGGTCTCCTTATCTGCGGCGGCGCAGCAGCACCACCACTGCCCCGGCAATGAGCACCGCCGCCGGGAGCACGAACACAAAGGTCAGCCCCAGTGCAGCGGCGGTAGAGCCTGCCACCGTGATGGGCTCGGCCTCCAGCGCCTTGGTGTCCACAAGGATATCCTGCCCTACCAGCGAAGCGGCACAGCCCTGCAGGAAGGTCAGATTGCCGGGCATGGACTGATAGAGCTGCTCGTTATCCATGTTGGGACAGCCGATCCAGAGGACCTCGGCACCGGTATCCTCGTTCCGTGCCCAGACGGCCAGCGCAAAGGGGCCATCTGCGTCCCCGTCCTCCCGCTCCATGGTGGTAAGGTCGTTGATGTCGGCCTTGGCGTAGGCAGAGGAGGAACTGTTCAGCAGCGGCTCGGCGGTGACATCCTCGGTCTCAGTGACCGTGATGCCCTGCGCCACCGACAGCATGACATGGGTGCTGGTATTCACGCCGTTCAGCGCGGTGCTCTCGGTAGGCGTGCCGTAGTCCGGCAGCAACGACCATGCAGAGTTATACAGTGCCTTGCCGCTGTCGCCCTCTACCACCATGCCCTCTGCGCGGGCAAGGCCGAACTGCGCCAGCACGGCGTCCAGCTGCGGGGTCTGGGCGTAGACGCTGCTGGTCAGCAGCAGCTTACCGCCCGCCGCAAGATAATCTTGCAGCTGGCTGATCTCGTCCACAAGGCCGTCCCCTGCGGAAAAATCGGTGGTGGGTGCGTTGATGATGAGCAGGTCGCAGTCCTCCGGGATGGTACTGGTGAGCAGATCCAGCGGCTGGGCGTCGATATTCTGGGCGTCCAGCGCATCGGTCAGGGAGTCGGTCAGGGTCTGCTCGCCGTGGTTGGTGGTATAGTAGGCATGGCTCTGCCCCGCTGCGGTAAGCTTATAGATGGCAGAGGTGATCTGCTTTTCGCCGCCAAAGGTCACGCTGGCAGAGCCGGTGGTGTAGTAGTCGGAATAGTCGTACTCGTACAGGTCAGCGGCGTCCAGCACGGTGCTGTTCTCCCCGCAGGTGACGATCAGACTGCCGGAGGAAACATTCTCCGCACCGTACTTTGCGGCAAAGGTGGGGTACAGGGTGGGGTCCTTCTGTTCCCAGCTCAGGTGCCCGCTCTCGGCGGCGTAGTGATCCAGCAACTTTGTGATAATGGTATCCTCGCTGCCGGTTTCACAGAGGTAATAGATGTGCACATCCTTTTCCAGCCCCTCCACCAGTGTTTTGGTGCTGTCGCTCAGGGTGTACATTTTGGCCTCGGAGAGGTCGAACTCGGTATATTTTGCAGGGATGGCCCGCACCAGCAGGTTGAGCAGCACGGCCAGCACCAGCACAGCCGCCAGCATAGCGGTGGACAGCAGCCCACTGCGGAACACCCTGCCCTTTTGGGAGGCTGCGTTCTTGTTCCATTTCATCGTTATGGCCTCCTCTCAGTCCCAGCGGCGTTTTTCCAGCCCCTGTGCGGTAAAAAACAGGAACACCGCCGCCACGGTCAGGTAGTAGACCAGCGTGGGAATGGAAAAGCTGCTGTTGACAAATTCTTCAAAGGGGGTAAACAGGCACAGGGCGCTGAGCACCGCGCTGAAAGCTTCGGTCAGCCAGCTGCTCTTGAGCAGAAACAGTGCCGTAAGCGCCACGCAGCACCCCGCAAAGGAAAGACAGCCCAGCGTAAAGCTTTTGCTGCGCAGCCCCGCCACCACGCTGAGCACGGCGGCAATGGCTGTGAACAGTGCCAGCGCCACCGCGCTGCCGGTGGTGAACATGGTGCGCAGGCTGGGCATCATATAGGCCAGCAGCAGCGCCGCCACACCGGACACGGCGGCAATGATCTGGTTTTCGGTCAGGCTGGAAAGGAACACCCCGATGGCAATGGCGGCGCAGCCCATGAGGTAATAGCACAGCAGCGCGGAAAAATTGGCCAGCGTGCTGGTGCCGGTAGCGCCCAGTGCTTTCAGCACAAGGATCATGCCCGCATCCACAAGGCAGGGCAGCGCAAAAATGACGCAAAGAGCAAAGTATTTACCCAGCACGATGCCGCCCACCGACACCGGGCTTGTGAGCAGCAGCTGGTCGGTGCGACTGTGGCGTTCCTCCGCAAAGGAACGCATGGTGAGCACCGGAATGTAGAGCAGCAGCACAAAAATGGTGCGGTACAGCGTGTAGTAGCCAAAATCCGGCAGGCCATAGCCCAGATTCAGCGCCACAAAATAGATAGCCGTAGCCGCCAGCATAAAGGCAGTAAGCACCGCGCCGATCATGCCGTGAAAGCAGCTGCGGAGTTCTCGTTTAAAGATGGCCAGCATCTCAGTTTTCCTCCCCTTCTGCCGGGGTGTTCTGCTCCGGCTTTTTTTCGGTCAGCGCAAGGAATACCTCCTCAAGGCTGCGGTTCTCGGCGGCAAGCGCCAGCACGGTGCACCCGGCCTCGGTCAGTGCCCGGGACACGGCAGCGCGGCGGTCGGCGGCGTCCTCGCTCTCGGCGGTAAAGGTGACCTGACCGTCTGCGGCGCTTTCCAGTTCTACCCGGCAGATGCCCGGCACATTGCGCACAGCGGCCAGCACGGTGTCAGTCTCGCCCTGCGCGGTAGCGCGCAGACGGCTGCCGGGATTCAGAGTCTCGCCCAGCTCCTCCGGGCTGCCCACAGCCACCAGATGCCCTTTAGACAGGATGAGCACCTGCTGACACACGGCCTGCACCTCGCTGAGGATGTGGCTGGACAGAATGACCGTGTGCGCCTTGCCCAGCTCCCGGATGAGGTTGCGGATCTCGATGACCTGCGCGGGATCCAGCCCTACGGTGGGCTCGTCCAGAATGATGAGCTGCGGGCTGCCCAGCAGCGCCTGCGCAATGCCAACCCGCTGACGGTAGCCCTTGGACAGGCTGCGGATGACCCGGGGCAGCACTTCCTCCAACCCGGTGCGGCGGGCAGCGGTCAACACATGCTGCTTGCGCTGCGCACGCTTGACCCCCTTGAGCTCTGCCACAAAGTCCAGATACTCCTGCACGGTCATTTCCGGGTAGAGCGGCGGCTGCTCCGGCAGGTAGCCCACACAGGCCTTGGCCTGCTGTGCCTGCTCCGGCAGACGGAACCCGGCCACCTTCACCTCGCCCTCGGTGGGGGCCAGATAGCCGGTAAGGATATTCATAATGGTGGATTTGCCCGCGCCGTTGGGGCCAAGCAGGCCGTAGATCTGGCCGTCCGGCACCGTAAACGAGAGATCCTGCACGGCAGGGCGGCTGCCGTAGGACTTGCTCAGGTGAGAAACTTCGATCACAGCAAACTCTCCTTTGTTTCAGAAGCTGTTTTGCGGAAAGCAGCGTAGAGCCAATGCTTTCCGGTTTGGAACTGCTATAGTTTAGACGGAAAATGTGTTTAAATTAAGACAATCCTGTGTGGGAAAACGAAATATTTGCCCACGCAAAAAGCAAAAATGCCGCCTCCCGAAGGAAGCGGCATGAGATAGCCTATAATTACTTACGGCCGAAACGCTTATTGAAGCGCTCAACACGTCCGCCGGTGTCAACCAGCTTCT
>ERZ827490.1701-NODE-1701-length-26944-cov-3.084756_pt1 | contig 26944 bp, 23 predicted proteins | sample MGYA00519770_ERZ827490 | MGnify/ENA primary metagenome ERZ827490 (study PRJEB31778, sample SAMEA3449324) | human gut metagenome | biome: human gut; feature: human-associated habitat; material: faeces | place: United Kingdom | collected 2010/2012 ...
CTCGTCGTGGAACGGGCATAGGCCTACAAACGTGCCGGTTCCCGAAGGCTTCAGCGATACTGAGGCGGATACGATGTCATACAGGTCCGCGGCGGCGCGCACCTTTTCGATGTCTTCCTTCTTGATCATTCCCGGCATAGTCCCCAACCCTATCAGCTATGCCGCACGTCATGCACGGCCATGGCCGCTTCCGCCCGTCGCAACCGTAGGCATGCGGGGCAAAAGCGGCCATGGCGCAAAGCGCGTGTTACAGGATGCTCTTGGGATCGAGCTTGGCGAGATCTTCCGGAGCCAGCACTTCGGGCGCATGCTCGTACAGGCGCGGGATGCGATTGCGCAGGCAGGTGAAGATCTCATAGCTGATGGTGTCGGCGGCGCGCGCCCAATCGTCGGCGGTGGGCTCGCCGTATTCCTCGCCGCGCCCCGGGCCGAACAGTTCTACAGTGTCGCCTTCCGCGATGCCGAGTTCCGCGGCGGCGCCGTGCAGATCGAGGATGAACTGGTCCATGCACACGCGGCCGGACACATGGTAGATATGCGGGCCCTGCTTGGTCATCACGCGCACCGGGCCGCCCGGCTTGTCCACATGCTTGGCGCCTTCCATATCGAAGCCGGAGGCGGAGCGGTGGATGCCGTCCGCGTAGCCCAACGGCACAATGGCGGTCGACGTGTTCTGCGGGGTCAGGTAGGTGCGGCCATACGAGATGCCGTGACCGGCCTCGACGTCCTTGACGGTGCCGAGCTGTGCCTGCAGACGCATGGCCGGCTTGAGCTTATACGTGTTCGGCGTGCCCATCGCCGGGTCGGGCTCGTAGCCGTACAGGCCGATGCCCGGGCGGGTGAGTTCGAAATGGATCTCCGAGCGGTCCAGCGTGGCGGCGGTGTTGGCGAGGTGACGGATGCTGGGCGCGATGCCGGCCTGCTTCATACGGTCGGTGAACGCGTTGAAGTTCGCGATCTGACGTTCGGTGGATTCCACGAACTCGGGAACGTCGGGACTGTCGGCCACGGCCAGGTGGCTCCACTGACCGATGACCTCGATCACGCCCTCCTGGGACAGCGGCACCAGCTTGGCCAATGCCGCGTCGAAACCTTCCGGGGTGAAGCCGTTGCGGCCGAACCCGGAGTCGACCTTCACATGCACGCGGGCGGCCTTGCCCAGTTTGCGGGCGGCTGCGGCGATGGCGTCGATGCCCGCCAGCGAGCCGACAGACACGTCGACATCGTTGTCGATCAGTTCGTCGAAGGGCACGGCGGTGCCGTTGTACACCCAAGTGAGAATGTGGCAACGGTCGGGGCCGATGCCCAACTGGCGCAGCAGCAGCGCCTCATGGGATTGCGCGGTGCCAAGCCAGGTGGCGCCGCCGGCCAGCGCTGCCAATGCAGAGGGAAGCAGCCCATGGCCGTAGGCGTCGGCTTTGACCACTCCCATGACGGCGGTGCCGGATTGCGGTCCTCCCACGGTGGCGACAAGGTGACGCATATTGTCACGCATCGCCTTCAGATCGACGATCGCCTGCGCCGGGTACTGGCGGCGGGCGGCTTCATAATTGGCCTTGCCCTGTTCGGATGAAAACGCGATTTCAGGTGCTGCATTCATACTCATGGTTCCCTATTGTCACTCGCACGTGTAACAAAATCCATGCATGAATCGCCGCATCGTCCACTCGGACGTCTCATCTGCGGCATCGGTCGCTTCATCAATGCGCCATCGATGCGCCATCGATATGCACGCCGGAACGTATGCCGAGACGCAAAACTCTGTTTTTCCGTCCCAGCTCGTACACTACTGAACCACGTTGCGATTTTTCCTCATATGGAGAGCCGCACCATTTGATTTCTGGCGTTGAGGCGTGCCAGAGTCCCGGAGCACCGTCCGGTTTTTGCCCAATTTCGCATATTGCATTTGAGAGAGACCAATGGATCTATTCCGCAAAAAATCGGTGGACCAGCTTGTTTCCGAAGCGACGCCGCTGAAACGAACATTGAAAACCTTCGATCTGACCATGCTCGGCATCGGCGCGATCATCGGCACCGGCATCTTCGTACTCACCGGCAAGGGCGCGCTCACCGCTGGCCCCGCCCTGTCATTGTCGTTCCTGCTCGCGGCCGTATGCTGCGGCTTCGCGGGCCTGTGCTACGCGGAGTTCGCTTCGATGGCGCCCGTGTCCGGTTCCGCGTATTCCTACGCCTATCTGGCGTTCGGCGAGCTCATCGCCTTCGTGATCGGCTGGGATCTGATACTGGAATACGCGCTGCAGGCCGCCACCGTGTCGGCCGGATGGTCGGGGTATTTCAACAAGCTGCTTGAAGGGTTCGGGCTGCACCTGCCCGTCGAACTCACCGCGGCATACGGCACCACGCCGGGCGTGACCACCTATTTCAATCTGCCGGGATTCGTCATCGTGCTGCTCATCACCTGGCTGCTGTCCATCGGCATCAGCCAGACCAAGAAGGCCAACGACATCATGGTGATGATCAAGCTCGTCATCATCGTGCTGTTCATCATCTGCACCGTCTGGTACGTGAACCCGGCGAACTGGAAGCCGTTCTCCCCCTACGGGGTCTATACGTTCCAGCCCGGTTCCACACAGCCCTACGGCATCGTGCCCGCCGCCTCGATCGTGTTCTTCAGCTTCATCGGCTTCGACGCGGTCTCGTCCTCCGCCGAGGAGACCATCAACCCAAATAAGACGCTGCCGCGCGGCATCCTGCTCTCGCTGGTCATCTCCACCGTGCTGTATATCGCCATGACCTTCATCATGACCGGCGTCGTGCCCTATAAGGAGTTCGCCAAGTTCGTGGACGCCCCGGTCGCCGGCGTAATCCTGGCCACCGGCCTGAACTGGCTGGCCGTGATCGTGAACCTCGGCGCGTTGATCGGCATGACCACCGTGATGCTCGTGCAGCTGTACGGTCAGTCCCGCATCTGCTATGCGATGAGCCGCGACGGCCTGTTCCCGAAGTTCTTCGGCGAGGTGCATCCGAAATACCACACCCCGTTCAAGGGCACCTGGTTCTTCGGCCTGCTGACGGCAATCGCCGGCGGTTTCATCAATATCAACGTGCTGTTCGAGCTGGTGAACATCGGCACGCTGTCCGCGTTCATCATCGTGTCCGCTGGCGTGCTGTGGATGCGCAAGACCCAGCCGGACGCGCACCGCGGATTCCGTGCGCCGGGCGTACCGTTCACGCCGATCTGCTCGATCGTGTTCTGCCTGATCCTGATCGGCGGACTCAACTGGGAGACCTGGCTGCGCTTCGCCATCTGGTTCTCGCTCGGTTTGGCGGTGTACTTCGCCTATAGCCGCAAGCGGTCCAAGTTGAACGAGCCAGGATTGTTCTGATCTGACCCGGGCAATCTGCCCACTATGCTGAATCTACCGATGCTCAGCGCCGGTCTTGCCGTCGATAGTTTGGGAAGTCCTTAAACTATCGACGGCAAGACCGGTATCAGTGTAAGTAGACTACGCCCCCTCCAAACCATCGACGCTCAACACTGTCCCAGCATCGGTAGTTTGGAGGGGGCTTAGCTTATCGACAACACGAGAACCGTCACCATTCGTGACGCTGGTAGGCGATACGCGTGGTGTCGGTAGGCCGATCGATAAGCTGGATCAGACCGCAGCGAGCGAAACCGTTCGATTCGAGAATATGCTGCATGGCCTTATTGTTCGGATGCGTATCGGCACGCACGTTACCGTAATGGGTCAACGCCCAACGAATGCAGTCGCGGGCCGCATGACGCGCCAAACCGGAAGACGCTATGCGATGAATCGTCACATAGCTGTCGTTATCCAGCCAAGCGCCATCGATATGCGTATATGTCGGATCCTCACCAAGACACACCGCGAACTGCGCCAGAATACGCTCCTTGCCATCCTTGCTATCGACCAGAAGCATCATGCGCTGACGCTTGATATCATCGATCACCACGGATTCGCGAGGAAACGTACTCCCCCACTGCGTCGGATTGCCGTTGGCTGCCATCAACTCACGCGCACGCTGATAGATCACCCTCATCCGTGGCAAATCACTCATCGTGGCATGGCGAAAACGTCTCGTAGCCATATCCTCAGTCACGCCTCACCTCACGCTTGCATAGTAAGCAATTCCGAGCGTTAAAGCTAGCACGCTCGGTGCACATGCCCACCCGCGCATCTCACCGCAAACAGGCATACAACACCGTGCGGTCCGCCCGGGCGAAACCACAGACGAGCCGCACACCAATGGCACCGCGCACAACCGGCGATCAGACCACCTTGCGTTCGAACGGATCAGAACTAATCCCCTTGGCGAGAATATCCTTCGCCCACTCCTTCGCCGTGAACAGACTATGATCACGATAATTGCCGCAACTCTCGATGGTTGTGGCCGGAACATCATCCCAAGTCGCCTCGTAAGCGATGAACTCCAAAGCCTCCTTCAACGCCTTGGCCACATCCTGCGTAGAATGCTCACCCCACGTCAGCAAGTGGAAGCCGGTACGGCAGCCGAACGGCGAACAATCAATATAACCGGGGATACGCTCGCGAAGCAGCACCGCAATCGTATGCTCGATGGTATGCAAGCCACCGGTAGGAATGGCGTTCTCATTCGGCTGCACCAAACGCAGATCATAGTTGGAGATCACATCCCCGTTCGGACCGGTCTGCGTATCGATATAACGCACATACGGCGCCTTCACCTTGGTATGGTCAAGCTGGAAGCTTTCAACAACTGGCTTTTCATCTGCCATGGCCACTGCCTTTCTACTGATTCGTATTACTACCCGCATACCACTGTGGCCGCATCACGCACGCAAGTCAATCGAACCGTTATGCGTGTCTTTGATTGCGCATTATCATCACGGCCCACACAATCGCCAACACCTCGACTACCGCCCAGAACGTTCGCCCACAGCCCGGATCACATCAAGGAACCGCTCACCATACCGCTGCATCTTAACCTCACCCACACCACTGACACCCAGCATCTGCGCACGAGTAGTCGGCCGAATACGAGCCATATCACGCAACGATTTATCACTGAACACAATGTAAGGCGGTTTGCCAATCTCACGCGCAATAGCCAAACGCAATTCACGCAACTTCTGAAACAGCCGCTCCTCCTCGCCATCCAACTCCTGCACACCGCCAGCCGCCTGAGACCGCCCCAATCGATCATCCAAGCCACCCTGACCGGAAACAGCACGACTCGGCACCCTACGCTTCACACGCTTCATTTCGTAATGAAACCGCGGACTCACCGTCTCAGCAGCCCTAACGCCAAATCCAACAAGCGGCAAACGCCCCTCGGAAATACAAAGAAACCCATCCGCCACCATCTGATTCAGCACATCACGCACCTGCGCCTCCGAGACACTGCCAAGCATGCCATAAGTAGCCATAGTCTCCGGATGCCACACCGCAAGATCCTGCGACTTCGAACCACGCAGAATCTTAACGATCTTGCCAACACCAACCTTCTGCTGCACATCATGCACGCACATACTGATGGCACGAGCCATATCAGTCACATCAACAGTCTCGAAAGCCCGCCCGCAATTAGCGCACCCGCCATCGCACACGCCGGCATCCGCATCAGAGCGCTCGCCGAAATAGCGTGTCATATAGGTGTGCAGGCATTCGGTGGTACGGCAGTAGCCGACCATGCCGTCGAGCAGATGGCGTTTCGAGACGCGCACCACCTCCTGTTCTTCAGGGGTGAGTCTGGCGTTCTCATAGTCGTTGTCCAGCAGGCGGCGACGCGTGACGATGTCGGATTCGTTCCACAGCAGCGTGCACCGGCTCGGTTCGCCGTCTCGCCCGGCACGCCCGGCCTCCTGATAGTAGGCTTCGATGCTTTCGGGCATATTGTGGTGGATCACGTAACGCACATTCGACTTGTCGATGCCCATGCCGAATGCGTTGGTGGCAACGACCACGGGCACGCGGTCGTTCACAAAATCACGTTGCGCCTGTTCGCGTACCTCCGGCGACATGCCGCCATGGTAGGCGACGGCGACGCGCCCCGTTTCGGCTTGCGGACCGAGCAGTACGGGAACGGTGTGGTTGAGCGAGGCGGCGAGCGCTTCCGTTTCCTTGCGCGTGGCGCAGTAGACGATGCCGGATTCGTTGGGATGATCGGCCACGTAGCGTGCGATCCACGGCGTCTTGTTTTTGGTGTCGAGTTTGAGGATGTCGAAGTAGAGGTTCGGGCGGTCGAAGCCGGTGACGGTGATGCTTGGATTGGCTAGGCCCAGTATGGAGATGATGTCTCGCCGAACACGTTCGGTGGCGGTTGCGGTGAAGGCGGCTACGGCTGGGCGGGTTGGCAGTTTGTCGATGAATTCGCCGATGCCCAGGTATGAGGAGCGGAAGTCCTGCCCCCATTGGGACACGCAGTGCGCTTCGTCCACAGCCACCATGGAGATGGGCGTGTGGCTGGCAAAGTTTTGGAATCGTTGTGTTTCCAAGCGTTCCGGAGCTACATACAGGAGTTTGGCCTGCCCGTTGGCGGCCATGGACAGGGCGAAATCCTGCTGGTCGGGCGTTTGCATGCCGTTGACGAACAAGGCGGGGATGCCTACATCGTTCAGCGCGTCGACCTGATCCTGCATGAGGGAGATAAGCGGTGAGACGACTAGGGAAATGCCGGGCAGAATGGTGGCGGGGATCTGGTAGCAGATGGATTTACCGGCACCGGTGGGCATGACGCCGAGCACGTCGCGCCCGTTCAACAGTGCGTTGACGATTCCCGCCTGCCCTGGTCGGAACGATTCATAGCCGAAATACCGTTGCAGCGCTTCCAGTGCGCGACTGTCCCCATGTTCGTCCATGCGGTCATTTATGCGGTCGTTCACACGCTCATCTATGCGGTCGTCCATATCGCCCAGTGTAACAACGAGCGTTATCTTCGCGGTGCCGTTCACATGGCCTTGAGAATAATGCCGATGGCCGCGATGGCAACGCCGCCGTATTGTGCGGCGGCCACATGCCTGCGTGGCACGCCCAACAGTCCGAATCGGTCAACGACCAGCCCACCGCCCACTTGGCCGAGCAGTATCAGCATCACCGTCAAGCCGGTGCCGATGTGTGCGGAAAGATACGAGTTGCACATCACCAGCGTCGCACCCAGCAGTCCGCCGGTCCACATCCACCACGGATTGCCTTTCTTCGGAGCGTCACCCAGACTGTAGGTGCGGTCCTTCACCGCCACCACGAGCGCGAGCGCCGCCAAGCCGACCGTGAAGGAAGCCAACGATGCTTTGACCGGAGACTGCAATGCGACGCCCAGACGCCCAAGCAGCGCGGTTTGTATGGCCGAACACATGCCAAAGGCGATGCCGATGCAGCTCCACAGCAACGTGGAAAGGTTACTGGTTTTGCCAGAGCCCTGGCCGATGGCGGCATCGTTGACATGGTTGCGTGGCTTCACTCCGGCGACGGCAATCAGAAAGCCGGCCAAGGCCAATACGGTGCCGGCGATGCGCAGCGGGGCGATTGGCTGGCGTTGCGTGCCGAACCAGCCGAACATGTCGATAAGCAATCCCATGATGATCTGCCCCGTAACCGGCATGATCACGGTTTTCAAGCTTCCGAGCTTGGGCAGAAGCAGCACGTTGCCGGTGAGAAATGTGACACCGAAGACGCCAGCCATCCACATCCACCATGGGCCATGGAGCGCGGAAGCGGGAACCAGCGGATACGGGCCTACCACAAGAGTCAATGTGAGCATGGCAAGCAGCCCCACGCTGAACGAAACCAACGATGCGCGCAACGGCGAGCCAATGGAACGGCCGAGCCGCGTATTCACCGCGGTCTGCACCGGTGTGATCAGACCAGAGAAAATACCCAACGGTGCGGTAAGCATAGCCAACATAATCGCTCTCCTTGTGCTGCCCTTGCGCTGCCCTTTTATTGTTCTTTTGCCGCGGACAGTCTAGCAGGGTGGGGTGGCAGATGCGGATGGGAGGGGAAGATTGGGCACTCTGATGCAGTCGCAAAACCACTAGGACTGAAACGGAGCGAAATATGTCACAGTATGGCAGAATGTGGGCTATCTCGCTTGGTCTCGGCAGATTCGATGTCCCCTACCATCTATGTGGCTTATTCGTGGCATCGTAAATCCTGTAACGTGAGTATGGCCGTTGCAATTGCAACGGCCATACATGGCATATCTCGATTTCAGTGCCACAAACTCGAACCAAGCCACAACACCGGTCGCGTGGGATCATCCCCGCGCATGCAAGGAACACACGTTAATGGTCGGCGGCGTGTACTCGATGTGGGGATCATCCCCGCGCATGCAGGGAACACCGACAGTGCGAACCTTAACGTTTTTGAGGTTGAGGATCATCCCCGCGCATGCGGGAAACACGCCCATGTGGGGAGCTTGAATATCCTGTTGCCGGGATCATCCCCGCGCATGCGGGGAACACTTCCGCACCGGAAGCGGCATAGTAGCGGCCGAGGGATCATCCCCGCGCATGCGGGGAACACATGAACCACATATCTCTCTTGCTCCTTCCGTGGGGATCATCCCCGCGCATGCGGGGAACACGAGATTGATGATGCCGCCATCGTAGCCGACCTGGGATCATCCCCGCGCATGCGGGGAACACGCGATGCGAGGCATGATATTCGACGCGAACGTGGGATCATCCCCGCGCATGCGGGGAACACTTGTGGTTTTGAGTTCGGTCGCGTCGTTGGTGGGGATCATCCCCGCGCATGCGGGGAACACCCCACCAAACCGGAGCCAAAGCACGTCCCCACGGGATCATCCCCGCGCATGCGGGGAACACTCCCATGTTTCTCAAGACCGCCCGCGATATGCGGGATCATCCCCGCGCATGCGGGGAACACTATAGTTCGGTCACGGCTGTAGCCGGTTCACCGGGATCATCCCCGCGCATGCGGGGAACACGACACACCCCTTCACACGCCCCTCAATGTGATAGGATCATCCCCGCGCATGCGGGGAACACCGGCGCAGCATCGCGCTCTGCTGGACGAGTCCAGGATCATCCCCGCGCATGCGGGGAACACAAGTAGGGGAAGTTGCGCATGGTATCCACGGCGGGATCATCCCCGCGCATGCGGGGAACACGTGGTTGAACGTCGCTCTCGCCGCGGGTTCAAGGGATCATCCCCGCGCATGCGGGGAACACTTGGCGAGCTCGTATCGGACTGCCTCCGAATGGGGATCATCCCCGCGCATGCGGGGAACACCATCCTTTCCCGCGATGGGGCATGGGACGAGCTGGATCATCCCCGCGCATGCGGGGAACACGGAAATCGACGACCTCGTGAAGTCTCTGTTTGGGGATCATCCCCGCGCATGCGGGGAACACTGGCCAACAATATCGGCTTGGCCATCGACCCGGGGATCATCCCCGCGCATGCGGGGAACACTCCAGCGCAAGCACGCACTGGCCGACATGGCCGGGATCATCCCCGCGCATGCGGGGAACACCTACGGGGAACCACATCATGACCTTGCCGGTGGGGATCATCCCCGCGCATGCGGGGAACACTGTATGAGCCGGAATCATCCTCGCACATAAACGGGATCATCCCCGCGCATGCGGGGAACACGTGTTCGAGAGTTGCTGATTGGCGCTGGAAACGGGATCATCCCCGCGCATGCGGGGAACACTTATTTGAGAGTTGTTGGGGTATCCGCTTTGTGGGATCATCCCCGCGCATGCGGGGAACACCCCTGGATTACCGGCGTGAGCGATGTGAGCAGAGGATCATCCCCGCGCATGCGGGGAACACGTGTAAAAGTCACCCAGCACGGACGGGGAGTCGGGATCATCCCCGCGCATGCGGGGAACACCCCGGCACAAGCAGCATCAGCTGGGCCGGCGGAGGATCATCCCCGCGCATGCGGGGAACACGACTATGCTGCCGGCAGTGACGGCAAGGGACTCGGATCATCCCCGCGCATGCGGGGAACACTGGGTCCACCTCAACGGGTTCGACGCCGCCAGGGGATCATCCCCGCGCATGCGGGGAACACGCGAGATTCGACGCCTTCGGCACGTTCAGCGCGGGATCATCCCCGCGCATGCGGGGAACACCATGAAATGGCATTATTTTACCGTCAAAGATGAGGATCATCCCCGCGCATGCGGGGAACACTAATGTCGGAATAATTACCGCTAATATCCTGCGGGATCATCCCCGCGCATGCGGGGAACACCTGTGGGCACCGGCAGCAAGGTGAGCTTCACGAGGATCATCCCCGCGCATGCGGGGAACACTTTGACTGCGTATTCCTTGGTCTTGGAGTGCAGGGATCATCCCCGCACATGCGGGGAACACCTATATCCGCCCTTTGACAGGTGCGCGCCGTCGGGATCATCCCCGCGCATGCGGGGAACACCAGATATTGCTCCATCTTCGAGTTACCCAGCCAGGATCATCCCCGCGCATGCGGGGAACACGCTTATCAGCAGGTCTTCGACACGGAGAACATGGGATCATCCCCGCGCATGCGGGGAACACGTATTGAATGCGACAAGCTCGGTGTTAGTGGTGGGATCATCCCCGCGCATGCGGGGAACACCGATTCACCACCTTTCGTGTCGAAACGTCATCGGGATCATCCCCGCGCATGCGGGGAACACATCGCGGCAATTTTCGCGCGGGTTCTTCAACAGGGATCATCCCCGCGCATGCGGGGAACACTGATTGTCCCATGCGGTTGCTTTGCGGGCGTTGGGATCATCCCCGCGCATGCGGGGAACACCATTCGTCCCGGAGGATACTTGGATACATGCTGGGATCATCCCCGCGCATGCGGGGAACACAAGATCGGAGCGTTCATAATCTCGCTGATGTAGGGATCATCCCCGCGCATGCGGGGAACACTAGGCGAGGGAAGTGCCATAGAGCTGTGGTACGGGATCATCCCCGCGCATGCGGGGAACACATGCCGGTCGGTTGGAAGCTTGCCGTATCCTTGGGATCATCCCCGCGCATGCGGGGAACACATTGGCCTGATGACATAATAATGACAAGGGAAGGGATCATCCCCGCGCATGCGGGGAACACCAAGGTCACGGCCAAGGCCAGCGCGTTCGGCACGGGATCATCCCCGCGCATGCGGGGAACACGACGTGGTGGTCCTGGACGCCGACGACCAGCTGGGATCATCCCCGCGCATGCGGGGAACACGAGCTAACTTTGTTTGAAAACGGCCTTGTACTGGGATCATCCCCGCGCATGCGGGGAACACTCGATGTGGAACGCCGCGGCCAGCGCCTCCACGGGATCATCCCCGCGCATGCGGGGAACACTTCAACACCCACGGAGTTATCGACGTTCAGCCCGGGATCATCCCCGCGCATGCGGGGAACACATGGTCACATATCCTCTCGTGGTGGTAAGCCGAGGATCATCCCCGCGCATGCGGGGAACACTGGCGAGACTTCAGGTAGCTCAGGCGGAAGACGGGATCATCCCCGCGCATGCGGGGAACACACCCCAAGCGTCAGACAAGGCTAGTTGAATGAGGGATCATCCCCGCGCATGCGGGGAACACGTCTTGCCCAGGCTTCGTGCGCCGATGACCATGGGATCATCCCCGCGCATGCGGGGAACACTTACCGTCAAAGATGATTCTACCGGCCTTGACGGGATCATCCCCGCGCATGCGGGGAACACGTTTTACCCGCGATCTGTCTTGCAGGTGTTCCGGGATCATCCCCGCGCATGCGGGGAACACTTGCGGGTTCCGTCGATGGGGTTCACCGGGCTGGGATCATCCCCGCGCATGCGGGGAACACCGGACTGGGCGCAGCAAAAAACCCAAATGGGCAGGATCATCCCCGCGCATGCGGGGAACACGGGATTCGACGGACTCGATACGATTCAAATGCGGGATCATCCCCGCGCATGCGGGGAACACTGATTGTCCCAGTGCGCGGCCTTTTTCGCGTTGGGATCATCCCCGCGCATGCGGGGAACACCATAAGCGCGAGCATAAGCCCGCGTCATAGCGGGGATCATCCCCGCGCATGCGGGGAACACGACGGTCGAATACGGTGGGGCATGGCCGGACTGGGATCATCCCCGCGCATGCGGGGAACACCCCCTCGGAAGTTTGCTTCATACCCTTCGGAAGGGATCATCCCCGCGCATGCGGGGAACACTTTGTCCGGGTCTGCCCACACCGTCACGCCCGAGGATCATCCCCGCGCATGCGGGGAACACAGCGGCGAGCCGGGCCGCCGCGTTGATTCGCTGGGATCATCCCCGCGCATGCGGGGAACACTCATGGTCATAGGGAATACCAAGCCGCTTGCGGGGATCATCCCCGCGCATGCGGGGAACACATGCTATCGGCGACAGACTGCACCGCTGCGGCGGGATCATCCCCGCGCATGCGGGGAACACCCGTACCGCATTCGGTACGTCTTTGCAACCGCAGGATCATCCCCGCGCATGCGGGGAACACGCTGGCATTGTTCGTCCACTGCGTGTTGGCAAGGGATCATCCCCGCGCATGCGGGGAACACATGAGCGAACAGGATTTTTACGCCCATGCCACGGGATCATCCCCGCGCATGCGGGGAACACGTCATTGTATCGGTGGTGTTGTTGAGTAGTTCGGGATCATCCCCGCGCATGCGGGGAACACTACGACGGCGCGGCATCAACCCTCAGGCCGCTGGGATCATCCCCGCGCATGCGGGGAACACTGTTTCGGCATGGCCTGTACACGGTTCCATTCGGGATCATCCCCGCGCATGCGGGGAACACCCTGGATAGATCGTGTACGGGGCGTGCAGGCCGGGATCATCCCCGCGCATGCGGGGAACACTAACCCACAACGTCAGGCCAATTGCTTAGCCAGGGATCATCCCCGCGCATGCGGGGAACACGGCACGAAAGGCGCCAAGGACAAGTCCAAGGCGGGATCATCCCCGCGCATGCGGGGAACACACGATTTGTATCATGATGTCAATGCAGAGCGGGGGATCATCCCCGCGCATGCGGGGAACACGATACGAGCAGATGCACGTGGTTCGTTTCGCCGGGATCATCCCCGCGCATGCGGGGAACACCCAGTCCAGAAGAGTACCGCATTGGCGAACGGGGGATCATCCCCGCGCATGCGGGGAACACGAGCTGGTCGAATGGGGTACGCTACCGGCCACGGGATCATCCCCGCGCATGCGGGGAACACCGTCCAGCACGAGGTTCGCTCGATCGCCTTCGGGGATCATCCCCGCGCATGCGGGGAACACGCCGCAGCCAAAAGCGCCGCCGACCCGAGCGGAGGATCATCCCCGCGCATGCGGGGAACACATAGTGATAGTGCGCCCGGCACGAACGGGGATGGGATCATCCCCGCGCATGCGGGGAACACAGGGCTTCAGCCTCGCGGCCAATATGGCTTCTAGGATCATCCCCGCGCATGCGGGGAACACTGATGGCCGTGAGTACAGGTGGACGAGTGACTGGGATCATCCCCGCGCATGCGGGGAACACCTCGATTCCGGAAGCGAACACAAGCCGTGCCCAGGATCATCCCCGCGCATGCGGGGAACACTTATCGACACCGAGATAGGCGGCAAGATTGTCGGGATCATCCCCGCGCATGCGGGGAACACTCGGGCAGCAGGTAGCCGGATTGCGGCTCATTGGGGATCATCCCCGCGCATGCGGGGAACACAGTGTTTTCCGGGTTAGGGTTCGCCATGCAAGGGGATCATCCCCGCGCATGCGGGGAACACACCAGCGCATGGCTTGGCGACTGGCGAGTGTCGGGATCATCCCCGCGCATGCGGGGAACACTACTGATGGCAAGGGAACGCGCAATGGTGTCCGGGATCATCCCCGCGCATGCGGGGAACACAGAACGTCGATTCTGCCGTTCCCTCGGTGCTGGGGATCATCCCCGCGCATGCGGGGAACACCGGCTCCCCGAGCGCCCGGCAGACCTGGAACAGGGATCATCCCCGCGCATGCGGGGAACACGACCTTGTGAACCGCCATCGACTAGGCCACCTGGGATCATCCCCGCGCATGCGGGGAACACTCTCCGCCACCGAAGGCGACCGAGCGAACCTTGGGATCATCCCCGCGCATGCGGGGAACACTGGGTCGTGGACAATCTCCCCCCAGCCGAAGTGGGATCATCCCCGCGCATGCGGGGAACACGCGGGTGAAGAAGCTCCGCAATTTGTACATGAGGGATCATCCCCGCGCATGCGGGGAACACCTTCGCGGCCTTTACGCGCTTCGTGTCGCCGCGGGATCATCCCCGCGCATGCGGGGAACACGCAAACCGTTTTGGATATGAACGGTAAGGATGGGGATCATCCCCGCGCATGCGGGGAACACACCACAATTATTACTCCTTTGCGTCTTCGCCTTGGGGATCATCCCCGCGCATGCGGGGAACACTTCGATGATGATTCGCGGGTCATTCATGATGTGGGATCATCCCCGCGCATGCGGGGAACACTCTTGGCCGCAAACTATGTTATCGACTGTCTTAGGATCATCCCCGCGCATGCGGGGAACACGGGCGTAACGTTTTCTCCTACTCCGTGGAGTTGGGATCATCCCCGCGCATGCGGGGAACACCGGGGTCACGCAAATCTGCGGGTATTGTCTCGGGGATCATCCCCGCGCATGCGGGGAACACCTGGTTTCGGGGTCGCGTATAATCCGCTGCGTGGGATCATCCCCGCGCATGCGGGGAACACGGGGTGGTCATTTCTTTTTCCTTTCCTTGTTGGGGATCATCCCCGCGCATGCGGGGAACACATATTCCGGTTCGTGCCGGGCGCACGATTACTGGGATCATCCCCGCGCATGCGGGGAACACACTGCTGAACACCGGCGTATATCCGGTATCCTGGGATCATCCCCGCGCATGCGGGGAACACGAAGGCTAAGCATGGTGACCTTGTAGGATGGAGGGATCATCCCCGCGCATGCGGGGAACACATGCGCATCTTCTCGCACAGAAGACGGGGAAGGGGATCATCCCCGCGCATGCGGGGAACACTAGCGCAAAGCATGGGAGACTGTGCCCGCACTGGGATCATCCCCGCGCATGCGGGGAACACGTATCGACGTGTGCTTCATTGACGAAGCGCAGTGGATCATCCCCGCGCATGCGGGGAACACGGTTAACTGGGAGTCCGCGACCCGCGCGTATTGGGATCATCCCCGCGCATGCGGGGAACACTGGCTGCGCACGAAAGCCTCGTCACCGAGTACGGGATCATCCCCGCGCATGCGGGGAACACCAGACGGGCGTAGCCAACACCGCGCGATACTTGGGATCATCCCCGCGCATGCGGGGAACACGGCGAAGACGTGGTGTGCCGTTTTTGGGATACGGGATCATCCCCGCGCATGCGGGGAACACCGACGATAAAAACATAATCATCGATACCAGCGGGGATCATCCCCGCGCATGCGGGGAACACATAGGTTTGTCTAGGTATTTTGCGAAACGGTCGGGATCATCCCCGCGCATGCGGGGAACACACGTGCCGACCGAAGCCGAGGAAGGCGCAATCAGGATCATCCCCGCGCATGCGGGGAACACTTGGCGACTCGCAGCCGTCTGTTAATGTTTTTAGGATCATCCCCGCGCATGCGGGGAACACGCAATCAGGCGAATATCATTATCGCTACGCACGGGATCATCCCCGCGCATGCGGGGAACACATGCGCGGTTCATCGTGACGGAAAACGGTTTTGGGATCATCCCCGCGCATGCGGGGAACACAATTGGATAAGGCCGACGTACCGTATCGCATCAGGATCATCCCCGCGCATGCGGGGAACACCTCATGAGATAACGGAAACTACCCTCGTTGATGGGATCATCCCCGCGCATGCGGGGAACACGCCGACATCGCGAAACGGTACGGCCTCGGCCGAGGATCATCCCCGCGCATGCGGGGAACACTCCTCAACTTGTCGGGGAACGTTGCCCTGCTCAGGATCATCCCCGCGCATGCGGGGAACACGGTCTGGATGAAGCTGTCACCGGACTTCAGACGGGATCATCCCCGCGCATGCGGGGAACACGGGCTGATTGTTGCTGTTGTCATAGCACATAAGGGATCATCCCCGCGCATGCGGGGAACACTAGACGCTGTAGCTGTTGGTCAGGCCGGTCACGGGATCATCCCCGCGCATGCGGGGAACACCGTGGCCTTGTCCCTGAGCAGCAGCGCGATCTGGGATCATCCCCGCGCATGCGGGGAACACGAAGCTGGTGCCGGACTTCAGACGTTCGGAGAGGGATCATCCCCGCGCATGCGGGGAACACAATCCTTCGTCTTCGCCTTGGGACGTGTGCGGGGGATCATCCCCGCGCATGCGGGGAACACACGAGATTCGTCGTTAAGTCCAAGGTGGCGACGGGATCATCCCCGCGCATGCGGGGAACACTCAGCGCGTTCACGTGTCACGGTGTCCACAAGGGGATCATCCCCGCGCATGCGGGGAACACTGTAGTCGGTCATGTTAGTTATCCTTCCTGAGGGGATCATCCCCGCGCATGCGGGGAACACCAACTGCTCAACGGCCTGCAAACGGGCATCGAGGGATCATCCCCGCGCATGCGGGGAACCGGTTGGGTTGGCACCAACCGCCTTACTGAGTGGGATCATCCCCGCGCATGCGGGGAACACACGCTCGAACCCTATCGCATCAGCGCCGACCCGGGATCATCCCCGCGCATGCGGGGAACACACTTCGAGATTAGCACAATACCGCGGTTTCTTGATTCGTTCTGTCTGTTTTTTATTCAGTTTCATTTTGAGTACTTCTTTGCTTGCCGGTATTTACTGGCGTTGCTCCATCCGCGACGAAGAGCACCGCCAAAAGACACTTCCTTCGCATTGGATGGCCGTTTAACAAGTTCCAACCCATCACAGTCCGTTGGAGACCAGTCAGCCCCATGCACCTTAAATGCCAGATGTTGCTCATTTCTCGCCGAATAGACCATAATGGCACGACCATTTTTCGAAAGTTCAACGATTCTTTCCCACAATTTCTCACGGACACGTGCATCCAAATGTCCTACAAACACGCCAGGCGATATCTCCAGCAACCACCGGGTTAGATCACCGCGCAAACCTACTGGGCAAGCTGTCAACACAACAACTACCATTCTTCGCCATCCCACTCGTCATCGGCGTAGGATTTCCCCGCAGGCACTTCTCCTACCTGCTCATCCCATAGCCCAACATGGTCATCAGCGCTTCCATCATTATCTACGATAGGCTCCCCCAGCAACATGCGAATGTCTTTTACCATCCGCTTCAATAAACTAAGGTCGTATATGGCGTCACGAATGTTATGACGAGTCGCCGAACCGATATCTTCAGGATGAGATGCCGCAGTTTCGAACGCAACGGGAATCGATAATTCAGCCTTGTAAAGATCGGCGATATCGTAGACGAACGACCTTTCATGCCCTACATGCACGAATCCTAGGCCTGGAGAGCAGCCCAACGCCACTATTGCAGCATGCGCTAGGCCATACAGACACGTATGCGCGGCAGATAAAGCCTTGTTAATCTCCGAGCCAGCCATGAAATCGTCATGATCATATGTTCTTTTGTCCCACTCCACTCCAGTGCGAGCGGAACACTGACGATATACACGGCGTATACGCGCTCCTTCGCGGCCTCGAAGCTGTTGCATGGTCAATCCGCTCACATCTTCGCCGGGGAAACGCATCTGATACATTAAGCGCGCAACGTTCAACCGCTTTCTCGTGTTGGACACAAGAGCCGCCTGTCTTTGTAGAAGTGCGGATGAGTGCGTCAGAGGCTTACCAAACGCGTACATCCGGACACCGCGCTCCCCCACCCAAATCACAGTTGCGCCATTCTCCCCTATGACTGTCATTGCTTGATGTGTCACCCGTGTCCCGGGCCCCAGCATCAAAACACTCAACGTCGCTGCAGGAATATGTGTCACACCGGTGCTATCCGTTGCGGTAATGGCATTGTCATCACGTCCGATGGTGCAATGCTCAAAATATGCAAACGACAGACGGCCTTCTGCACGGACAAGTTCACTGATTTCTGGCGGCGGAGTACCCATATGAGAGTGTCCGGTTCTCTTCGGCTGGCGCTCCGCTGCCTTAGCATAATCGTCCGTAGGCTTGTCACCGTCTGTGGTTTGCGTATTCATCATTCGGCCTTATTGTTCAAATCCGGAGCAATTGTCAGCAATCCGCATCCAAAACCTTTCGCCCTTCCTATACCTTGGCAAAGGGCCTTGCGGAACAGTACCGCATCGGTGACTTCCAAGCGGCCTTCAAAAACCGCAGTGACCAAAGTAACGGTGGCATCGGCACGTTTGAAATTTTCCTTATGCCGCTCCTTCACCACCACGTCAGGCTGATCATTCTGATCGTTCAGAATGGTGAAGCCATGGGCTGTCGAACGATCAATCAACCATTGCAGTTGCTGATCAACGGTAATGTGGCCTTGCACCTTGCCGACGATTCCATCGCTTCTATGTCTCCGGCCTTTATCCTCCTTTGCCTTTCGAGCGGGATTCGCACGAAGCTTGAAATGCCACTGCTGCCCTTTTGCGATACGCTCAAGCAACGGCTCATAGTTCTTCGTTTCCCATTCCACATGCGTCGGCCAACCAGCTTGTTCGACGATATGCATGAAGTCAGGTTTTTCCGGACTCACCACATAGAGCCAAACAGCGCTATCATTTACGGACGTGTCCAGCCTCCACAGGATACGTCCTTCATCATTGTTCCGAACCGCATTGGGAGGGAACGCGCATTCCACTGCTGCATGCAGCTTATATGGCGAACCGATAAGCTGACGAGCCCCATATCGCGCTTGGTTCAAAGGTATTCTCGAGATAAACATCGCTGTCTTTCCTATCTCCCACCTAGATGAAATTCATCGGATCCGATTCACCGGTAGATTCAAAGGAAGGAGGTCGTGTACTATCCTTTGCACCTTCTTCCACGGGCTTATCAGGGTTGGGAATGCGGTAACGGCGCACCGCACGATTCGCATAACGTCGGCCTTCTCGGCTGAAGCTTAACGGCAAGTCAGATTGCGTCGTTATGCTTTCGTCTTTCTCCGCGTCACAGACAATTTCCAGATCCGGGTACCTGTAACGCCTCCGATACCATTCCGAAGCATGCCATGTCTCAGAATTCAGAGCCTGACGAATATCCTCATACTCATCATGGATGCCCAACGACAGCGGATAATTCGGCGGGCATGAACGTCGACCTAGATACAACGGCCATTTCGGCGAATGGATCGCATTATCCAACATTTCCAGAACTGAACGATCGGCACCGAGCGCGACCAGAAAACAAGCATCAGCCAGATAATACCGATAAGTCAGCGGCATCTCCTTGTCGAACTTTCTGGAGTTACGTTTCCTTGTCAAGGATTTTTCGGTCTGCAAATCACGGATTACCCTGCCGCGTTGCTCCACACGCACACCAAACGATATGCCTAGCAAATCCTCTATGGGATCCTCCCGGGTACGCCCTTGCGCCGAAGCCAGCATGCCAATCACACCGCTTTTGGTTGGCTCGCTACGAGTCTCACGCCGAACGAATCGCGAAGAATCGCCCCATGACTGCAATGGGCCAGCCAATTGCAATAACAGAACGCTCATTTCAACTCCTTCCGAGCATCACGCGGAATACGCGGCACTCAGCGTTTCTCGCAAGCCCTGCTCAAGCTCCGGCAGCGTAACCTGTTCGCTCCATTCATCCAGACTGTGCACAGAACCACCGGACACAACATGCCAAGCCTTAACCGGTTCCTCGCCGTAGTTGATACGAATCTCGTTCAACCTGTCACTCAATCGTTCGATGCCTTGTCTGGAGACCGAAATCCCATCCTTCCTCTTGATGGGATCCTCAAAGGCGTCAGCTGCGCTAATCGGCTGCGAATCGCGAAGCACGATCACAATATCCTCAGGCAACGTGTGGTTGGCGAACGTGTTCTGCTTGCCGGACGGCATGGATTTGATAAAGGCGTCCACGAAAGCGGCAACTCCCTCCACCGCTGCGTTTGCATCCTGCAGCTGATCCTTCAACGCATCAACATTCACCGTCGCGTAGCGATACAAGGTCGAGGAGTTGAAGCCAATCGTATCAATCATGGCAGCACCGGCATTGTCGTCCGATGCGCAATCATCAACGGCGGTGAAGTAGTCATATTCAGGCGTGATCTGATCGATGGAGAACGCATGGGCGACCTGAGCCGAGGCATCCGTATTCAGATCCGGAGCATCGGCCAACATACGACCAAAGCATGCGATATCGATAGCCTGCTCGCCATGGAATACTGCGGCTACTTCCTTCTTCATCTTTGAGGGATCCTTCCCCTCATCGAATGCGGTAATCGCAATATCGGCCAGCTGTTCAACTTCACGGTTGGCGATGAAGATCAGGTACTCCGTGGCAGAGGAACCTTTGTCCGCTCCCGCACGGTCAGACGCCTTAACCTTGACACCCGTAGCAGTCAGCACTTTCTCTGCCAGACTATTGGACTCTTCCACCAAATCCGGCCTTTTCTCAGCGATAACACTGCTGATCAACGCCACCGCACTCTTAGTACGCTTCCCCAACTTGCTGCTGTCCAACTTACTGCTGAACATTTCACGCATGGCACGCTTCCAGGACTGGCTGGATACACGAGCTCTCAGCGCCCCACCAACATATGCAGTTTTCGGACTGCCGGTATCGTCTCGATTAATGTTGCTCGGCGGCACCTGCTGAAGGCAATGGATATCTACGAACATATTTTTCCTCCTAATCGGTTTATCGTGAAGTTTTTTGAAAAAATGGATAGTTACTTGTCAGTCTTTTGACCGTTTTGCGTTGACGGAAGCTTGGCATAGTAATCCCTGCCCCATCGCTGGAACACAGGTCCACGGCTATCAGAGAACTGCAACAGGTACAGGTCACTGGCCAAGGAACCATAATCAACCTGAATATCGGTGTTGCGCATCAGCATAATGAGAGCACGCATACTGCGAACGATTCCATTGAAATCGGGAGCGTTCTCCGCGACCCTCAGCCGTCGCAGAATGCCTTTAGCGTTATCAGTATCAGGTTCAATCCTTCTGCATGCGCGTCCAAAGGTCATACGTAGACCCGGATTGCTCTGGAACTTTTGTGCGACTCCCTGTTTTTTCGAACGCTGATGAACTGCGTATAACCCCAGCGCGGCTCTGATTGCGTTGCTCTGGCGTTCGAATTCAGGCGAATTATCCGCTGGCGCATCAAGCTCAGCCGGCCAATTCGAAAACAGTTCATCACCGATCAGCATCCAAGATGGAGATACCCCGTCCAGATCTCGGTGCAGCCTCGAGAGTCTGGCCCTACCTCTCGCGCTGCTGCCGCTGCCTGAGACGTACTCGCGTTGCACATCATAAACCAGACTGGCAGCATATTTCCCAACGGCTTTCGCCTTATCGTATCTTGATAACGACGCCATAGTCATTTCCTCCTTTGGTCAAATGCGGTCGAAACCCCTAGTCTGAGATACGACCAAGTTCCTTGTTTAGCGATCCGCGGAACAACAATTGCGCAAGAGCGGCACTCATCACGCCGAACCTTCCGGATTCATGTTCTTCGAAAACCGGCACCGGCGACTGACTCAAGTAATCCCGTCCCATCGTCAACAGCAACCGATGGACCTCATCCAACCATGCATTGGAGTACGTCACGGGGTCTTGAGACTCGTCAAAGTTCGCCAATCTGTCACGGAAAAGCAAGTCAAGATCCGCATACGCGCTCTCACGAATCTGGTCGGCTATCTCTTGGGTTTTCCCACTATGGTCACCCGCCGCCGATCGCAGATTCCGAACGAACATCGTCAAAGCCGTAACTGCTTTATCCGTGCTCTTAACCACATCCACCACAGCGGCGATACCCGCATAATCATGACGGAACATCACCATGTTGAGAGACAGCTTGTCATCGATGCCGGTTTCGAACACACTGCTTTGCGTGCCATAAGTCATGCCTTGAGCATGGATCGCCACCATATTCAGCACATGCTCCTCTGAGTCAAGCACCTCGGTGCGAATTTCCTCCAGCCATCTGATAATTCCAGGACGGAAATCACCATCATCCCCCACACATAGGATGGGTTCCAAACCACGCCACAATGCCTTGCTCGCATCGTGGGTAACAGGCATATGCGGAGGAACCGGAAGCCCCAACTTCTTCTGCTGCGGAATGCTTCTCCTCCAAGCAGTCATCTTTTCGAAACCATCAGTGTTGTATTGAGTTACGGCATCTCCGTAACAGTTCACAACGCCAATGACTCTCGTGCAGTCTCCATTCGGCACCAGTCGGATACGACGCGACTGCCACGTCATCGCTTGCACAGGACCGGCAAAACTGTTTTGATCATCCATATCCGTAGAAGGAACTTCATCCTTCTCCCATACTGGAATATCGTTCGCGTTGCCGAACAAACGATAATATTCCGAGTCATACCGATCGTCATACAGGACCCAATTGAGCATCAGTGTCTCGAAGAGGTTCGATCCTTCCGCATACACACCGCCGATGCCACCGAGCCAACCGGTACCCAGAAAGCCCTTGAGAGGGTAAATCTTCCCCTTATTAATATGAGTGTTCCCTTTCACTGGAGTTTTGATGCCCGCCGTATCAAACGACTGCAAATACACCAGCCAACGTGCGGCCTCCGGTAGGGAAAGCGTATCTGTAGTCCCCAAACCGCGCATGGCAAACAGGTATTTTTCAGGCTTGGGCATGTCCGCAATCATCTCGGAAACGGGATCATATGGCTTCTGCCCAACATATTCCAGTCCGGGAACTTGGAAGAAGGGCCTGTCCCCAAACAGGAAGAATCTATCGTCCCATTCATCAAAATAGTCCTCCAAGATATCCAAATCGAAGTGCTCTATGCGGAATATGTCATTCCACATGTCTCTCATTTGTTCCTCGCTAGGATTCTCAACGTAATACGCGCGATACAAAATGCCGAGCGCCAACCGAAGTATCGCTATCGCCTGCTGCGGAATATCACCCCGTATTTCCTTGATTTTCCAAGCATCCTCAAAAAGCCGTCGAAGCGACACTTCGTCAGGATGCCCATCGACATAGGAAACCGGAATCCAGCCATCATCGAGTAACGAGAAGTTTCTATCCATTCCCCCGACTCCTTTACACATCAGCCTTGATTGCAGGTTCTTTTTAGAGTATATATCCGAAGATTAAACCTGTCAACATAAAGGAGTTTGTTTTTGTGAATTTCCAGAGACGCAACGGGAAAGCATGAAATCGGCAATCCCGTTGATCCAACCCCGCAGACGCGGGGAACACTACGAATCCCAAATCTTTTATGGGATCATCCCGAAATGAGGACATCTCAATTATCCTCTTTCTTCGCATATGTCAATCCGCCGTCACGCGAATACGAAATCACATACCCACACAACTCATCTGAGGACAGGTGCTTTTCCGCATCCTCATGAAGGAACAAAGCAAGCTTTCCCGCAAGCCAAGGCGATTCCTGCCAATACGCAGCCTCAGTCCCACAGCCTTCCTCCAGCGCAGCAATCAACGAATCAATCCGCCCGTACGCACACAACGCCACGGGCAGTCTCACGGAACACTGCGCTGCAACTTTAGCCACATCGTCACAAGGAACTGTATCGGCAGGAATAACCGCTCCTCGTTCTATGCCGTTACGCTTATCACCGACCCAAGGCAACAAACATGCCTCTCCATCGTGTTTGCAAAGCAACATCACTTCCACAGTGTCCTGCGTATCTCTTACGGCACGTTGTCCCTTGTCATCATCAGTCTCATCGATCTGAGGAGAAAACCAGTCCACCAGCGAGCGTTTCCGATTCATGACAGCTACCGATTGAATGAGATAGCTGTGAGCATCCGCTCTCTTCTTCTCTTGCTTGTTCGCCCGCTCCTCGCAGCTTTTGTCATATTGCATATTCCACGCCGTAGGCACGAGGCTCCGAACGTCATCGCCGTACGCATTCCTTACGGTACGAGCTATGTCCTTCGGCAAACATTGCACACAGGAAGCGGAAGAACCAGTCAATTCCAGAACCGCAAGCGATTCCATCAGGGAAGCAGCGTCATATACCGCGTCGACCCCCTTAGCGAACTCGGGGCCATTATCATTCCAGAATGCAATGCCTCGGATGTAGCATGCCGCTTCCCGCAAGAGACTTGGACGGTCGCACTCGTTGTTACCACGCCTGTGACGGTGCACCCTTCCGAGACGCTGCATAATCAAATCAACCGGCGCAATATCCGTTACCAACGCGTCGAAATCAATATCCAACGACTGCTCCAGCACTTGTGTCCCAACTACGATCATACGTTGAGGACGCTCGCCATTCCCAACAGTGCTATCCGGACCTAGCAACTGACGTAGTTCGGCTTCATTGGACATACGGTCGATATCCATGAACCGCGAATGTGTCAACTTCACATACTCACTGCCGAAATAATCACTTAGCAGTTTCGCCGCATGCTGCGCCCTACCGACCGTATCGCAAATCACTCCTACACAACCGCCATCTTCAAGCAGGCGATCAAGTAAGCTAATCAGCGCTTCATCGCTGTCATCAACAATCTGGCAACGCACATTCATCGATCTGCCAGAAGGTTTCACATCCATGTGTTTGATTTCCGTATCGGAAGTGTATGTCAGCACCGGATACGCAGTCGAAACCTTGTGGCCAGAGGAAACTTCCCCTTCTTGAACCGATTTAGGTTCGTTGATGTATGCTCCTTCAGCCTTCGCCGCAAGCTGCCTTCTTTTGAGTTCCCGAATTCCTCCACGCTTTGCTCCCGTCGGAAGCACAAGCACGCTATTCTTCCGCCCCTTCAAATACGCCTTCGTCATTTCCTCACGCTGCCTCTCCGGCAATGTCGCAGATAGCAAGATGACCGGCGTTCGACTGCTACCAAGCCATTCCAGCGCCATCTTGAGATACTCGCGCATATACGCATCGTAAGCATGACATTCATCGACAATGACGACCTTGTTTACCATCGCAAGTTGGCGCAGCACCACATGCTTCATTTGCAGAGCACCCATCAACACCTGATCGACCGTGCACACAAGAAAATTGGCGAGCGCTCCTTTCTTGCGTCCCCACATCCAATCGGAAACGACGGTTTCGGGAGGGATCCCACCATGTTTCCTTGAATACGGCTCATCGGTATCATCCTGACCAATCGAAGAGAAATGACGACGCGAAGCTGCGATGATGCCTTGGAAATCATCGTTAAGTTTCGCTTTACCATGCGCCAACCAAACCGTTTTCTCATCAGTCGAATCACAGGACGGCAAAGCATCCAGCCACCGATGCACTCGTGAGAACATGGCATCCGTGGTAGCCATCGTCGGCAACGCCACGCATACCCCACCCCTGCCTGTGCGCTGAGCCAAGATTTCCGCAGCTGCGAGCGCGGCCTCAGTCTTCCCTTCGCCCATGGGCGCTTCGATTATTAGCAGTCCCGGAGCATCCGTGTCACGAGCAACACGAACAGCTTGTTCTTGAACAGGACGCGGCTGCGCACCTTCAGGCAGCCTGAATCTAGTCAAGAAAAGATCTTGGCAGGATGACGGTATATCCGCCGGCTCCCACGCATGTGGCAATTGCACACACGCCCATGCGCGTTCTGCTCTTCTTTGCAGCCCTGACCATGACTGAATATCATCATCTTCTCGCCCGGTCATGACGAATGGCTCATCATCGTCCCACAGAGGATGCACCCGTACCAAGGGAAACATATCAGCATCACTGTTACTGGCAATCCAATCGGCCATAATGACCAAACCCGTTGCAAGCATAGCGGACTGAGCGCTGAATCTCTTCTTGGAGAGCAATTTCCACTCTTCATCCCCTATGCCAACGGTTCCGGCAATGAATTCTATAAGCTCGTTCTGAGTTGTCATCCATACTTCTGAGTCCAGACCGGATTCCGTTTTCCCTAATCTCGCGCTTTCAAGCTTGCTTTTATCCGGCGGAGTTCCGTGATGGCCTCCCACAACGCAAGCGTATTGTCTCGACTCTCTTTCACCCCATTTATGAACCAGTGAAAAATATCTTTCGAGAATGACCTGCCCGGCAATAGGATGACTGGGATGACTGGTATCCCTAAGTCCCGCGATCATAGGAAGCCCTGCTTGTTCCGGCTTCCAGGCAAGGCTTTCCGCATCGGGACCGAATGAAATGGGTTTAGCTTGAAACACAGGCGTTGCCTTGCCGATGTCATGCACTCCTGCAAGGAAGATCATCAGTTTTCTTGCCAGATCATAGTCATCGCCAAGATCGCGTGCTATTACCGCTTTCGTTCCTTGCGGAACCCATGTGTCCCAGATCTTTGCGAACATCGCAGCGGAGTCGGCCATATGCACATATAGGGGCAGCCATTCCGAATCATCTACACGGTTCGTTTTCCCCCAAATTGATCTCGCTCGATCCGACAACCCTAATTCATCAGCTGTCATACGCTCCCCTTTACCCCGTTTCGATATATGTCAACAGGAATCAACAACCACCATTAGTCACCGACTTCCCCATCGATATCTAAAAACAGCATAGACCACGGAACGCACAAAAACACATTCCCCGCCCATTTCGGCCAAGCGCTATCATTACCGACACATCATAGTTATCGCAAACATTTTTCAAACGCAACGAGGGGCTGCCCATTCACAAGGAATGGACAGCCCCTCACGCGAGAATCAGCGAAGCATCAACACAATGCTTCGGCAGAGTTTCGGCAGACCAGCTTAACTTGGGCAGTGCAAAACCGCACAAACCTCCCAAAGTCAGCCAACCACCTCAGGCCTTGGCAACCTCCACGCCCAGCTCGGCGCCGGCTTCGACGCTTACGCTGTCGGACGAGGGGTCGTGTGACACGAGATCCTTGTACTGTTCGACCT
>ERZ827490.1714-NODE-1714-length-26803-cov-3.304135_pt1 | contig 26803 bp, 18 predicted proteins | sample MGYA00519770_ERZ827490 | MGnify/ENA primary metagenome ERZ827490 (study PRJEB31778, sample SAMEA3449324) | human gut metagenome | biome: human gut; feature: human-associated habitat; material: faeces | place: United Kingdom | collected 2010/2012 ...
GTCTGTCTGGTCCGACAATTGTGGATTAAAATCAGCCACAGCTTCTTCCACTACAGTTCCTGTTAATGCATAACGAATCCGATCCTGCCCTTCTCCCTTTACCTCTACGGAATAAAACGAGTTGTCCTTTTTTACAGAATCTTTTAAATTTAATGCAAAGCCTTTTCCATTTGGAAGGTAGTAAACATCTATCGCTTCCCCTTGTTTATTCTGTCCATAATTGTAAGAAACATATGTCTTTCCGGATTCTGTGTCTGTATAAACTTTTCCGTATTCTATCCCGCTTTTTCCCCGGTATGCAGACACAAACTTCTCATCTGCAACAGGATTCTGCCCATCACTTCCTTTTACAAACCCGAACTCTTCATACACTAAGATCAGATCATCAAGGGAGACTCCGTAATATGTCGTTCTTTTTTCCTTCCATGTTTTAATACCAGTAATGTTATTATGCTGAAGCTTTACTTTTTCTCCATTAATGATGACATAAAAATCAATATCATATCCTTCTGCGACTTCCTGAGTATTCGAAGACGCTTCTCTTGCTTCCTGTTGCTCAGGAGATGTTTTGTCTTCTGGAGTATTACTTTCTTCCGAAACGCTTCCCTCTTCTTGCGATTTTTCTTCCGAAACGCTTCTCTCTTCTTGCGATTTTTCTTCTGAAGCACCTTCTTCATTCTGAAGCTCTGCTTCTGTACTACTTTTTTCTTCTAAAAGCTCTGCCTCTGAATCGTATCCTTCCTCCTGAATCTCAGATGCCAAAGCTATTGATCCCACGCTGTTTATACATAGAATCACGAGAAGTGTTAAGGCGATCCACCTCAGCCACACTTTTGTCTTTTTCATACTTTTCCCCTCCCATATGGTTCGTTTTTAGTTCTAAAAGACAGATTTTCTTTCGTTATTATTTTTCCTCTAAATTCCTTCACCACTTACCAAACCCAAACTATGAAGGGATTAGTTTGGCTTAAAAAAATATTCTATTTATTCTGTCTTAAATTATAGTCACTCCATTTTTCTTATAATGATATTTCATTATACATCTACTTGCGGTTTTATATAATGTGCAAAATTTGAAATCTTTTAACTCTTTTCTTAACAAAAGTGTTCCATTCCATTAGAAAAAGCTTCTTCTATCTCTCCATCCCCCACAGATGCATAATGAAACTTTATCTATCCACTAAGATACATAAAATAAATCAATATAAAAAAGAGCGAATTCCCATTCATTTAATGAGTTTTCGCTCTTTTCTTGTTTCTAAAATACTTTGTACATTCCTCTTCTTATTCTTTATTTCTTTTCCTGGAAATCGCAATCATGATTCCTAACCCTGCACATGCCACACAGATCCAAGTAATAAACGTTGTTTCATCACCTGTCTTTACCTTATCAATCATATCGCGAATTGGATTCGATGAAACTGGTTCTTTTTTTCCCGGTGTCTTTTCCGAAGTATCTCCCGGTTGATTTGGAACAACCGGAGGTTCTTTTTTTGATACCCACTCTGCCTTTGGTTCTGTCTCAACATTATATTCAAACCGTCCGCTGATTTCAGATGGAACCTCAATCAGAAATGGCGCTGACTCAAACTGTTCTGTTCCACTATCTACGGTTCCAATCTGTGCAAGAAGATAAGTACCCTCCTCTAAATTTAGAAAACTTGTATAGCCTGCTGTATTTGTCTCCTGTGTAGTTCCAGTAATGTCATTTTTCTTTGCATAGTCAAATAATTTTTTCGCCTGCTTTTCTCTTGCGCCGGCACTTGTATCTTTCAATGAAATACCTGCTGATGCAAACTCCTCATTCCAGACTAACTCTCCGTTTTCTGCAGATTGAATCTGGAATAAAGTAAATGTTGCTCCGGAAAGATCCACCTCTCCCTGGGAATCTATTCTTCCTTTGTAATGGATCTCAATACTTCCCTTTTTAGTAGCTGCAGAAACCTGTAGTGTTGAAACAGATAAAGTACAGCTCATAAGAAAAAGGATATAGAGGAAGATAATTCTGGTATTTCTTATTCTTTTGATCACTTTCTTTTCCTCCTCTTTTTCTTCTTTGAATTTCTTTTACTATAGATAATCATCGCAATAAGTCCGATTAAAATAACTACAATTGTTATGATCAATACTTTTGCGGTAAAAGATAATTCCGGTTTTATATTCTGGTCCGGTACTTCTTTTATTGCCTCTTCATATGGAATACGTTCTCCACGTACCAAGAGACGGTGCGTATTAATCGCATATGGGGTACATGTAACAAGTGTCGCATAATCCTGCCCTGGCTCGATGGATAATGCCTCTGTCTCTTCCGGTAACACAGTTAAGATCTGGTCAATCTGATATGCCAGAGTTTCTCCTAATACCTTGATATAAAAAATATCTCCTACTTTCAATTTATCCATATTTGTGAAAAGTGTTTTTGTCGGCAGTCCTCTGTGTCCGGTTAACACTGTATGCGTACTCTCACCGCCAACCGGCAATGAAGTCCCCCAGAAATGTCCGACTCCTGCCTGTAGAACTGTTTCACTTGTTCCATGATAAATCGGAAGCTCTACTTTAATCTTCGGAATACGGATGTATCCCATCATTCCCGATCCATCTACATTTAAGAGATTCTGATACCGCTCATCGATTTCCGTATTTGTCTGTGAAAATGGATCGATCAGATCAATGTTTCCGAGCATTTCCTGATTGTAGGCTCTTGCATCTGCCAACATCTGTTCTTTTTCAGCATTGCTTAGTTTCACACTTTCTGCATCATAGTTTGATACGACCTTTGAACTATTCTTCTCATTCAGATAACTACTAAATGTCGGATATAACAATACGGAGAATGCAACCAAAAGCACGATTAAACGAATGATATCTTTTATTGTAAACTTCTTTTTTTCCTTACTCTTCATTCCATTCTCCCTGTTGTTATACTTGGAATTGCGGCTATCTTCCTGAAAAGATAACCGCAATTCCTGTTATTTTACTTCTTGTCTTTCCAATTCATCTGCTGATTAAGCATTTTTTCTCTTGTCACGGATAAAGCTTACTGCTACACCAAGTACAAGAATTGCAGCGATTACAGCAAAGATGATTGTTCCCATACCACCTGTGGATGGAAGAAGGGATCCTGTGCTGTTTTCGATATCGATGATTTTATCAGTTTCAACTGTTCCATCTTTGGAAATTGTCCAATTATTTACTTCTGTATCTGCACTCTTTGTGATTTCAATTTTAATTGGAGCTGTCAGCTTGTTGTATCCTGCTGGAGCCTCTGTCTCTACAAGCCAGTAACTTCCTGCTGCAAGACCATTTACATGAAGGTTATAATCTTTCCCTTCAATACTTGCTACTGATTCAAATACTGTATTCTTAGATGTTGGATCTACTACATATTTTCCATCGCTTCCTGAAACCGTAATAGCGTTTGTTCCAGCTTTTGCATCTGTCTCTGTTTTATAAAGGCTAAATTTTGCACCTGCCAGCTCTTTTTTACTAGTCTTTTCCTTCTTTAAAATATCCAGTGGGTAAGTCGGTGTCTTTGCTTCACTTGTTGTTGTTTCCTTTGGATTATTACCGTACTCTAACTGAGCATTATTCTTTTCTATTACAACTGCGTTTGCATTTACTTTTGCATAATATGTAACGGTGAATTCTTTTCCTTTGTTTGTCTGGTTATCTCTTACCCATGCAGACAGGTCAAGAGACATTTTTCTATTGTTTGCTGTATCAAGTGTTGCTGTTGTAGGTGTTGTTCCTCCTGCTGTAAGACTATTATCCGTAAATGCCACTGTTACATTAACTGTTGTAGCATCTGCTCCAAGAGCTGCTCCATTTGCATCATTTACAAAATCAAGACCATTTGTTAATTCATCGTGGATTTTATACACATATTCATCATATCCTGTTGTATCCGGGATTGAACCTTTTACGGTATATGTTACAACATCACCGATATTTACTGTTGTTTTATCAGCTGTTTTTTCAATGCTTGGCGCTTCTGTTTTTAAGTTTACTGTATCTGTTGTCGCATCTACTGTAACTAAAGAAGACTGAATCTCTTTTCCACCTGTTACATATACAAGATAGTAACCAGCTGCTAAATTATTAAATGTATAAGATGTTTTATTTTCTTCTGTGATTTTTCCAGAAGTTGCTGTTGCTGCTAACTTTTCTTCCAAAGCTTTTGTAGTAAAAGTATTTGCAAAATTCTGTACTCCAGTAGCGTTATCAGATCCAAGTTTAGTAACTGCTGCTGCAAAATCTTCATCTTTAGAAGTTTCAGCGATATTTAATACAGTTGCCAATGTTTTCTTATAAGTCTCATTTACTGTATAAGCATAGTTCTTTGATTCTGTTGTACCAGACTCTGTCACATCAAATAATTTGTACAAATTAATTGTCTGACCATTCAGATTCTGTCCGTCTTTCACATTAACTGTAAGTGTGTTTGTTCCCGATGCTCCTTCTACAGCAAATGCTGTCACTGCCATCGCCATTGTCATAATCGCTGCCAGCAGCACTGCCATGATTTTTTTCATTCGTTTCATAACATCCTTCTCCTTTTTGTTTGAATTTTTCTTTTATAGTTTTCTGCTCTTTTGGTTTCCCTTATTTTTTTATATCTCATAATGAAATATACAAGGAAAAGCAGAATAGCTATCAGGTAAATAAAGTTTCTTCCCTGTCCTCCGGTATCCGGAAGCCCTGGGAAATGTGTGTTGGTTATCGTAAACGTAAATCCATCATCTGATTTTTTTATCGTTGTCGTATAACCATCTTTTTTTGCTTCTGTAACGGAATATGTATAATAATGAATGGTTTTATTATCATCCGTCGTATATGCTGGAAGTCCTTTGATGACCTTCTGCCAGGTAGATTTATCACTAGAACCATTTATAATATAATCCCCATATCCTGGAACAGTTTCTGTGTGTTCTTCATTGTTTGCATCTGTCCAGGTACGAGATATCGTTACCGTAATGTTATTCGGACGTTTTTTATTATTTAGATCCTTCCAAACTTTATTGATTGTCAGCTTGATCAACTTATCACATGGATCCTGTGACTCGGATGGCTCCGGAGTATCACTTTCTCCTGTGTTCAATGTTGTTTTGGTATCTGCCATCAATACTGCTTTCGCTGGTGATTCATATGCTTTAAGCTCTGCTGTCGTAGACGAAGTCTTATCTGTCAGCTTTGCATTTTGTAAAGTTTTATAGCTTTTTATCGACTTCATATGACCCAGCGTGTAAATATCCCATCCACTGGAAGTATCTTTTTCATAGCTTAGATTCAGCTGGTCTGAACCCTTTTTAATTTGTTTCAGCGCCACATCCAGCTTTCTGTAAATACGGTAATTGTTATTCTCGCCTTCCACCTTCTCCTGTGTGTTAGCTTCATATACAGAATCCAACTTACTCTTTCCGCTAAATGGACCGACAAGATCTTTTGTTCCACGGACCACATCACAGTAATACATGTTGTTGTTCTTTAAAAGTCCTTCGTCATTGAATCCTACAAATCCCCCGCTTCGTCCATCATCTGTAGAACCATCTTTATCATTTCCAGCTCCACCGGCATAGACGTCATATCCATAGCTGATACCATAGACGTTACTGTCCGTGATTTTCGTTCGGTTTGCTTTGATTAGGTTTACACTGATATTAGATTTCGCATCATCATCATTCAAAAGTCCATTCTCATTACATTGAAGTTTGATGGATGAATCTCCGATCGTAATAATTGCAAGATCTGTCTCCTGCTTGTTATCTGGTGACTTCTTCGAAAGTCCTACAGAGATATCCAATCCAAGCAGATTTACATGAATCAAGTTTCCTTCGTAAAGAGCTTCCACCTTGATAATTCCAAGATTGATTTTCAGAAGATCTGAATCCTGAGCTTTGTCCAAATATAATGCTTTTACAAGACGATTTATTACTACGAGCAATACATTTACGGCTGTTGAATCCAGTTTCAAATCTGCAAGATAAGCAAAACTTGTTCGTCCGGCAAAACCTCCGGCTGTTCCACCTGATGCAACCTGTTTTAATCCAATTTTCTGGTTCGTCTTGTCACCTGCTGTACAATTCGACATTCTTGCAAGATTGGCATATCCGATAAATCCTCCGGCAATCTGTTCAATCTTTTCCTCTCCTCCAGTACTTTGTACTGTGTAACCATCATCGGTTCCTGTAACCATACAGTCATCTATATGAGAACCAAAGATGTCCATAATTCCAAGTGCTCCACCTAGAACCTGCCCTGCATTATCGCCTATAAGATCAATCTTATCCGCTCCGACCACTCCGCTCTTTCCAGAATAGCCTACAAATCCACCAACACTACTTAAACCTCTTACATTACTTAAGTTCGTTACTTTACTGTTTTTCACAGAACCATTTAACAGCGATCCACCAAAACCTCCGGCTGTTCCGCTATATGTAACTTCATTGTTCTGACCTGATTTTTTTGCTTCATTTGCGCTGACACTTAAACCGGCATCCTTGCTTCCGCTTACAGTTCCGTAATATACGTAACTTCTAAACGCATCCAGCACATCGGTTCTACCAAGCTGCAAAAGTTTATCCAGAAGCGAGGTTTCACTTCCTGCACTGATATTGGCAACTCCGGCTACATCTGCGATTCCGAAGCATCCTCCGGCATATTCACCTGCGATTACGGAACGGATATTCTGAGCAGAAATCCCTGCTTCTTCCTCAGCCTTCTCGCCAAGTACTGTTCCTTCCAGATTTCCGGCAAATCCTCCGGCTGCTTTTGCATAAGAAGTGTTATTACTTTCACTTGCATAAGCACCATTTACGATGATTCCCCAGTCATCCCAGGCTTCCACATCTGCATAACGAATCGTTGCGACTGTAGCATTTAATACTTTAATCAAATCTGCTGGTGTACTTAACAGTTTATTCAGAAGCTGGCTGAGCAATCCTTCTCCTGCAGTTGGATTCAGTGTTGCTACACTTCCTGGTCTAGAGCTTCCGACAAATCCTCCAACGTAGCTTCTTCCATCAACTCGTCTCAACTTTGTAACCTTGCAGCGTGCATCTTTTTCGCCCCAGATCTGTCCACCAATCAGTTTTCCGACATAACCTCCGGCATAACCGCAAGCATCCTTGGCATTGATTCCTTCTGACTGAACAATTAATCCACTCTGATAACCTTCCACAGAAGACTGCTTGATTACTGGAACAAATACATTAAGGACATTGATCATTTGTCCTAATTGCAGATTAAGACCAAGGATATCAACTCCTCCAAGCTTTGCTGCTCCGCCGTTTATCATTTCTCCTGCAAAACCGCCAGCACATCGGATTCCTTTAATTGTCTTCGCCTGATAAGCCTGTCCATTTGTAATGGTTCCGGTCTGCATTGATCCAACATAACCGCCAGCGGCTCCGCCATTTGCCAGTTTTGTTTCATCCCGGTAATTTGCTCTTCCTGCGACAACATTATATCCATATATATATTTCCCAATGATCGTATCAAGTTCATCTTGACTGTTTACTTTACCATTCTTTGCAAGATCACTTCCGTAACCACCTTTTTTACCGACAAATTCTACCCAATCATTCCAAGTTTTAGAATCCATCAAGGCAAGCGGACCGTAAACTGCCGTATTTTCTTCCGTTGGATAGACAACGCTGAGTGCTCCCAGGATGTTATCTACTTTTACCAGTCCCCATAATAAAGACAGGTTTCCGGTACTTGCCGTATCAGCTGACTCCATAAGTCCTGTGAAGCCACCAGCAATTTCTTTTCCGTATACCGAACGGATTCTTACTGCTTTACAAGTACTTGTTGGTTCGGTATATTCTTTACCTTTCCAATTCTTTGTATTGTTTCCCCAGATGTGACCACCTTCATTATGTCCTGCATAACCTCCGGCCATACCTCGTTGTACCTGTGTTGTGGAAGCCGCATCTGCACGAACTGCACCACCGCAAGGAATACATGTTGTAGAACTGTTTCGAATTGTAGGAACAAAATCTTCTGCAAGAGATGCCAGTGTTTCTTTAGTATTGACAAGACCACCTAGTATACTTGTTTCTCCCAAAGCATCTGCCACACTACCTGGCTGTAAATCTCCAACATAACCACCAGCTGTAATCTGGCCAATGATATATGAGAAGTTATAAGAATTTGAATTCTGAATATGACCACCAGAAATCTTACCAACAAATCCACCGGCATCTCCTAATACATCATTATCCGAAGCATCAGAAGCTGTATTTTTCATAGAGGCTCTAACCGCAAAACCACCAGATCCTCCAGTAACATCCGAATGTTCTATTGTAGAAACCACAACATTTAATGCATTCAATACATCATTCAAGCCAATCGCTGCACCTAAAACCTTCAAGCCTTTTCCAACCGAAGCAGCAGAACCAATATTCATATATCCAATATATCCACCAGCATATCTAGCTCCCGTTACTGCATATGTACTATCCTTTCCAAAATAATTTGAACTATCTTCACCCTCTAAATCTTTAGGAGGTGTTACCGTTGTATGTTTTAAATTTGTTACATCACAATGACTAACCTGAACTCCACTGCCATAACCAATAAAGCCACCAGCACTACCAGAATTCGTATCATCCGATTTAAATTTATTAGCCGATACTGTAAATCCATTATCAGATTTAACACCTGCATACTTTATAATTGGAACATATGCATTTACTAAATTTAACAATTCTCCAATATTTATATTTAAACCATTAATATTTCCTAGAACACTAATACCTTTACCAGCATCCGCCAATGCTCCAGAATAAACATTTCCGCCAAAGCCACCAGCATAGGTTTGACCATTTACAGAATCTAAATTGTATACTGCGTAATAATCATTAGTTCCTCGTGAACTGTTATCAACTGTACCACTTTGAAAATCTGCTGCAAAACCACCAGCAACATCTGCTGTAACACTTCCACCATTTACAAAAGAAACCGTGCAATTTGTATATTTAGGAATTAAATATCCTACAGCATTTACTAAGCCATTAGCCTCAATCAATGATTTAATTGAAGTATCATCAGCAACATCTGCTAGACCACCCGTTTTTGAAATAGCCACAAATCCTGAAGCATATCCGCCATCATCTGCAGCCTTCACTGATTTTAGATTTGTTACATGAGAATCCTCTACTTTAGTACTTCCACTTTTTGCGATAAAACCAGAAGCACTATAATCACGAACCGAATTAGAATCACGACTACCCTTTGCGTGTACCGTAAATCCATTTGTGACTCCATTCACATTTACTTTATTAATCTTTACTTCAATTGCTTGTCCTAGAGAGAGCAAATTATTCAATTTCAATATATAATTCAAACCTAATAGATTAACAGTCAATCCACCATCTGCTCCCGCCAAATCACCAGGACCAGAAAGACCTATAAATCCGCCTACTAAGTTATTGCCTTCTATAGAAGCTAAATTATTGATACTAACAGTTGTTATCGAACCACCAATCGTATCTCCAAATCCACCAGCAACACGTTCATTTCCCGTAATAGTAAATCCATTCTCTGCACCATTTACATAAACATTATCTACAGTAAACGCAAGATAAGATGCAACGCCAAGCGTTGTATTTAATAAACCGGCAACACTGGCCGTACCCATTGATCCAGCAATTCCACCAACATAATCATTTCCTGTAACACTGGATAATCTGGTTAAAGAGACATCAACCACTGGAACCGAACCAACATCATAAACACCATTTTTCCAATATGATATTTTCTGTAAATTATCCGCATTCGACTGTGCTATATATGCACCATTACCTCGGCCTGTTACACCACCAACATAGTCCTTTCCACTGACTTGCAGTGGAGCATTTACAGAACATCCTAAGATATGTGATGGATTTACACCAGCAAGAGAAAGTAAAGATGAAGTTGCTCCAGGATTACTACTCAAAAGTTTTACAACAAGATCAACTAAACCGCCAAGTAAATTATCTTTTGTGTCATCTTTACCTAGGTCGGCAGTCCATCCAAGAGATGCAATTCCTGCAAAACCACCAGCATAATTTCCAGAAGCTGTTACAGTGAGTGCATTATCCGATTTAACATTACAATTGACAGTTGATGCATTGGCTAATCCTCCGGCAAAACCACCAATATAACTTTCACCAGAAACAGACACAACTGCATTATTTAATGAACAATTTAGAAGTAAACTTTCCGTATTCATTTTAGGAAGTTTTGTCTCTATATCCAATGCCCCTGATAGTGTTCCTTCAATCACATCATCACGAGCTAGACCAACAAAGCCACCTACAAAATTCTTTCCACCAATTGTATTCGTACCATCTGTTACAGAACAACTCTCTACAATAGCACCCTTTTGCATACCAATAAATCCACCAGCATATTCTTTATCGGATGCTGTAGAAATCGTTAAACTATTTATATTACAATTTACTATCTTCGGATTGATATATCCTGTTGGAATTAACTTTCCTAAAGGAATTGCGTTCCCTAATAGAATCTTAATTAAATCACCTAAGCCTAAACCTGGAATTACATTCAATATATTTGTAAGTAATTTAACAAGTCCGCCAAGTGCGTTTGATAAACCATCATACTCAGTTTTACCAACAACATATCCAACAAATCCACCTGTATTGTTATTCACGTTTTTAACATTAGCATTATTCACTTCAAGATTAGAAAGTTCTACCTGACCTTCCACACGACCAGCAATCGCGCCAGTTGCTAATGCTGTCGGATCTTTCTTTCTCGCATCAAGAACATCTCCCAATGTTTTTTTTAGATCAATTTTTACCTGGCCGAACGTTAAAATAAATGTTAACCCACTTAAGACTCCACCAAGTAACTTCCCCAAAGTGCTTGTTAAGGCACTTACAAGAGTTTCCGGATAATAAGTTTCAGAAGTTGATGTTTGAACAGTAATATTATCAAACTTAATATTTGAAACTTTCACTAATCCTTTACTAAGACCGATATCGTTATCACTTACTTCACTCGATATTGTAGAGAAAAAGCCTACACCCATTTGTTCTCCAACATTGAGTCTACTTGATTGTACAACTTTCACATTAGAAAGTACTGGTTTCATACTAGCTGTGATTTGACTGGATGTTGAATCCCAAAGGGACTCATTATCATTCGCCTTAGCGCCAATCATTGTTCCTTGAAAAGTAAGAGGCTTCCACTCTTCACTGCTCAAATCTATATCTCGGAAAATAATATAATTTGCGTTTGCTGTATATTTCTGTCCTGTTGTTTTGTCTATATCTAAATTAGGGTCAATTTCACCTGTTATCTGATTGACTCCACACCTGCCTCTGATGGGATATAGCAATTTATTATACTGACTGTATTTGCTATCAGCATCTTTAATTTGTCCAAAAGTAAAATCTTCTACTCCATTCTGGTCTTTTGTTAAATCAGCATCGCCACTGTATAGCATGATAGGCTGATTATTTTTGTCCAAATCAAGTTTCCACTTACCATCTAATACTGCCTGATACACTGCGCCATTTACTTGCTCATTAGTGCCTATTTTTCTCAGCTGCGCTTCATTTCCAATTAAGATATAGTTCTTATCTCCGATTTTCTTGACAACTTGTCCCTTGAAATCTCGACCTTCTGTACCTTCTGTAATTACTTTACCCAGCTGTTCCGCAACCGGTTCCGGCTTATCTGAATTAAACTTCTGCGATAACACGTAATTATGAGACTTACTATAAGTCAGATACGCCTGATCTTCACCATCCGGATAGATCATCTGCCCCATACCAAACTGTGGTGCATCATAATCTAATGACATAACAGGTTCTGTTTCAGATTCTTCCTGTGCAAGTACCATCAACTGATACGGATTGTAAATGTAGATGGTATCCGTTTCTTTGTCATAGAGAGTCGGTGTTTCATTTTCTTCTATTTCCGTACCTGTAATAGTTCCGGTAAAGGAATCTGGCACTGTCCAGATCTGTTCCAAGTTCATTTGGATATCATTCATCAAAATGTATTGGGCATCTGATCCGTATTTCAGCTCTGTGCCTGCACTCTTTACTACATCTCCAGAACCAATCTTTCCGTCCTTATCACCCATGTAAACATAAGCATCTGAACCAATCTGTTTTAACTGTTCATAATTATAAATGCATATTTTACTATCCTTATAATAAGCATCTATATTATCGGTTGATTCTGCTTTATCATCCTCGCCAGAAGTTTCCGCTTCGTCATTCTTTGAATCTTCTCCTGTTTTCTCGGAAACCGAGGGGGCAGATTCCGTGGTGCCACTTGTTTCATTTGAATCTAAAGAGTCATTTATAACTTTTTCTTCACGACTGCCCGCATTAGCATCACTAGAAGCTGTCACTTGATTCGTATTGCCGGGCGATGGATTCAAATTTTCTGCATCCGCGATATTCACCTGTGAAAATAAAATAGCTATACATAGTATTACCGAAATAATTCTATTCGCCAGCCTTCTGTTTCTCTTCATATCTGGTCCTCTACTCTTTTACTTTTAATCTACTTTTTAACTAAACCTTTCAAGGTTCTAGTTTGTATCAAAAAATATTTGCTGCTTATACCTTCAATATTTTTCCAAACATCTTTATCACTATCTTTAAAATTATACATTTTTTTAATGACTACTATAATGTGCAACCAACGAAAAAAAATTTTATTATTTTTGTTCAAAGCGTACCAGTTATGTTCAATATGTCCAAAAAGCGAATCACACAAAGCATGTGATTCGCTTTTTTTATAATTGCTCCAATATTTTTAATATTATAATGCCATTTCGAACAGCTAACATTTCTGCTATATTATCAAAGTTCATTCCTGTTAGCTTCACTATTTTTTGCAAACGATAGGAAACTGTTCGGGCATGTATATTCATTAACTCAGACGTTTTCCGAATACTTTGTTTCTGATTCAGATAACATTCCAGTTTCTCTTCCTTCTTGTTTTCCTTGTGAATATATATGACTCGATTCGTGTTGCAGTAAATATACTCTTTCGGTACAACATTTAAAATTGTTTTTTCTACAATCTCAGTTTCTTTTCTTTGATCGGCACTAAAATTACCTGCGCACATCTCCGGTTTCAAATAGAAAGTAATCACCCGATACTCCTCCGTTGCATCAAGATTAAGGGGATTCGCAACATCATCTTCCTCTGCTTCAGACAACGAACCATTTAACATTCGATATTCCAAATCTCTATGATATTTTCTTTCAATATTTTTTCTGTCACAACTTGAGTTAAAATATATAGCAACTTTATAATCACGTTCTCTAAAGTTATAAAATCAAGTTCTATTAACGGTTCGTTTACTTCGGTAATCACCAAATAAAATACACACTGATCAAGAATATTGATTTTTTTAATATATTCAATATTTTCTCTTTTTTGCCTGATATATTCATATTGTGTAAGAATGTTTGGAACGAATTTTTCATTATCCTCTGCAATGATTAATCCACTTACCTGCTTTTTATTTAATTCTTCCAAGTGAGTTAATACTATACGCTCATTAAGCTGGTTTTCGTAAACAACCAAAGAAGTAAGGAGTAGTTCTCCCCCCCCCAAGAAATTTTTCCATATTTGGAACTGAGAGAATTTGTACTCCTCTTATTACTCTATTTATTCCGGAATTATCACTAATCAATTGCATCTTTGGGAATTTGTTTGACTCTATAAATTCTTTTATCGTGTAGTTCATTAGTGGTTTATACCTCCATGTTTCACAGTATTTTATTATTGATAGATTTTAGCATATCTTTCTAAGATTTTTCAAATAGTTCCTGTTTTTTTAATGTTATTTTTATGTTAAAAAGCCACTACACAAAATACAATCCGTGTAGTGACTCTTCCTTTTTTACAATGCCTCCATGATTCGAAGAATAATTAATCCGTTTCGAACCGCAAGCATCTCTGTTACATTCTCATAATCCATTCCAGAAATTTCTTCAATTTTCTTCATGCGATACATAATCGTACGGTAATGCACAAACATCTCGGTGGACGTCCTTTTATAACTCTGATTATTATTCATAAAACATTCTAACGTATCGATTAGCTCTTTCTTTTTCTTCTTATCATATTCATAAACTATTTGCAAAGATTCCGGGATATAGGACCATAATTTTTTCTTATCTTTAATCTCAGCAAATACTTGAAAAAAACCTAATTTAGAGCAATCCACAATGGAACGCTTTGAATCGCCTACAACTTTTCGGACCACATTAATATAATCAAGCGCCCGTTTTGCGTCCACAAAAGATTCCTTGATATCATGATATCCGATCACTTTTTTTCCAATACCAACCAAAAAATCAATTTTCGCATCTTTCTGATCTAATTGTTCTTGTACCTCACTTTGCAAAACTTCTAATTTCTTACGAAATTCCTGTTTGGTTTCCCCTATATGTTTCTTATAGATATAGATGATCTGATTCGTATTATGTATCACATAATCTTTTTGCAGTAGGTGCAAAAACATTTTTTCAGCAATCTCAAGTTCTTTTCTTTGTTTGTCCGCAAATTTTCCTTCGTCATTATTCGGGATAACACGAAAAATAACAACGAGTACCTCATCCGTTTTCTCAAGTTTTAAAATCTTTGCTGCTTCCTCTTTTTCTAACTCTGTGAGAGTTCCATTCAGTAATCGGTATGCTATATCTTTGTGATAGTACTTGGCAATATTTTTTTCCATCAAGCTTCTCATAATGATATGGCGTAAGACAACAACAATATTCTCAAGAGCAATAAAATCCAATGTTTCCATTTTTTTGTTCTGCTCCGTAACAACGAGATAAAAGGTTCTATAACCAAACACATCAATTTTATGAATGTACTCTGACTGCTCCCTTTTTTGATGCCAGTATTGATATTTAGTAATGATATTAGGCACAAATACTTCTGCATCTTCCTTCATTGTAAACTCCGACAGGGTTGGATCATTTGAATGGAGACATTCATACTCTTCATCATATAGAGCGACCGGATTTTCAAGCATACTATAAATCAAAGCAAAAATCTTCTCTACAGAACCTTTCTCGTCTACAAGATAAGTAGTACCCCCCCCTCTCCCCTCCAAGCTGTCATGCGTTGTCTTAAAATATGTTAATTTTGCTGTTTCCATATCGTAAATATGAGTTAAAATATGCTTGATAATTCCCCAGTAATACAACGTCTTTGGGATTTCGATAACAGGGATTTGTTGCGATTTTGCATATTGTAGCAAAATATTAAAACGAATTCTTTGTAGCTCTGTTTGCTGATCTCGTTTTACTATGAACGCACTAATTTGCTTTTTCTTAAGTCCCTCTAAATGTTTCACAAACTCCTGTAGATCTACATTTTCGTATGCCTTTAAACTTGTGAAAAGAATTTCATCACCGCTTAAAAAGCATTCCATATTTGCAACTTCAAGAAGTCTTGCACCCTTTATTTCCCGGTTGAGTTCCGATTCACCGCTAATTAATTTCATTTCCGGAAATTGTCCTGACTCAAGCAGGTCTTTTACTGTATATCTCATAATTGCACTCTTTCACTTTCTCATAACAATTTATTTCAACGTTTCCCTCATCTGTTGTCTATATAAGATCTGCAATACTTACACTCTTTAATGCATCCTCATAAGTCCTTTGTACCTTTAACAACGCTTTATGCACATTACAATAATCTGTAGCATTTCTGGAACAAAAGCCATCCGACTCTAAACAACGGTTGATCTTCATAGTTACTTCCATAGAAGATACGATATCAAATAGAGAAATGATTTCAGGATTTTTCACCAATGCATATCCGCCTTTTATCCCCTCACATGCTTGAACAATCCCCGCTGCTTTTAATTTTTTTGTTATTTTCGAAATATAGCTTACAGGTATTTTTAATACAGATGCAAGTTCTGATGCCGTAACATTTTCTTTCTGCAAAGCCAGGTAATAAACTATCCTAATTGCATAATCTGTCGTAATATTTAATTGCATTTCATTTCTTACCTCTCGATCACATAAAATCCCCTTTTTCTTTCATTAAAGGATTTGTTTTTGCTATTTCATCTTATCATGCAGACCAAATGGAAGCAAGAAAAACACACTCTCCATGATCTTGATTTTCATTTTTTATAAAATAAGAAGAATTATATTTTATCCACAAATGATTAAATATAATCCTTCTTATTCACTTATCTATGTTTTCTTTTTATTCTTTCAAAAAATCCAAAACTAACAATTCCAACTCCAAATACAAGAACTAGTAATAATATAAAACTGTTATTTTGTACTGTTTTTCCTGTCACTGGAGGTGCAACTTTCGATGCATTAACAAATGAAACGCTTTCGCTTTCCTGTTCCATTTGGAAAGATAACATTCTTCCATCAACAACTGATCCCCCGGTTTTTTGGCAAGTTGTTTCGTAATTACTTCCCGGATTTTCTTCTTCTATAGTATAAGTCCATTCCATTGGTAAACAGCTAATATCTACCGATTCTTTATCCTTCAATGTAAAGGTGGCTTTGTTATTTGTAAAAGTAAGTTTCTCTATCTTTCCTTCTTTCCTAATGTAGATTTGTCCATCTTGGATTATAGATGCACTTGCATCTGTCCCTGATGGTGCCCGCGCTTGAATCGTAAATGTAAAAGCTTTATCTTCATCCAGTGTATAACCTTTTACTGTCTTGCTAACGGTTAATACAGTTGGCTTATAATATACTTTTAATACATAATTATCGCTAATTTCATTTTTTTTGATTATCACTTTTGTTTGATTTCGTGAATCTTCCTTATTAAACACATATCCTGGGAATGTTCCATCCGGCTCTGGGTTACCAAATATAGTAAACGTATCTTGCTCTTCTAAAAATAAAATCGACCCAACAGTTGTTTTTCCCAAATATTCTTTTCCATCTGGTTGCTTAAGATAATGTTCCACACTAACTGTTTTTGTATCTGCTTTCTTCCACTGGGCAACAATCTGATAACCCACCTCATTATCCCATACAGACACTGGAAGGTCACGGTTTGCGGCAAATTCATAATTCTCTTCAGAAATACAAAAGACTTCATTATGTTGATATAACTTTTCACTATATTGTGGAGCTCCAAACCATGGAGTCAGACGTAGCTTCCAGCCAAGGAATTCATATCCCTCACAGGTTGGTTCTGGCCATTCCTCCCCTATTAGAAAGGTGCTTCCCATACCTCTTATCCCCTCATTGGTGTTTGGATTTTTTCCATAAGACTGCATTGGTTTGTTTGTTCTAATATCAAGTTCCTCATTATACGGAATATTATTCACAACTGCATCTGCCGGAAGCACACCTTCGCCGGCACCAGAATTGTAATGTACATAGATGCTTTCTTTCGTAGACATGAAATAGCCTGCATACAATTCCCAATCGGTATTATGTGTTGTCTTCTCTCCTGCAAATGCCAAAAATTTTTCATACCCTGCACTACTTGCTGCTTTTTTAGCTGCTTCCCAAATTTCATCATAAACTTGAAATTCTCCTTTTTTTCCAAGAGAAGTAGCATTCATATTATTTAGATTATCTACAATAGCTCTAGATTTTCCGCCCTCAGTATTAACTCCACCTGACGGCTGTGCACTGTCTACACCCACTCCTGCAAATCGATATCCTGGTTTTGGCTTTGCAAAAAAGATTCTCACTTGTCTTTTCTTTAAAGTTACTATTCCATCTCCCACAGGATCCATATTTACCGTATCATTGTCTCTCATTGGAACCAGCTTATTCTGATCAGGATCCCACATGACGACATCGATACCTTCACCACTTCGACGGTTGTCTGTTTTTAAACGTACGGTTAAAACCTGCTGCCCTGTTTGATACGGAGCTAAATCAAAATCTAAGTCTCTACATCCTCCGTCTGTACATTGCACATTGAAACTGTATTCAAAGCTACACTCTGTTTCGTCACCTCTATTTTTAGTATATTCATTAGTTATTTGGGCATTTACAATAAGTTTACCTGCATGTCCTTTTACACCATGATTCGATCCCACACCATCCGGAACTTCTTTGTTACTATCTGCAGCTGCTACTGTTTCTCCATTTAATACCATATGAACCAATCTATATCCTCTTTTTATATGGAATTTTGGAAGATCAATAGATCCATCGGACTTCACTTGATCTTCCGTATATGTCCATACAAGTTTATGTTGTTCTGGTAAATACTTCCATTTATTCTTTTCACTATGCGCAATATTGATATACTCAAATCCATTATTGTCTACGGTGTTAATCGTTATACGATAGACTCCTTCTTCATCATAAGCAATCGTAATAATATCATCCTTTTGAAAACGAATGGCATAAGTTGCTCCATAATCATCACCTGCATTTTTTGTTATGTTTGCACCATTTTGAGATGTAACAGATGTAATCTTATATCTTTTCTTATTGTTTGGTGCACCAGGTGTTACAGACACTACCCAGTCTTCCCCGGCATTGACACGAATCTGTTTGTTCGTTTCAACCGGAACATCTTCACTTCCTTTTTTCGTGCATATGGTACCAGAATCACAGTTTGTTGGAAGTTCTTCTTGAATCGTAACAAGATAATACTCCTGATAAGTCATCGTTACCTTTTGTCCGTCTTCCATCTTGATTGCAATAACACCATCGGTACTGTAATAAAGCACTCCGTTATATTCTCCGATGTACACACAGTCTTTTCCATTTACTTTCGCACTAAGGAAATCAAAATGTCTTCCTTCTATTGATAGATCTTTGTGGTCAGAAATATTTCCATAAGCGATCGTAGTCGGTGCACCACTAATTAGAGCCCCCTTTGGATCTACATACTCTACTCTGTCAGTGGAAGATGCTTCTCCCTTTGCATCAATTTCCTGTACGGCTTCCTCTAAGCTCTGCACGGATATCTCTTCCGGTACATCAGACACTGTATTATCTGTGGAAGATTCCCCCGTAGAGGTATTCTCGTTTGGTTCTGAAGCACTCTCAGGATCTGATTCCATGGATGATTCATTTTCCACTGGTGTACTTTCGTCATCCTGCGAACCTGTCATTTCACTTTCCGTATTTACAGGAGAACGGTTCTCGGCAGATACTATTGCTGTATCCAAAGATAAGAAACACATAGATAGGATCAAAAGCCAGCTGCATATAATCTTCAAGTATTTGTTCCATCTATTCTGCTTCATCTTGAATCTCTTCCTTCCTTCTTTTCTGATTTTGGCAAAATAAAATAACAAAACACATCATAGAACTGACAAGTAATAAGACATATCCCCAAATTGTTCCGTTATCACCTGTCTTTACTTTCTTTTTTGAATCAGATTTTGCTGTCTGATTTGATGGATTGGTTTTGTTCAAGCGATTCAAAAAAGTAATCTGATCGATTTTTTCACCCTTTTGATTTTTTACAACAGTCACCGTTTTAAACTGATCCGCTTCATTATAAAATGCTTCCACACTCACATCATAACGACTTTGATCACATGCGTAAGCTTCCTTTGGTTCTGTTGTCTGATAGATCTGATAGTGGTAAATCCCCCTTGTTGTTACTGGAATACTAATCTCAGCCGTTTCCTTTTTCTTCATGCTCCAACAATACTGATTCTCCTTACTTCCTTTTGGCATCGGAGCTTCACTTTGATTGGTTGTAAGAACGTAGGAAAATTCTTCTGCCTGATCTTTTGCTTCATTTTCAACAACCTGTACGACAGGAATTTTTACTTCGGCTGCATTTTCAGATGCAAACACCGGTATCTGCATACTCAGGAAAAGAAGCAGGCTAAGCACTATGATATTTATTTTCTTTAAATCAAGGATGTTCATCGTTTTTCTTTCCCTTCTTTCTTAGTATCTGGTCAAGTATTAATAGGATAAGAAGAAGTAGTATGAGCCAGAAAAGAACCGGAACGGATATGACCAGTTTTCGGATCTGATCGATCCCGGTTCCTACATTTTTCGGTTTCTCTTTTTCAGGATAAACCTGCTCCGTAAGTCTTCCTACCAATATATTTCTTCCATTTGTCATTTCTGAAGTACATGTAATCAGTAAAACCAAATGGTCTTCTTCTGTAACGTTAAGATTTCGTTTATATAAAGCATTGTCCAAGATTTCCTGCAGATACTCCTGTTTTGCTTCCGATGTTTCCGGGCAAACACTAAAGAGTCGCTCATTATAAGCATCTGCCTGAAGCGATGCATAAAATTCGATTCCATGATCTTTCCCATCAAAAAACAGATTCCCATAAGGGTGTTCATCAAAATACTTCTTCTCTGTAAAAAGTCCCACATCTCCAAACATTTTATGCTTTTCCATGTGGTGTCCATAGATCAGATTGTTAAAATCTGAAAAATCCGGTGAATTGGCACAATGTAAAAAAATGGAACCACTTAAGGAATAATTTCCTTCCGCATCCGTATTCATATACGTATCATCATCCTCTGCCTGAAGCAAAGGATAATTGACATTTGTATCGTTGATCCGAATCCAGCCAAAAACATCTGGATTGATTTTCTGTAATTCTTCAAATGATTTTGTATGGTTTTCGCTTGGCATATAGGCTTCGTAGTTTTTTGCATCCGCTGCCTCAAACACCTGATTGGAATCCCATAACATATAACAGGACAAAAACATCAGCAAAAGGATCAGCATAAGTGCGATAAAATTTACCATATGATCGATTCCGCTTACTATGCTCTTTGCTAATCTTTTCATATCTACTTGTCCTTATCTTCCCTTCTTGTTAAGAAAGGGGATGCGACAGTGCCCTGCCGCACAGCATCCCCTTTTTAAATCCATTTAATTCTTTTTAATTATCTTCTGCGTTTGAAAGCAACAAATCCAAAGAGTGCTGCGCCGCAAAGAGCGATCATCAGAACGTATGGAAGTGTGTTCATGATAATACCTGTTGTTGGTACATGGTTGTATGTATTTGTTACATCAACTGTATTTTTCTTCTGTCCAAGTTTCTTGTCTTCTACTGCTTTAAGAGCTTCATGATATTTTGTTGCTGTAACTGCTTTCTGCTCAACACCATTAAGGAATACTTTAGCACTACCCTTATAGTTTTCTGCACCTGCCTCAGTTACAGTGATCTTTGTTCCAACCGGAAGACCTGTGAATTTCATATTATCTCCATGTTTCAGAGTAAATGTATAAGCTCCTTCTGTTAATGAAACATCTGATCCGTTACCCTTTACACCACCAAGTGTAGTCTCGTCAGTTCCTGCTGGGAATACAAATTTTGCTGTAAAGCTAAATGAATCAGTTGCACTAGGAGTTCCAGCCTGTGCGTCAATTTTCTTAGATACATTTAAGGAACCATATTGTTTATAGTCAGGATCTGGGGTTGAAGGATTTGGGTTTTCACCTGTACCTGCTTCCTGAACATAAGTGTTGACAAATTTGAAACCATTCTGGTCTGTATCTCCGATATCCACTTTACCTGTTGCGTTGTCACCTTTGTCATTTTTTATTGCATTTACAATAATCTTATTAATCTCAAATCCACTAGCTGTCTCTTGAACATAGACATCCATTCTGTATTCTGCCTCGGACATGATCAGCTTTACATAATCATCATTTGTAACAGCTGGTTCAGCCTGTGCATTCTCTTTTACTGTATAGGAATATTTACCAGCCTCACTAAAACTTCCACAATCAACCGCAACTCTTTTTGTGGTTGTTTCAAGATCAGTTGCTTCAAAACTGATTGCTGGAATTGTAACAGTATGACTAGTCTTTACCACATCATCTCCGTCTGTAATCTGTGTAGCAGTAAAGCTGAATTTCTCTGCCTTTCCCACCTCAGTATTATAGACCTTACTGATATAAGCTTCCTTTGCATTATTTGTGGTGTCTGATGTTGATCCCTCAGCTGCAAATGCTGGCATTGCCAGTCCCATTGTCATAGCACCTGCTGCGACAACAGCGAGCATCTTTTTAGATAATTTTTTCATCCTCATGATTTCTTCCTCCCTTGTGAAATTTTTATACTTTTATATTTGATTAACGGATGTGGAACTTAAATTCCCCTGCTCCGAATAATCGCGATGACTTTTCCACGGATGTCTTTTAAATCAATGCATCCATAAATTCGGCTGTCACTGGCCTTTGGTCTGTTGTCTCCAAGTACAAAGACCTGACCTTCTTTCACCGTAAGTGGGAAATCGACTCCGTTTTTAAACCGGGTCGTATCAAAACAGATATCCTGCGAGATCTGTTCTGCTCCATTGATCGTAAGTCCGTCTTTTGTAATGTCAACCGTATCACCGGCAACCGCTACAACACGTCCGGTCGTTGTTTTATTATCCTTTTCAAAAACTGCAACATCTCCGGATATAAATCTGTGATCCAGTCGGTAATATACAACCAGATCCCCATCCTTAATGGATGGTTTCATAGAGATATCGTTAATTCTTACGATTCCATAAAGAAAAGTGAAGATCAAAAAGATTACTAAAATAAGAATCACAATCTTTAATAACAGCTGCACAAGATCCTGCGCGATCGTTGTCTCCTGTACGGTATTTTCCTTACTTTTTTGTTTATCATTTCTCTTCTTCATGTTACGCTTCCGTCTCTAAACTTAAACTTACAAGGTTTTAGTTAAATATAATTATAGCTTTTTCTTTTTTTCTTTCAATACAATGAAATTGTAAATTTTTTCACACTTCTTTATCACTTTTGTTCTATAAAACAGATCCATCTGATCTGTTTTAAACTGTTTTTTTGACCCATTCGCTTTTCGTTGACACTGTTTGAAGACAGCGAAGTAAGGAATCTGAAAATGCGCCGCATGCTCCATCTAGGATCATCTCTACTGCTTCTTTTGGAGAGATCTTTCTCTTATAAGGACGTACATGAACCAATGCATCATAGGCATCTGCAAGACCTACTACCTGTGCACAAAGCGGGATTTCTTCTCCCTTTAATCCATCCGGATACCCGGATCCGTCATAGCGTTCATGGTGATGTCTGCAGATCTCATAACTATACTGATTCAGTTTTTCCGTTTCCTTTCCCTTCGGGAACCATTTGGTCATTTCCGCACCAACAAGCGGATGTTCTCTGATAATGCTCCACTCTTCCTCTGTCAGTTTCCCGTTTTTATTTAAGATTTCTATTGGAACACGGATCTTTCCAATATCATGAATCGGGGCCAGTTGGGCGATCACATCCATCTCTTCATCCGTGATTCCATATTCCGGATATTCTTGCTGTAACTGGCAATAGATCTGCTTGGTATAATACCCAATCTGATCCTGATAGTCTGCTTCTTTCAACTGATTATGTTCTAAAACAGTACTTAATAAAGAAATCGTATCCCAGAACTGTCTGGTGATCGTTTCCTCTTTTTTATCTAATTCCTGCTTCATTTTTAAGACACTTGGAGAAACACGCTGTTCCTGATGTAAGGTGATCATTACGGTATGTTCCCTCTCATCGATATGTTTGATTGCTTTCACCCAAACATACGGATGAAACGGATGAGCATCTACTCTGCGATAAAAAAGTTGCCTTTCCATGCATCTACCAGGCATTTTTTCTCTTAGGCTCTCACCAGATAAAAACTGCTTCACCTTTCTTTGATCCGGTTCATAAACATATTTTGTTACATATTGGTTGATAAACGTATCATACGATCTGTTTTTTTCCACTTCTTCATAAATTGCATGGTCCTGTGAATAGACACAGTCATACTTCTTATGCTGCAAATCCACTTTCAAGATAATATAAAGCGGTTCTAAGCACGGTGCTTCCGTTTGTGCAGGATGAAACACTTTCTGTTGCATAATTGATTTCCCCTCAACAACTACTCTACTGCCAAGGATTCCTTTTTTATCACAAAAGTGTACCTTGTCCTCTTAAAACTACTTAAAATCTATCATTTTATAATATTTTATTATACGCCCTTCTTTTCTTACGTATAATGCAAAAGAGTGATAATTTTCTTCTACTTTCTTTATACTTCGGATAATAAAGATTCTCTCTTTTTTATGCACAAAAATCACCGTCCCTACAGCTCCTATGTCTGTAAAAACAGTGATTGTTACTGATTCATACTGATTCCTTCTCTTTATAAATGTTCCGCTACTTTACGCTTCATATCTACATAGTATAATCAATTTAACAGAAAAAAAATCAACCGTATATAATATTTCTTTAATATTTATATTAATATTTTCAATTTCAGTCAAAAATTAATATGTCTATCAACAAATGATACATCTTCTGTAACTCTTGATTTTCTCGTCTAACGATTTCAATTCTATGATAAAACGGAACTGCCTTATCAGAATACAACTTTTGCGCTTCAAGTGGTGGCAGTAAAATTGGCATCTTACGAAGATCACTTAAAGCAATGCTATTTTGTCCGCTGCCTTTTTTTAATGCATGGATCTGCGGAGTAGCTGCAAGTAAATATTGATATAAATATTCTGCTGTTATTCTGTCAGGATCTGGGCGGATCGTCGTAACGCTCCGTAAAAATTCGATCGAATCAAGATCTTCCTGAAGATAGGCAATATTTTCTATAGTTCCAGCAGTCGTTAGGAGTATATCATCCCCCTTTGAGGTACCAGTTCGTTTGTGGATTCTCTGGTATGCCTCATAATCAATCCGTTTATCCGATGGAGATGGGACCACCTGGCCATCTCTAATATTACTCGCTCCATATAGCCAATATTGTCCTTTAGGGTCCTCAGAAACAGAGCCATGTTCTCCGTCAGTCAGATGTTTTGTAACATCTTCCAGCCTTACCAACTCCCAGTTTTCAGGAATTTCACGCTTTAATTTCTCACACCATGTAAATTCCCCTATGCAACCATCGTATGGTATCTGGTAATCCAAAAACCAATGGTTAAAAATATAAGATATTAATTTCTTCGACTCTGAACCTCTCCCCTTCTTTTTATTTTAATCTCGAGACATCACTTTTCTCTACTTCGGTCTTTATCTACCTATAATGATTCCTTCCTTATAAATTGTTCTAAAGTTTTTTCGGACCAGCTCTCGCCAAGAATACCAGCTAATTTATAACATCTATTATCTTTTCCATCAATGATAAACCACTGACAGAACGTTGTATCTCAACACTATACACGAAATATTGTAAAAAGTTGGGAATAATTCAGAAGAGCTCTCACAAGGCTCGTAAAACATTTGTGTCTAACTTGTTATCAAACGGAGTCAACATCAACACTGTAAGACAGGCAGCAGGACATGCGGATAAGAGAACCACTTACAATTACTTGCAGTAACATATCAAAAATTCGTGAACCCCTTGTAAATCAAGGCTTTCCGTCGCACAAAAAAATCACCGTCCCCACAGCTCCTATGTCTGTAAAAACAGTGATTGTTAGTGCGCGATCAGTGGTTCGAACCCCGTATTTACACTCAGAAGCGCCTGGAAATGGAGGTTTTTGCACAGCGTCTAGGCGAGTGTAACACGAGGTGTAACACCTATTTTTTCTATTTATTACATTACAAATTACACACTGTATATAATGATATATTAAGATATCTTCACCGGATTCTCCGAGAAATTTCCGTATATGTGATCACTTATCCTCCGACATTTCGAAAGTCTTACTCTTCCAAAATACTATAGATTAAGGATAAATAATATCTATTTTTCTAGAAGATGTTGTATTTTCCTTGGACCTCTGAAAAGCTGATTGCAAAATAGAAACTAAACATGTTTGATCTATAATTTTACTTTTTTCGGTTCTTTAAATTATCTTTTTTATTCTCCCTTCTTCTGTCTTTGCTTTTCATCTATTAAAATAGACAGGCAAATACCAGAGATAAGTAACAATAAAAAATATCCCATAATAGTATTGTCATCACCTGTCTTCACACGATCACTTTTACTTGAGACAGATGAATGTGACAAGTCTTCTTTCTCTTTTCCGATATAGCTATTTTCAAATGTTATGCGTTCTACTTTTTCACCTTTATCATTTTTAACAACTGTAGCCACCTTTAACTGATCTTCTTGATCATAAAAAGCCTCAACGATCACAACATAGCTATTCTGATCATATAAGTAATTATCTTTTTTCTCTGATGTCTGATAAATCTTGTACTGATATCGACCAACTTTCCTTACCTTCATTACAATTTCAGCACCTACATTATTTTTCATTGTCCAAAAATATTGCAAATTCCTACTTCCTTCTGGCATAGGAGCCTCATTTTGATTCGTTGTCATAACATAGGAAAATTCATCTGAAACTTTCTCAGCTTCACTGGAAAAAATCTGCTGCACCGGAATTTTTACGTTGGTATAATCAACAGCTGCCAGCACTGGTCTCTGATAACTCAAAAAAACAATCATAACCAATAGTATAATCTTTACTTTCTTTAAATCAGTTAGTTTCATGTTTCTTTTTCCCCTTTTCCTCATTTTCCTGTCTGTTGTTCATAACAATACTAAAGACACACTAAAGTTTTTGTTATAAAAGGGAATACAACGGAGTCTCGCCGCACGTATTCCCCTTTTCTTGTCTTTTATTCAAGCTAAAAATCTAGATTATCTATCATCTCCGCATTGCCTTGTTTTTGTTCTTTCTCCAAAAGATCAGACCTACAGCAATACTTATAACTAATAATATACATACCTGTTGATTTTTTGCTAAATGGATTCCTGTTGCTGGTATTGATTCTGTGTTTTTATTAGTGATCTTTAATTCAATCACATCTCCTCGTGCAGCCTCAATCTGCTGTTTCATTACAGCTGTATTTCCATTCGATGTTGCCTGCACTGGATTTGAATACTTATCATTCT
>ERZ827490.1717-NODE-1717-length-26794-cov-3.764576_pt1 | contig 26794 bp, 32 predicted proteins | sample MGYA00519770_ERZ827490 | MGnify/ENA primary metagenome ERZ827490 (study PRJEB31778, sample SAMEA3449324) | human gut metagenome | biome: human gut; feature: human-associated habitat; material: faeces | place: United Kingdom | collected 2010/2012 ...
CTTGTTTCTTAGAAATACCTTTTTTTAAATTGTCCTTGACAAAGGGTACACTTTAAAAATCATAGTACTTTTATTAATTTATAATTCATTGTTTTTAAGTATATAACTCTCAGATCTATAAGCTTCCCCTTGCATATATTCGCCTATATATAGAGTACTTTTACTATTTTTATCTAATACAATTACATTATCAGTATATTCTCCATCAAGTCTTGAGTTCATATTATCTGCATTAGAGGTCTTTGATAATATGTATATCTTATTATCTATAATTCTAAATGTATTTAGACACATATTTTTATTTAACTTTTTAATACTATATTGCTCATTGTTAATTACTATTTTTCCAGTTGTTAAATCTATAGTGTATAAACTTAAATCTACTTTATTTTTATTATCTATATCAGCTAGTAAATTTAATTTTTCACCTTCAATGTCTTGTTGATATGACTCTAAAGGAAATTCTAAGTTAATTTTATTATCTATATAATCAAATTTATTATTTTCCATATCATAATAAGCTAGATAATAACTATTTTCTAATTTATCCTGGTTTTCTAAATAAAAGTATATTCTATTATCAATTACAAATGGATTATGATAAACTATTCTATATTTAGATTTATCATCTATCTTTAAATTAATATTATTTACAGATTTAGCTTCCTTGCTGTTAAAGTTAACCTTTGATATTTCTACAAAATTTTCTAATTCATCTTTTTCACCCATTTTTATATCAGGATTATTTTCTTGTTCTCCAAGCAAAGCAATATAAACTTCACCGTTATATTTAGTTACTAATCCTTTGTGATTATTATTATTTTCAGATTTTAAACTATTTGGAATTTCTATTTTAAACTGTGTAATTTCCCCTGTATCTAAATTTTTATCTTTTATAGATGTTGATAGCGTAATATCAGTTTCTCCATATTGCTCATCAATATACTCTATATATCCTATACTATTTTCATCCGAATATATGAAATCTGTATCATATACATAACCTTGAAATAAATCTCTATTTTTATTAAATTCCTTTGAATATTTATATAAATCAGGATTTTGCTTTACATTTCTATTAAATTTATACTCATCCTTAGACAATATCAAATTATTAGTAGAGTAAATACCCCTCTTCTCTTGGCTATATACAACTACATCACCTAAACTTGATTGCTTTCCAACTATATTTTTCAATGTGTATTTGGGTTGTGAAATTACCATAGCTCCAGTTAAAATCACTATAGAAGATAAAGATAATCCTAAAGTTACTAACGATATTTTTTTATTCATAATTTTACCTCCTATAAACCAATCCTTTTATTTAATAATTTTTTTGAAACTAAAATTGATATTAAAAATATTACTATATAATATGCTATCTGTACTTTAAGTAATATATCTACATATTGTGCATATTGTGCAGTTAACGATATATATAAAATGATAGAAGCAAATATATATCCTCCGCCTAAAACAATACCTATTTTATTATAACTTCTCTCAATTAAAACACCAGTAAATAGCACAACAACTGCAAGTATTACTCCAAAAACATCTATCATTAAGAAATCTATAGGTTGGCTAAATATCAAATTAGTAAACCTATCCTGAGCTACTGTTATAGTTTTAAATACATTCGTAAACCCTTCTACATTAACATTCAATATAGCTTTTATAATAACTAAATCTATAAACCAAAATAAAAATTGTACTGATATAACACCAAATATCATACTAACTACTGTTATAAGTTTTGCTATGTATATATTAAATCTCTTTTGCGGTAACATAAGTAAAGTTGCTATGGTCTTACTTTTAGAAAAGTAATCTCTATACCATATAACAAGACTATATAATAAACACAATAAAACAGAAAATGCCACAGCCATTTTAGTAATAGAAGTTAAATCTCCTATTAAGTATTCATATATATATCTAATACCTTCTTCACTCTTTAATACATTCACAGTAATAGGATTTCCTTCTATATCAGAAGTTCTTGATGGTACAGAATATATACTAAATAAAGTTGCTCCAATATTTGAAGCTAATAATATTCCTATCAGCGTAAAATATATTTTATATATTCTTTTAAACTCCATATCATATAAAGTTAATATATTATTCACCTTTATATACCTCCCTCATTTTATCTACTATAGACATTCCATCTCTTGTTCGAAGCTCTTCAGCATTAAATACACAAGAAAGCCTTCCCTCATCTATTAAAATTACATCATCTGCTATCATTTCTATTTCGCTTATTTCATGAGTTGTTAGTATTATACTTTGTTCTTCATTTATGTATTTTGTCATTACCCCTAAGAACTCTTCTCTTTTAAAAATATCAATTCCTGAGAAAGGCTCATCAAGTAATGTATATTTTGCATTTTGAGCAAAACCTAATATTATCTTTACTCTTGCTATATTACCTTTTGATAGTTTAGATATTTTTCTATCATCTGTTAAATTGAATAATGCTAACATTTCATAAGCTTTTTCCTCATCCCAATTTTTATAAAACTGTTTCATAAATTCAAAACTTTCTTTTATTGTATATTGAGCAAAGTGATTATCTATATCTGGTACAAAAGAAATCTTATCGTAAATCTTATAAGTTATCTTTTCATTATCTATTAATATCTCTCCCCTATCTGGTCTAATAAGACCTGCAATAGATTTTAAAATTGTTGATTTCCCAACTCCATTTATCCCTAATATACAAGTTATTTTACCTTCTTCTATGTTAAAAGATATATCATCTAAAGCCTTGACTTTTCTGTATTTTTTACTAACATTTCTTACTTCGATCACTTTTATCCCCCCTTAGTACTTATCTTTTATAATCTCTATAAGTTCTTCCTTTTTAACATTTATGGCCTTCATATTTTCTATAAAAACTTCCATAGATTCATTTATAAGATCATGTCTTATTTGACTTATTATATTTTCATCAGTAGTTATACTACTTTGGTAACTTTTTATTGTATTTATAATTCCCATCTCTTCCATCTCCTTATATGATTTTTGAACTGTATTTGGATTTACCTTTAAGATTTGTGCCATTTCTCTTCTTGAAGGTATTGTATCACCTGGATTTAATTCTCCTCTTACTACTTTTTGCTTTATGTATCTTATAATTTGTAGATAGACAGGTTCTCTATCATTTGGCATAAAGTTCATTTAATCACCTCCGTATTACCGTACTAGTTCAGTAGTACACTTATAACTGTATTATATTAGTGATACACCATAAATGCAACCACTTTTTGAAATTATAAATTCTATATTTCAATTTGTAAAATATAATACCATTGTATTTGCAATATATTCAAAAAGTTTTAGTTCTTATAAATATATATATATTTAAAAATCCACTTCACTTATATCGCTAATATTTGTTCAACTAGCTTTCATATATTTAATCAAACCTTTATCAGTGGGAATTATAATTTATCTATGAAATAGATAAGTTATAATACTTTAATATATAAAAAGGTAGTATATTTCCTATTATTAATAGATAATATACTACCTTTTTTAAGAATAACTTATTAAATTTACTAATTTTATAAATTCACTGTATAATAATACTAAAATTTTAATTTATAATACTTAATTATTTTTTAGCTATAGCTTCTTTAACAGAGTTAACTATATCTTCTGCAGTTAATCCATATTTCTTTAATAATTCAGCAGGTGTTCCAGATTCTCCGAACGTATCTTTAACTCCTACTTTCTTAACAACAACAGGACACTCTTCACTTACTACTTCACTTACTGCAGAACCTAATCCACCTATTATACTATGTTCTTCAGCAGTTACTATTGCACCTGTTTCTTTAGCTGCATTTATTATTAATTCTCTATCTATAGGCTTTATAGTAGACATATTTATAACTCTAGCATTTATACCTTCTGATTTTAATGCTTCATGAGCTAATATAGCTTCATTAACCATTATTCCACAAGCTATTATAGATACATCATTTCCTTGTCTAACTACATTACCTTTACCTATTTGGAACTTATAATTTTCATCAAATATTGTAGGTACCGCACTTCTTCCTAAACGGACATACATAGGTCCATTGAATTTAGCCGCTTCTAATATCATTTGTTCAGCTTCAACTCCATCTGCTGGAACTAAAACTGTCATGTTTGGTATAGCTCTCATTATAGCCATATCTTCAATACTTTCATGAGATGCTCCATCTTCACCAACTGTAAGACCTGCATGAGTTGCACATATCTTTACATTTAATTTCGGATATGCTACAGAGTTTCTTATTACTTCAAAAGCTCTACCTGTAGCAAACATTGCAAAACTACTTGCAAATGGTATCTTACCAGCTGTTGCAAATCCACAAGCTGCACCAATTAAGTTTTGCTCTGCTATACCCATATTGAAAAATCTATTTGGAAATGCCTTACAAAAATCATTTGTTTTTGTAGACTTTGATAAGTCTGCATCTAATACTACTACATTATCATTAATTTGTCCTAGCTTAACTAAAGCTTTTCCATATGCGTCTCTAGTTGCCATCTTAGTCATTATCTACACCCCCTAAATCTAATAAAGCTCTTTCTAAATCGCTATCACTTGGAGCTGCTCCATGCCATCCTGCTTGATTTTCCATAAATGAAACGCCCTTACCTTTTATAGTCTTAGCAATTATCATTGTTGGTTTTCCTACAGTTTCTTTAGCCATATCTAAAGCCGCAAATATTTGATCAAAATCATGACCATCTATTTCTATTACATTCCATCCAAAAGCTTTAAACTTATCTACTATAGAGCCTATGTTCATAACATCTTCTGTTTTTCCATCTATTTGAAGTCCGTTGTAGTCTAAAAATGCAACCATGTTATCTAATTTATAGTGTGCAGCACTCATAGCAGCTTCCCAAACTATACCTTCTTGAACCTCTCCATCTCCAAGTAAAGTGTATACTCTCCATGGTGCATTATCTAGCTTAGATGCCATAGCCATACCACAAGCAACTGAAAAACCTTGTCCTAAAGATCCTGTTGACATTTCAACTCCTGGAGTTCCTTTCATATCAGGATGTCCTTGTAGCATTCTATTTATCTTTCTTAACCCCTTTAATTCTTCTCTATCAAAATATCCTTTATGTGCTAAAGTAGCATATAATACTGGAGCTGCATGTCCCTTTGATAAGACAAATCTGTCCCTATATTCCATCTTACAGTTATTAGGATCTATATTCATCTCATCAAAATAAAGAGCTGTTAATATTTCAACTGCTGATAATGACCCTCCTGGATGTCCTGATTTAGACATATGTATCATAGAGACTATATCTTTTCTGATATTACGTGCGATATCTTTTAATCCTTTATGATCTCTCATGTAATTACCTCCCTGTACTCTTAAAGTTAAGTTGTCCATATGTATTACTTTTAGTTCAATCTTACTTTATTATATCACTTTTAACCTATTTTTTACTCTATTTTTTCAAAAGAATGCATATATATTTATAATTTTCACATTATGGTTAGCGTATACTATTATATTTTACAATTTTCAAAAAAAAATATTGATATTACTTAATACCAATATTTTTTACAGAGTAAATAGTCCTAAACTTATTTGAAGACTATTATCAACTTTTAGCATCATATTTTTATCTAGACAACCAATTTTTTCTCTTAAACGTTTTTTATCTATTGTACGTATCTGCTCTAAGAGAATAACAGAGTCTTTATTAAGTCCATACTCATGCGCACTTATTTCTATATGCGTAGGTAGCTTAGCTTTATTAATTTGAGATGTTATAGCGGCTACTATTACAGTTGGACTGTATTTGTTACCTATATCATTTTGTATTATAAGAACTGGTCTAACTCCTCCTTGTTCTGATCCTACAACTGGGCTTAAGTCAGCATAATATAAGTATCCTCGCTTTATATCCAAATTAGTATTCACCTTGGGCAATCTTCTCTTCCATGTTATCTTTGTTATCTTTTGAAGATACCTCATTTGTCATACCCAGCTCAGCTAATGATAGATTAATTTGACCCATCTCTTTATAGCCCTTAATCATACACTCTTTAAGGTCTATCTTCTTCTTTTGAGTTATATAGAACTGAAAAGCTGCTTTAGCAAAATCTGCTCTGTTACTGTTCTCCATCTGAACTATATGATCTACTTCAGACATAAGAGAATCAGGTAAAGTAAAGGTTATTTTTTCCTTTCTTTTATTGTGCACAACATCGCCTCCCGGGATATACTATCTTTTTAATTTTACCAAATAACTATCAGCTTGTAAAATTACATTTCTTTCCTTATAGATACGGTCAACTCTTCTAGACACCATGCATACTATTTCATAGTTTATTGTTCCTAAATCCTTAGCTATATTGTCTGCATTTATATTACTTTCCCCAAATATTATAACCTCATCTCCAATTTTTATATCTATATCTTTATCAATTCTTACCATGCATTGATCCATACAAATTCTTCCTACGACATCAAATATTTCATTATTTATAGATACTTTAGGGTTATTTTGCATTCTAGTAAATCCATCTGCATACCCGATAGGTATAGTAATTATTCTTTCAAGTTTGCTAGTTTTATACTTTAATCCATAACTTATTCCTGTATCTTCTTTAAGCTCTTTAATATGGGCTACTTTTGTTTTTAATGTCATGGCAGGCTTTAATTGAAGTTTATCTTTTATAACTTCATCAGATGGATAATATCCATATAAAACAATACCACATCTTACCATATTGAAATTTAAATCTGGTAAATCAATTGTTGCAGCACTATTTGATACATGTTTTATAGGTATATTTATACCTCTTTTTTCTATACTATCAACCATAAATTTAAATCTATCTGCCTGTTTGTAGGTAAAATCTTTGTCTATTTCATCAGATTTAGCAAAGTGAGTATATATACCTTCTATATATAGATTATTTAAATTAGATATATTAACTATTTGATCTATAGATTCTTCACTTGCTTCAAAACCTATTCTACTCATTCCTGTATCAATTTTTATGTGTATATTAGCAGTTATACCTGTTTTTTCAGATATATCATTAAGTTTTTTAGCCATTTCTAAAGAATAAATAGTTAATGTTATATTATTTTCAAGAGCATATTCTAAAGATTCTTCTGGAACAAATCCTAAGCACAATATAGGCATCTTTATATTATTTTCTCTAAGCTCTATAGCTTCTTCAAGTCTTGCGACTGCAAAGTAATCTACATTCTTATTTTCTAAAAATTTAGCAATTTCTACTGAGCCATGTCCATATGCATTAGCCTTCAACACTGTACAAATTTTAGTATCTTCTTTTAATAACTTTCTTATATTATTTAAATTAAAATTTATGTTATCTAGATTTATCTCCGCCCATGTAGGAGCTGTTACTCGATTTTTCATTATCTTTTGTCCCCCTTACTTTTTACACTCAAACTCCTTGTATTTGACTGTAAAACTTGGTTTTCCTTCGTCATTTAATATTTCCATTTTTTCTGGATTTTTAGTGTCTTTATTTACATATAATATTTGTTTATTGAAGTATTTATTATTTCCTGGTATAGTAGTTTCTAATATCAAACTATTATTGGATAACTTTATGTTAACCTCTTCATTTTGAAGATAATTTTTTATAAAATCACCTATAAAAACATATTGTCTATTATCTTCCATATTCGGCAATTCTATTTTATCTTTTATATCTGGGTTACTTATTATTACCTTATCACCTTTATACTCCATTGTTTTTCCTTTTAAATTCTTCGGCTCTACTACTTCTAATTTATAATAATCCGGTTTAACGTAACTATGAATAAATACATAATTATGAGAACTTTTATTTCCTGAGGCTTCTATTTCAGCAATACACTTGTATGATGACATAGTAACTATCTTCTTCTGAAACTCTTTATATACTTCTTCTTTTGTGGACTCTCTTCTTTGACAACCTATAAAAATTGCAAATATAGTAATAAATATTACTGATATTATAGCCCACCTTTTCACAAAAAACCTCCTAAGTTATCATTTCTAATTATACATAGCCTTTATTATGTCATATCTACATATTATACCTTTTAAGAAGTTATTTTCGTCTACTACAGGTACTCTATTTATAGATTTGTTTATCATAACATTAGCTACATAATCAAATGTGTCATTTTCATTTACTGTTATTATATCTTTAGACATTAAATCTTCAACCTTATATGCTGCTATTGCTCTCATCTCATCTTCAAACTTCTTCATATCATCTAAAAATATTATCCCTTGTATGAAATTTAACATCCTTGGAGAATCCACATGGGATTCTTTTTTCATTATGTCTGTTTCAGAGATTATACCTACTACCTTATTTTCTTCATCTACTACTGGCAGCCCTCCTATTTTCTCCTTTATAAGTAGATTTGCCACGTTAGCAATAATATCATTCTTATTTGCCACAATTACATCTGTAGTCATTATATCTTTAGCTCTTTTATCATTCATATTATCCCTCCTTAGTTATAGCTATAGAGTTAGCTACTGCATAGTCCTTACAATGAGATATAGATACTTTTATTTCTGAAACATTATAATCTATGCAAATCTGTTTGAAATTATTATAAGTTTTCACTATTGGCTTTCCTAATTCATCTCTTAGCACTTCTATATCTCTTAAATTAAACTTTCGTATTCCTGTTCCTATAGACTTACTTATAGCTTCTTTCGCTGCAAAGTTTCCTGCTATAGTTTCAGCCTTAAAACTCTTACTTTCAAAGTACTCTATTTCTTTAGATGTGAACATTTTTTCTAAAAATCTAGGGTTTTTATCTAGTAATTCTTTTATCCTATATATTTCTATTATATCAACTCCAATATCTAATATATTCATTAATTCCTCCATATAATACTTATATATTTATTCTATTCCTATTATTTAATTATATTCAATTGATAAATTTTATACTGTATACTTGCCTTAAGTATATATTTTTACTTTAATCATGTATTTCATATAATAGAGTATTTATTTTATTTCCATTATATAAACTATATATGTATAATTTTATTATATTAATTCTATATCAAAATTCAAAGTACCACCATTTATTAAATTCATACTCAATGTGGACTATATAAAAAAGGACTAGATAAAATCTAGCCCTTTTTTATATAATTTTATATCCACTCTGCAGATTCTGTAACTATTACAGTTTTTTCTTTATCAACATTCATGAAGCCTCCAGATACTTTTGCATCTTTAAATTTTCCATCTAATTTAATACGTAAAGTACCTGTCGCAAGTCCTGCTACTAAAGGTCTATGATTTTTTAATATACCTCTATCTCCTTCAGTAGTTCTAACTACAATCATCTCTGCATTTCCATTATAGAAGGTTTTATCAGGAGTGACAATTTCAAGTGCAAATACATTTGCCATTATTATCTACTCTCCTTTGCTCTAGCAACTACAGTGTCTATGTTTCCTGCATTTATAAATGCTGACTCTGGTAAATTATCATGCTTTCCTTCTAATATTTCTTTGAAACTTCTTATAGTTTCTTTTAGTGGTACATATGTACCAGGTATACCTGTAAATACTTCAGCAACATGGAATGGTTGTCCTAGGAATCTTTGTATTCTTCTAGCACGAGCAACTGTTAATTTATCTTCATCAGATAATTCATCCATACCAAGTATAGCTATTATATCTTGAAGTTCGTTGTATCTTTGTAATATAGATTGAACCCCTCTAGCTACTTCATAGTGTTCTTTACCAACTATTTGAGGATCTAGAACTCTTGAACTAGATTCTAATGGATCAACCGCTGGGAATATCCCTAGAGATGCTATTTGTCTAGATAAAACTGTCTTAGCATCTAAGTGGTTGAATGTTGTAGCTGGTGCCGGGTCAGTTAAGTCATCGGCAGGAACGTATACAGCTTGAACAGATGTTATAGACCCATTTTTTGTAGATGTTATTCTTTCTTGTAGTCTACCCATTTCTGTAGCTAGTGTTGGTTGGTATCCAACTGCTGATGGTGTACGTCCAAGAAGTGCTGAAACCTCAGATCCAGCTTGAGTAAATCTGAATATGTTATCAACGAATAATAATACGTCTTGGTTCTCTTCATCTCTGAAATGTTCTGCCATTGTAAGTCCTGTTAACGCAACTCTCATTCTTGCTCCAGGTGGCTCATTCATTTGTCCGAATACTAGAGCAGTCTTTTTTATAACTCCAGAATCAGTCATTTCTTCATAAAGGTCATTACCTTCTCTTGTTCTTTCTCCAACTCCAGCGAATACTGATAATCCACCGTGTTGAGAAGCTATATTTGTTATAAGTTCTTGTATAAGAACTGTTTTACCAACTCCAGCTCCTCCGAATAACCCTATCTTACCACCTTTTAAGTATGGTGCTAATAAGTCAACTACCTTTATACCTGTTTCTAGTATTTCAGCAGTAGGTTGTAATTCTTCAAATTCTGGTGCTGGTCTATGTATAGGCATTTGTGGCGCATCAGTTGGTGCTGGTTTACCATCAACCGGCTGACCTAATACATTAAATATTCTTCCTAATGTTGCATCTCCAACGGGAACAGTTATTGGAGCCCCCGTATCAACAACTTCCATTCCTCTTACAAGTCCATCAGTTGAACTCATTGATATACATCTAACAGTGTCGCCACCAACGTGTTGTGCAACCTCTGCTACTATCTCTTTATCTCCTTGCTTTATCACTAATGCATTTAATAGATTAGGTAAGCTTTTTTCACTATCAAACTTAACGTCTAATACTGGTCCTATAACCTGAACTATTTTACCTATGTTTGCCATGTCCTAACCTCCTTATTATTTAGCTGCTGCCGCTCCTCCAACTATCTCAGATATTTCTTGAGTAACTGCCGCTTGTCTCGCTCTATTATATACTAATTCTAGTTTTGATATCATTTCGTTAGCATTGTCTGTAGCTGATTCCATAGCCGTTCTTCTTGCAGCTTGCTCTGATGCAAAAGATTCTGCTATTGCTCCATATACACTTCCTGATACATACTTAGGTAATACATACCCAAGTACTGCATCAGCAGAAGGTAAATATTGAACTGCAGCTTTGCCTTTTTTAACTTCTTTTTCAGTATTTGTATTATCTATTGTAACTGGTAATAATTTTACTATCTTAGGTTCTTGTGATAAGGCAGATATAAACTCTGTATAAACAAGATTAACCTCATCAACCTCTCCATTTTTATAAGCTTCCATAGCTGTTTGAGCTACTCTGTTTGCATCTTCATAAACACATTTTTCTACAGATTCTATATAATCTATAACTTCGTAGCCTCTTTTACTTAAAGACTCCTTAGCTTTTTTTCCTACAGTTATAACTTTTCCTGTACCTAATTTGTTATGAGCAATCACCGCTTTTAAAATGTTAGAGTTGTAACCTCCAGCTAATCCTCTATCACCAGCTATTACTATATAACATACGTTATTAACTTTTCTTTCTTTTAGAAATACATTTCTACTATTACTCGTATTTTTAGCTATATCTTGAACTGTGTTGTATAAAGTATTAAAGTATGGTCTTGCACTTTCAGCTCTTTCTTTAGCTTTTCTAAATTTAGATGACGATACAAGTTCCATAGCCTTAGTTATTTGTTTAGTACTCTCAACACTTTTAATACGAGTTTTGATTTCCTTCATTCCAGCTCCTGCCACTGTGTTTACCTCCTTTTTTTAAAAGGATTACGCTTCTATAACAAACTTTTTCTTAAATTCTTTTATAGCGTTAGTTAATTCTTGAGTGAAATCTCCATTTTCAAGAATTTTCTTTCCTATTTCTGGATAATTTATATTTATAAATTGGAATAATTCAGTTTCAAATCTTGCTATATTATTAACTGGTATATCAGATAATAAATCGTTTGTAACTGCATGTATTATCATAACTTGATTTTCAACTTTTAGTGGTTGATGTTCACCTTGCTTTAATACCTCAACTATTCTTTCCCCTTGTGCAAGTCTCTTCTTAGTATCTTCATCTAAGTCAGATCCAAATTGAGAGAATGCAGCAAGTTCTTTATATTGAGAGTAAAGAAGCTTTAATGGTCCTGCAACTTTTTTCATTGATTTTATTTGAGCAGAACCTCCAACCCTTGATACTGATATACCAGGGTCAACTGCTGGTCTTATACCTGCATAGAATAATTCAGGTGTTAAGTATATCTGTCCATCAGTTATAGATATAACGTTAGTTGGTATGTACGCAGAAACGTCCCCAGCTTGAGTTTCTATTATAGGTAGTGCAGTTATAGAACCACCACCTAATTCGTCTGATAACTTAGCAGCTCTTTCTAGTAATCTTGAGTGTAAGTAGAATACATCCCCAGGGTAAGCTTCACGTCCTGGTGGTCTCTTAAGTAATAATGACATCTCTCTATATGCAACTGCATGCTTAGTTAAGTCATCATATACTATTAATACATGTTTTCCTTCAAACATGTATTCTTCACCCATTGCAACTCCAGCATATGGTGCTATGAATTGAAGTGGTGCAGATTCTGAAGCACTAGCAGATACTACTATTGTGTAGTCCATAGCTCCACCTTTTTCTAAAGTGTTTACTAATTGAGCTACTGTAGAACGCTTTTGTCCTATTGCAACATATATACATATAACATCTTTACCTTTTTGGTTAAGTATTGTATCTATACATATAGATGTTTTACCAGTTTGTCTATCTCCGATTACAAGCTCTCTTTGTCCTTTACCTATTGGTATCATGGCATCTATAGCTTTTATTCCTGTTTCTAGTGGTTGATGAACAGATTTTCTAGCCATTATTCCTGTTGCTTCAGATTCAACTGGTCTTGTTTTATTTGTGTTTATAGGTCCTTTTCCATCTATTGGCTGACCTAATGCATTTACAACTCTTCCTATTAATGCATCTCCAACTGGAACAGAAACTACGTTTCCAGTTCTCTTAACTACATCCCCTTCTTTTATACCTCGGTCATCACCAAGCATAACTGCCCCAACCATATCTTCTTCAAGGTTAAGAGCCATTCCATAAACTTCTCCTGGGAATTCTAAAAGTTCTCCTGCCATAGCATTTTCTAATCCGTAAACACTTGCTATACCATCTCCAACTTTTAAAACACTTCCTGTATCTGTTAATTCAACTTTATTTTCATAATTTTTTATTTGTTCTTTTATTATTGAACTTATTTCTTCTGGTCTTAAATTCATGGGTTCACCGCCATTCTAAGATATTACTTGAGATAATTGATTTTTCATTTTAGATAAACGAGTTCTAACAGTTCCATCTATCTCTTCATTTCCAAGTTTAACTAAAACTCCTCCTAATATAGTTTCATCAACTATATTATTTAAAGTAACGTTTTTATTATATTTTATAGAAAGATTCTTTTCTAAATCTTTGATTTCTTTTTCACTTAACTCAACTGCAGTTATTGCAGTTCCTTCTAATATATTATTCTTATCATTTAATAAGCTTTTATATGATTCTTTTATGTACTCTATAGTTGACATTCTGTCTTTGTCTATAACTACTTTTAAGAAATTATTCATACTGTTACTTAATTGATTCTTAAATATATTTTGCATTACATTTTTCTTATCTTCTATACCAATTAAAGGTGATTTTAAGAAATTGTATAAATCTTTATTTTCATTAAGTATGTCTACTAATTCACTTAATTCTTGATACAGCTCACTAGTAGTTTGAGTTTCCTCTCCAACTTCAAATAAAGCCTGTGCATATCTATCTGCTATTACATTTATCATTTAGATTCGCCCACCTCTTTTATAAAGTTATCTATTAACTCTTTATGTTTGTTAGAATCTATGTCTTTTTCAATAACTTTAGATGCAGCTAAAAGCGCTATGTTAGAGATTTCATTCTTTATCTCATTCATAACTTTTTGTCTTTCTTGCTCTACATCTTTGCTAGCTTTTTCTTTTATTTGGCTTGCTTCTTGTTTAGCATTAGCTATTATTTCATTTTCTTTTTGCTCTGCTCTTAAAGTTGCTTGTTTGATTATTTCTTGACCTTGCTCTTTTGCAGAGTTTAATTTTTCTTCATATTCTGATTTTAAAGATAAACCTTCTTTTTTAGCTCTTTCTCCTTGCGCTAAATCTTCTCTTATATCCTTTTCTCTAGCTTCTATTATTCCTAATACAGGTTTAAATAGTAGTTTCTTTAAAAAGAAAAACACTAAGAAAGTATTTACAAGTTGAAATATAAATTCATATGTTATACCTATTAGCTGTTTAAATTCCATATGTATCCTCCTTTCTACTAACCACAATTTGTAATTAGGAGATGGTTTTCCCACCTCCTTACTACAAAATTAAAAATATTTTCCATTAAATTATCTTAATCTTATTTATTAAGCTCCTAATAATTTAAAGAATGGGTTAGCGAATAAAAGGATTATAGCTATAACTAGTCCATATATACCTGTTGATTCTGCTACTGCTGCTCCAAGTAACATTGTTTGAGTTATATCTCCTTTTGCTTCTGGTTGGTTCCCAACTGCTTCTGCTGCTTTACCTGCCGCAAAACCTTGACCTATACCTGCTCCTATACCTGTTATAACTGCAAGACCTGCTCCTATAGCTGATCCTGCTGCGATTATTGCTATGTTCATATCCATTTTCTTTTCCTCCTAGAATTTTTTAAATTTTTTATTTATTTTAGTTTAATCACTTATTCTTCTGCTGCATTTCCAACAAACACCATTGTTAACATTATAAATATGAATGCTTGTAGTAAACCTGCAAATAAATCAAAGTATAAATGTAATGGCACTGGTATAACTAATTGACCTATTGGTATTGAAACCCCTGGTATCAATGTTGATAACCATCCTAAGAATTGATATAGTAACGCCATTATAACTGCTCCACCTAATATATTCCCAAATGGACGGAAACTTAGTGATATAGGTTTCGCTACCTCTCCTATTATGTTTAATGGTAATAAAAAAGGTATTGGTTCCAATAGTCCCTTAAAGTACTTAAGCCCGTGGAACTTAACTCCAGCGTAGTAAATCATACAAAATGTTATAATAGCCCACGCTAATGTAGTATCTAAATCTGTAGTTGGAGATCTAAATCCTAATAATCCTATTAAGTTAGAACACGCAAAGAATAAAAACAAACTTCCTATGTAAGGTACAATATTAGGCATTCTTTTTACTGTTTTCTCACCCATAGTATTCTTAACCATTTTATCAAGCCCACCTATTGCAAACTCTAAAAATATTTGAACTTTACTTGTGGGTACTTTTTTCAGATTCCTAGTTAGTAAAAATGATATTATAGCTAAAGCTGCGATTATTATCCAACTCACTACAACAGTTTCACTTAACTTGAAATTTCCAAAATACCAAACCCATTTTGCTTGACTCATTCTTATGCCTCCTTTCTTTTTACTTTTTCTATTAATAGTTTTTGTGTTAAAATAACAAATTTAGTAGATAGTAATCCTATCGCAGTTCCAACTATATTCAAGTGAGGCGCTTTAGCAGATACAAATAAAACTACTGCCATTATTACCATTCTAATCAAATATTGACTAGATGAATATATTTGAGCTTTTGTCGATGGCATAGATACAGCTTTATTTATTGTTAGTGCTAATAATTTAAGATTAAGTATCGCTATTAATGTTCCAAATACCAAACCTAATACCATCTGTTTGTTAAGGTTAAAAGTTATTGATAATCCTAATAGTATTAACAAATCATATACTACAATTCCTTTTGTTAATTTTTTAATTTCATCTTGTAGTTTATTGTCCATAACTTCACTTCCTTTTTGTGTATACAATTAAAGTCTTATATACTCCCATAAATGCTCCCCCTACACCTAATAACATAAATATTAATGTCAATATTGGGGATGTATTTAATTTAGAATCTAAAAACTTTCCTATAAATGTGCATCCTAGTATGCATATTAATACCATAATCCCAAGTTGGGTTATTAACGAAAGCATATTAGCAATTTCCATGTATGTTTTTTTATTATTCATCGACTAGTATATCCTCTCTAAAAGAGTATAATTTTATATAACAAAAACCAATTTTATCAAAATTTATACTTAAAATTGAAACTTTGTTTTACTTTATCTTAATTCTATCATATTTTTTCATATTTTGGAACGAATTTCTATTTTCAGGATTCAATTTGAAACTTAATGAAATATTTTTATATAAACCCTATACTTTTTTTATTATAGTAATTCGTATTATTTTATTATTTTAATTAAGTAAAATATAATTATTTGATTGAATATTTATAATATTTCAACTATATCTTAATTATTTTTTTGATTACATTTTTAATTTATATTTTTATATTTATTTTTTATAACCTCTTTTTCAACTTAACATTATATATAATACACTTAACTTAAATTATTAATTCATTAAATAAAATAATTACATAAAAAAAGAATCTATATAATTATAGATTCTTTTTTTATCACTAAATTCCTTTTTTCTCTGAAAATTATTTTGTTCCGTATAGTCTATCTCCTGCATCTCCTAATCCAGGTACTATGTATCCATGATCATTTAACTTTTCATCTATAGCAGCTACATATATATCTACATCTGGATGATATTTTTGAACCTCTGCTATACCTTCTGGAGCTGCAACTAAATTAACTAATTTTATAGAGTTTGCTCCTCTTGATTTTAATACATCTATTGCTGCAACTGCTGAACCACCTGTAGCAAGCATTGGATCAACTATTATCATTTCTCTTTCTTCAATATCTTGAGGAAGTTTGCAGTAATATTCTACTGGCTTTAATGTTTCTGGATCTCTATATAATCCAACATGTCCAACCTTAGCAGCTGGAGTTAAACTTACTAATCCATCTACCATTCCTAAACCAGCTCTTAATATAGGTACTATCCCTAACTTTTTACCTGCTATAACTTTAGATTTTGTTTTTGTTACTGGTGTTTCTATTTCTATTTCTTCTAATTGTACATTTCTAGTTATTTCATATCCCATTAACATACTTATTTCTGTTAAAAGTTCTCTGAAATCTTTTGACCCTGTGTTTTTATCTCTCATTAATGTTAATTTATGTTGTATTAATGGATGATCTGTTACTATTACTTTACTCATTACTTATGCCTCCTACTTATTGTATCTTTCTTCTATTTCTTTTATCATATTAACTCTTTTCGAGTGTCTATCACCCTCAAATTCTGTATTTATCCATGCATCTACAATCTCTAAAGCTAATCCTCTTCCTAATACTCTTTCTCCTAAAGATAGCATATTAGCATCATTATGAGCTTTAGACATTTTTGCAGAAAATACATCCGATACAACAGCACATCTTATACCTGGAACTTTATTAGCAGCTAATGATATTCCTATTCCTGTTCCACAGCATACTATTCCATAATCTACTGCCTTAGATATAACAGCATTTGCAACTTTTTCCCCAAATATAGGATAATCAACTGACTCTAGAGAATTATCTGGTCCAAAGTCTATACATTCGATTCCTTTTTCTTTCAGATGTTTTATTATTTCTGATTTTAAGTTATATCCTCCATGGTCACTAGCTAACCCTATTTTCATATGTACAATACCTCCAACTATATTTATATAATCTATGTTATAGAATATATCTTGTAATATTATACATTATTTGTTCATGTTTTTATAGATATATTTCTAGGCTTTTATAGTTTTATATCCTGCTGATTTTAAAAGTCTATTCATTATAGCTTGCCCCACTCCATCTGTTGGAAATTCTTCTGAATATACTATATCTATATTCATTTTATCCATTTGTCTTAATGCATCAAATAAATTACTTCCAACTTCTTCTAAAGTATTACCTAAAGATAAAACTTCACCTTTGTAATTATCTTTATTCTTTTCTAAACACATTACTCCAGTTTTTAAACCACGCTCTTCATTTTCTTCCACAAGAGAATTTATTTTTTCTATAATATCGTGTTCACTCCCTGATACAATATATACATCTGCATCTGGAGAATAATGTGTATATTTCATACCTGGTGCCTTAGCCTTATCATTGTCCTCTTTTCTAGCTAAAGAAGGGTCTATTAAAACCTCACCTATTACTTTTTCCAAATCCTCTTTAGTTATACTCCCTGGTCTTAGTATCATAGGAGTGTCTGTTGTTACATCTAACACTGTTGACTCTAAACCAAAGTTGCTATCTCCACCTAAAACTATTCCACTAACTCTTCCATTCATTTCTTCATAAACATGATCCGCTTTAGTAGGAGAAGGTCTTCCCGAAATATTTGCAGATGGCGCAGCTATAGGAACTCCTGCTTGTTTTATTATTTCTCTAGCAATTGAATGATACGGCATTCTTATAGCTACTGTTTCTAATCCACCACTTGTTTTATATGGAACTATATCCTTCTTATTTAATATGATAGTTATAGGACCTGGCCAAAAATGTTCCATTATAATTTCAGCCTTCTCATTTACATCCTTTGCTAGATTATATACTTCTTCTTTATTATATATATGTACTATAAGTGGATTATCGCTAGGTCTTCCCTTAGCTTCGTATATTTTTTTTACAGCATTTTCATCTAAAGCATTTGCTCCCAATCCATATACAGTTTCTGTAGGAAATATTACCGTTTTTCCTTCTTTTATTAATTCTGCTTGTTTTTTTATCTCATTTTTATCTATATTTTTTATATCTATTTTACTTATGATAGTATTCATCTTTAGTATACCTGCTTTCATCTCATTTTTAGATGTAATATACAATTATTGTTCCAATTAAAAAACCTATTATACAATATAAGCTTCTTGACTTTGGGAATATTTCTTCTAACACAACATACATCATTGTACCAGCCGCTAATGCAAGAAATACCCCTATCAATGAATGAAATACTCCTCCAAAATAAGCACCTATGAAACTTCCTATTCCCATTGGTATTCCTGCTATTATTGTAAATAAAATAACTTTAGATATTTTCATTCTACTTCCAACTAAACTTAATGCCATTGCTAACCCTTCTGGAACATTATGTATACCTATTACTATTGCAAGTGTCATACCTAATGTTTCAGTAGACATAAAAGATGAGCCTATAGCCAACCCTTCTGGTAAATTATGTAACAATATGCTTATAAATATAAGATATCCCGCTTTCATTTCTTTAGACATATCTAATTTTGTTTTTAAAAACATAGTTAATAATACGCCCACAAATGTAAATATTACAGTAGGTAAAACACCGATTTCATTCATAGATTCTTTCATCAAGTCAAATACAACTACAGCTAGCATTATTCCCCCAGATAGACCCATAAAAAAGTCTAAATATCGGTCAACATTTCTTTTGAATAAAGCAGATATAATTCCACCAAGACCTGTACCAATAACACCAGCAAGTAATCCTATTATTGTTATTCTAAGTATCATATTCTCCCTCCTTGTATTGTATATAACATTATATACTTCACATGGAGATAACATTACCAAAGTTATTATATAAATTTTAATCTATTCATACTATATTTATCCAATATTTTAAAGCCTTAGTACTAATTAAAGTTTTAAAAAGCATCAAAATAATTTAAGTTGCTCAAAAAAATCCCTAGATTAATAGGGATTTATATTGATGCCATCTTTTCAGTTTGGTCTACAGTTATTAGAGCATCTATCATTTCATCGATATCTCCATCTAAGAATGAGTCTAACTTATATAATGTTAGGTTTATTCTGTGATCACTTACTCTTCCTTGAGGGAAGTTATAAGTTCTTATTCTTTCAGATCTATCTCCTGTACCAACCTGACTCTTTCTTTCTGCTGCTATATCTTTATTTTGCTCAGCTATAGCTTTATCATTTAATCTAGCTACTAATATTTTTAGAGCTTGTTCTTTATTCTTTAACTGAGATTTACCATCTTGACAAGAAACTACTTCTCCTGTTGGTATATGTGTTATTCTTACCGCAGAGTCAGTAGTGTTAACACTTTGTCCACCGTTTCCTGAAGAACGGAATACGTCTATTCTTAAGTCATTTGGGTTTATATTTACTTCTACAGTTTCAACTTCTGGTAAAACAGCAACTGTAGCCGTTGATGTATGGATTCTTCCTCCTGATTCAGTAGAAGGTATTCTTTGAACTCTGTGAACTCCTGATTCATACTTAAGTCTAGAATATGCACCTTTACCTTTTATTAAGAATGATACTTCTTTATATCCACCAACACCCGTATCACTTGCACTTAATAATTCCATTTTCCATCTTCTTCTCTCTGCATATCTAGAATACATTCTAAATAAATCACCCGCAAATAGAGCTGCTTCATCTCCACCTGCTCCACCTCTTATCTCAACGATAACGTTCTTATCATCGTTAGGGTCCTTAGGTAATAATAATATCTTAAGTTCTGATTCTAATGGCTCAACCATATCTTCCATTTCTGATAATTCCATTTTAGCTAATTCTCTTAACTCTTCATCTGATTCCTCTTGTAATATTTCCTTTGAATCAGCTATGCTTTGTAACACATTTGTGTACTCTCTGTACTTCATTACTATTGGTTCTAAATCAGCATGTTCTTTCATGTATTTTTGCCAAGTCTTTTGATCATTTATTATTTCTGGATCACTTACTTTTTCTGTTAACTCTTTATATCTTCTAGTACTTCTAACTTCTTTAGCATATTTTCACCTCTTTATTTGTCAATATCAATTCTTTGATTATATCATAGTTTAAAACCTATAACAACTCTATCAATGCCTTGTATATCCTTCTTTTTATATATTTTAGTATATCCATAAGACTTCATTATTTCTGATACATCTTCAGCTTGATCATGTCCAACCTCATATGCCAATATACCACCTTGCTTTAAATAGTCTATTGATTCTTTAGTTATTTGTCTATAAAAATCAAGTCCATCTTCTCCACCTTCAAGAGCATTATACGGCTCATAATCCTTCACTTGTGTATGAAGAGTTTCTATATCCTTTTTAGGTATATATGGTGGATTAGATACTATTACATCAAATTGCTTTTCTGTATCTTTTATAGCACTAAACACATCTGATTTAACAAATTCAATCTTATTATCTACTTCATTATTTATAGCATTTATTTTACCTACTTCTAGTGGTATATCTGATATATCAAAAGACATTACTTTTGAGTTTTCTATATATTTAGCTAAACTTACAGTAATAGCCCCAGATCCAGTTCCAATATCAAGTATATTAATTTGTTCACTTTTGTTTTTGCAAAGTTCTATTATTTCCTCAACTAATGTTTCAGTATCTGGTCTGGGAATTAGGACACCTTCTTTAACAAAAAAGTCTAGTCCCATAAATTCTCTATTACCTACTATGTATGCAACTGGCCTTCCATTAATTCTATCATTTATATATTTTATAAATTCATCATATTGTTCTGTTGTAAGCTCTTTATTTAAGTTTAAATGTATGTAAATTCTATCAACTCCACCAAGAGCTTTTTGTAAAAATAATTCTACATCCAGTCTTGGAGTATCACTTATTTTTTCTAGCTCTTGAGAGTATTTAATGATTATATCTCTTATTGTCATATTGTCTCCTTTATTTTTCATTTATTACAGCTTTTAAAGCAGTCAATGCAACCTCTAGTTGTTCATCATCTGGCTCTTTTGTTGTAAATTTTTGTAACATCATACCTGGGTATGCGACAATTTTAGTAAATTTATTATTATATTTCCCAAGAAATTTTATTATTTCATAAGATATACCTGCAACTATTGGAATAAATAGTATCCTCATGACAACCCTAACTAATGGATTAGGCCACCCAAAGAAAGAAAATAATATTATTGATGTAAACATAACTATAAATAAAAAATTCGTTCCACATCTAGGATGAAGTGTTGTAAATTTTTTAGCATTTTCTACTGTTAATTCTAATCCACTTTCATAACAGTGTATTGATTTATGTTCAGCTCCATGGTATTGGAAAACTCTTTTAATATCACTATTTTGGGATATTATAACTATGTATGCAAATAATATACTTATTCTAATTATTCCCTCTATTAGATTAAGTATTAACTTATTATCAATTATTTTTGAAAATATACCCCCAACCGTTGTTGGTATAAGTATAAAAATACCTACTGAAAATAATAAAGATAGTACTAAAGATATACCTATTATTGCATCATTAGCTTTATCCTTAAATATCTTTTTTATAAATCTGTCAAAAGCATCTTCTTCTCCATCTTCAATAAAAAATTCAGATGAAAAATTCAAACTTTTTATTCCTTCTATCATTGTTTCTAATAATATAAATGACCCTCTTAAAAAAGGTATTTTATTTATATTTGTTTCATTTATCCAACTTTTAATATTATTCTTTTTTAACACTATTTTTCCATTGCTTTTTCTTACGGCAATAGCTCTTTTGTCTTTAGATTGCATCATTACGCCTTCTATAACCGCTTGGCCTCCCACAGATATATTGCTCATTTACCCACCTCTTTAAATCAAAATTTAATTTATATATCTATACTTTATTATAATACAAAAAATCCTTTTAAAGTGAAACTTTAAAAGGATATATTAATAAACTTATTTATCTTCACGATATACTACATGACACTTTCTGCATCTAGCTTCGTAACTTTCTACTGCTCCTACCTGTATTATAGGATCATTGTATCTCGCAGGTTTCCCATTTATTAACCTTTGAGATCTTGTAGCAGGTTGTCCACAAACCGAGCATATAGCCTGTATCTTATCAACAAATTCAGATACCGCTAAAAGTCTTGGTGTAGGTCCAAATGCTTCACCTTTAAAATCCATATCAAGTCCAGCTGCAATAACTCTTATTCCCTGATCTGCTAAATCTATAGCTACATCAACTATGTTATCATCAAAAAATTGAACTTCATCAATACCCACTACTTGAGTTTTTTCATCTATATGATCATATATTTGATTAGAATCACTTATAGGTATAGCTTTTATACTATCTCCACTATGAGAAACAACATCTTCCTTACTATATCTATCATCTATTTGAGGTTTAAATACAACTATATTTTGTTTTGCTATTTTAGCTCTTTTCAATCTTCTTATAAGTTCTTCACTCTTACCACTGTACATAGGACCTATTACAGTTTCTATATATCCGTGATTTACTGGTCTATACATGCCTAGTACCCCCTATGAATTGATTGTCATATATTTGTGATGTATTACTACATATAAATTCAGTAATTAAACAAAAGAAGAGTTGGTTTCCCAACTCCTCTTTTTAAGAAGACTAGTCCATTTTGAATCTCTTCTTGAACTTGTCTATTCTTCCACCAGCTTCTATATTCTTTTGCTTTCCAGTATAGAAAGGATGGCATTCAGAACATATTTCAACTTTTATTTCGTCCTTAACAGAACCAGCTTTGAATGTGTTTCCACAAGCACAACGTACTTCTATAGCTTCGTATTTTGGTTGTATATCTTTTTGCATTCTATTCACCTCTTTCGTTATTCTATAAATTAAATATATTAATTTTTCGTTTTGCAATATCAACTACACCATTATAGCATAAGTTTTTTATCCATTCAAGGAGTTTTTCTATTACTTAAAGACCTTTTATTGATTTTATAAATTCATCATTATTTTTAGTTCTCTTAAGTAACTCAATAACTTTATCAGTAACTTCTAAAACTGAATTATTACTCATTTCTCTTCTTAACTTCCAAAGAGCAGTTTTTTCTTCTTCAGTAAGTAATAAATCTTCTCTTCTCGTTCCTGATTTGTATATATCTACAGCAGGGAATATTCTCTTTTCAGCTAATTTTCTGTCTAGATTTAATTCCATATTACCAGTACCTTTGAATTCTTCGAATATTACATCATCCATTCTTGATCCTGTTTCTACTAATGCAGTTGCAAGTATTGTAAGAGACCCACCTTGTCTTATATTTCTTGCTGCACCAAAGAATTTCTTAGGTCCATGTAAAGCTCCTGGGTCTAAACCTCCAGATAAAGTTCTACCTGTTGGAGATATTGTAAGGTTATAAGCTCTTGCAAGCCTTGTAATACTATCTAAAAGTATTACAACATCTTTTCCATGCTCAACTAATCTTTGAGCTCTATTTAAAACCATTTCAGCAACCTTAACATGGTGACTTGATACTTGGTCAAAAGTAGAGTATATAACATCCCCATTTATAGATTCTCTCATGTCAGTAACCTCTTCAGGTCTTTCATCAATAAGAAGAACTATTAATTCAACATTTGGATGATTCTTGGCAATACTATTTGCCACATTTTTTAGTAAGCTTGTCTTACCTGCTTTAGGAGGTGCAACTATCAATCCTCTTTGTCCCTTACCTATAGGGGATATTAAGTCTATAAGTCTTGTAGCTATATCACTTTGACTTCTTTCTAAAGTTAATCTTTCTTCTGGATATATTGGAGTTAATAATTCGAATGCTTTTCTTTGTATTGCAGTTTCTGGATTCTCATCATTTATTTTTTGAACATATAAAAGAGCTCTAAACTTCTCCCCTGTTTTAGGATGTCTAGTTATCCCCTTTACTTTATCCCCAGTCTTCATATTAAATCTTCTTATTTGAGATGGCGATACATATACATCCCCTTCTGTTGATAAATAATTCGATCCTCTTAAAAATCCAAATCCATCTGGTAATATTTCTAAAACACCCATTACTTCATCATCTTTTGACGTATTGAATTCATCTACTATTTTAGATTCTTCAACAACCTTAGGTGTATAGTATCCTTTATTATTTCTTGTATTTACATACTCTGTATTCGATGATTTATTTTCATTTCTTTGATATCTATTATCCGTATTTCTCTTTTCGTAAGGCTTTACATAGCTTTTATTTTCCACGTTCTCATCTTTCTTATTTTCTTGTGCTATATTTGTTTTTACCTCTACAGGCTCCTGCTTTTTTATATTTTCATTTATAAGTTCAATTAATTCATTTTTTTTATATTTACTTACAGATTTTATACCTATTTCTTTTGCTATATCTCTAAGTTGAGTTAATGTTTTACTACCTAATTCATTTGATGTTACTTGATCTAAATTCAAAAAAATCCTCCTCATCTATCATATAAATATGTATCTTTATCTCTTTGGGAAATCAAAGGTGTGAAAAAGAAAAGTTTAATCAATAATTAATTTTAATAATATCACCATTAATATGTATGGTCAATAAATAAACTAAATATATAACCTAATTATCTATTATATATTTTATACTATTTAAAAAAATTTAAACTATCGTATAAAAATTTTAAAAATATTTAAAAAGTGTATGAACTTTTTTCTCTACAATATTTTTTATATTAATCTCATAAATAAATTTATGCTTTTTATAATTAATATAGGAGCTAGATCCTAATCAGAAATAGCTCCTTATTTTAGTTCTATTCTATATTATATTTTTTCATTAAATCAACTAATATCTCATTTTTATCTAAACTATGAATAGCATCAACAAATCTTATAGTTCCTGTCTTCGCTCTCATTACTACTGATTGAGTTTTAGCTCTATTACTTCCAATATGTTTTACTCCACTTAATAAATCTCCCTCTGTTATACCAGTTGCAGCAAAGAATAAATTATCTCCCTTAGCTAAATCATCAATAGTTAATACTTTTTCTAATTCTTCATCTGTAAACCCTAATTCATAACATCTATTTACTTCTTGTTCACTTAATGGATATATTTGGGCCTGCATATCCCCACCCATACATTTTATAGCAGCTGCTGTTATTACACCTTCTGGTCCTCCACCGATACCCATCATCATGTCTATTCCTGTATCATCAAAGCAAGTTGCTATTGCAGTTGCTACATCTCCATCTCCAAACATTTGGATTCTTGTACCTAATTTTCTAGCTGCTTCAACTATATAATTATGTCTTTCTCTATCTTGAACAGCTATTGTCATTTGCGTCGTCTTTTTTCCTAATGCTTTAGATACAGATATTATATTTTCTTCAGCTGTTTTATTTAAGTCAATAGCACCTTTAGCTTTTGGTCCTGCCACTATTTTTTTCATATATGTGTCTGGAGCATTTAATAAACTCCCCTTAGATCCTATTGCTATTACAGATATAACATTTGGAAGACCTTTCGCTATTAAAGTTGTCCCATCTAATGGATCAACAGCTATGTCAACCTCCATACTATCACTAGCGCTCTTCCCTACTTTCTCACCAATATATAACATTGGAGCTTCGTCAAGTTCTCCCTCTCCTATAACTACTTCTCCACTTATATTTACTGATTCAAAAGCTTTCCTCATTGCTTCTACTGCAGCTCCATCAGCTCCATTTTTATCACCTCTCCCCATAAATTTTGACGATACTAAAGCTGCGGCTTCAGTTACCCTAACAAGTTCTAGTGCTAAATTTCTATCCATAATATTCATCTCCTCCGTTAGTGTTATCAATGAAATTATATATTATATATGTTAATTAGTAAACATTTATATACTTTTTTGTTAATTAGTGTACTATATTTTGAGTTATCAGACATATTGTTTATAATTTAACCATAATACTGTAAAAAATTCATTTTAACCTAGCCTCTACTAAAATATAGTAATACTTTATCAAAATCAAATATGTTTTTTAATACCTGAATTGTATAATTAAATCAGACAAATATATAAACAAAAAAAGACACTTATGATATACTTAGTTAACCTACTAAAATCAACAAAAGGAGTA
>ERZ827490.1718-NODE-1718-length-26752-cov-4.657565_pt1 | contig 26752 bp, 19 predicted proteins | sample MGYA00519770_ERZ827490 | MGnify/ENA primary metagenome ERZ827490 (study PRJEB31778, sample SAMEA3449324) | human gut metagenome | biome: human gut; feature: human-associated habitat; material: faeces | place: United Kingdom | collected 2010/2012 ...
TAAAAATCCTTGTACTCGTTGCCGTAGCCGAAGGTTCCGCTGGCCGGCACGACCGGATTATCCAGCCGAAGGCCGCTCAGCGTCACCGACGTATCGAAGTTTTTCTTGGATTCGTTTACCATATAATCTCCTCCTTTTTCAACACCGGCCCCTCCTTACAGATACGTTTGGCCCCGTTTTTCGTCTGACAGGAACAACCCATGCAGCCGCCGAAGCCGCAGCCCATGCGCTCCTCGAAACTCAATTCGCCCGGTATGTCGCCCGTCGCATCGCTCAATGCACGCAGCATCGGCAGCGGGCCGCAGGCGTAAAAATAATCAAAATCCGGCTTCTTTTCAGCGATCGCCGTCGTTACGAAACCCTTTGTCCCGTGCGTGCCGTCCGCTGTCGTTACGAAGACCTCCGCACTGAGCGCCCGAAACTCCTCCTCGTAGAAAACCTCCGAAGCGGTATTGAATCCCAACACCACAGTCACTTTTCTACCCTTGTCAATCAGTTTTTTGGCCAGGTTGTAGAGGGGCGGAACGCCCACTCCGCCTCCGACCAACAGAGGCCTGCGGCACTCCGCATCCGGATCGAAGCCGTTCCCCAGGCCGGTCAGCAGGTCGAGCTTGACGCCCGCCTTCATTTCACTCAACCGGGCCGTGCCTTCGCCGACGACCTTATAGATCAGTGTCAGCGTCCGCTCGTCGTAGTCGCACACCGAAATCGGACGGCGCAGGTAGAGCCCTTCGACCTCGATATTGACGAACTGCCCGGGACGGGTCAGGTATTGCGTATCCCCCTCGAGCGTCATCCGCCAGACGGAGGGCGTCAGCGGTTCGTTGGCCGTAACAGTATATATGCCTTTTTTATACATTTTTCTTTTCCAAACTATGTGCTTCGCTTTCGTCTCAATTTCAAAGGAGCCGGTTTCGCGCCGACCGAAGCAGGACACGGCAAGAGCATACTCGCTGGTATGGGACTGTCGCGGACTGCGAGAAGGTGCGAAAGGTGCCCTCTGAACGAAACTCGCTTTTGATTTCAGGCCGACAAATGCGGTGCATCGTGACTTTGAAGCGGATGGGGAACACTATCCGTCTTTTCCATTCGGATCAAAGAGGGATGTGACGCAGTTGCCGCATGAAATCGAAAACTATTCGGCATCAATGGTCGAAACACCCAGGGTTATCTCCTCCAATACATCCAGCAGGACCTTTACCGTTTCGAGCGCCGTGAAGATCGTCACGTTGTTCTCGACGGCCGTGCGGCGAATCTCGTAACCATCCAGCCGGGTGTTGTGCTGGTTGATGTCGATCGTATTGATGACATAGCTCACATGGCCCTGGCGCAGCGAGTCGATGATCTCCGTACTGCCTTCGCTCAACTTGCGGCGCGTACGGGTGCGAATACCATGCTGACGCAGGAATTCCGCCGTGCCCTTCGTCGCCTCGATATTGAAACCCAGGTCATAAAAGCGCCGTACCAGCGGCAGCGCATCCTGCTTGTCCTTGTCGGCGATCGTGAGGAAGATCGTACCGTAGTTGGCGACGGTCATACCCGACGACTGGAGCGCCTTGTAGAGCGCCCGGGTGAGCTTGTTGTCGTATCCGATCGCCTCGCCCGTGGATTTCATCTCGGGCGAGAGGTAGGACTCCATGCCCCGGATCTTGGCGAACGAGAAGGCCGGGGCCTTGACGAACCAGCGGGAGCGCTCCCTGCCATATACTTCGGTAATGCCCTGCTCCCGAAGCGAATGACCCAGGATGACCCGTGTGGCGATGTCAGCCATCGGGACACCCGTCGCTTTCGAAAGGAACGGCACGGTGCGCGACGAACGGGGATTCACCTCGATCACATATACGTCCTCTTCCCCGTCGAGGATAAATTGGATATTATACAGACCGACGATACCGATCCGGCGGCCCAGCCGCACGGTATAATCGATGATCTTGTCCTTGGCTTTCTGGCTCACGCTGAAGGTCGGATAGACGCTGATCGAGTCGCCGGAGTGGATGCCCGTCTTCTCGACGTGCTCCATGATACCGGGAATGAAGACATCCTTGCCATCACAGATGGCGTCCACCTCCAGTTCGCGGCCCATAATATAACGATCGACCAGCACAGGGCTGTCCTCATTGACTTCGACCGCCGTCTGGAGATAGTGGCGCAAACGCTCCTCGTTCGAAACGATCTGCATGGCCCGGCCGCCCAGCACGTAGCTCGGGCGCACCAGCACCGGGTAGCCGATCCGTTCGGCGGCTCGCACACCGGCTTCGATATCGGTCACGGCCTCGGCCTCAGGCTGGGGTATTCCCAACTCCTCCATGATCTTCTCGAAACAACCCCGGTCTTCGGCATTCCGTATCGCCTCGACACCCGTACCGATGATCGGCACACCCAGTTCGTGCAGCGGCTCAGCGAGGTTGATCGCCGTCTGGCCGCCGAGCGACACGACGATCCCTTTCGGTTTTTCGAGCGTAATAACGTTCATCACGTCCTCTACGGTCAGCGGCTCGAAATAGAGCTTGTCGCTGGTGGTATAGTCCGTCGAAACGGTTTCGGGATTGTTATTGATGATGATCGCCTCGTACCCGGCGGCGCGGATCGACCAGATGGCATGCACGGTCGAATAGTCGAACTCGACGCCCTGCCCGATGCGGATCGGTCCCGACCCGAGCACCACGATCTTCTCGCGTTCGCTCACGATCGACTCGTTCTCCTGCTCGTAAGTGGAATAGAAATACGGCACATAGGAGGAGAACTCGCTCGCGCAGGTATCGATCATCTTATAAACCGGGAAAATATTGTGCTCGCGCCGCAGCAGGAACATCTCCTTCTGGCTCATGCCCCACAACTGACCGATGAACTTGTCGCTAAAACCCATGCGTTTGGCGTCGCGCAACGTTTCGATGTCGCGGGGATTGGCCGCTACGACCTTTTCGAACTCGACGATGTTCTTAAACTTCTCGAGGAAGAACATGTCGATTTTGGTGCTGTTGTAGATCAGCGCCAGCTCGACGCCCCGGCGGATCAGCTCGGCGATGGCGTAAAGACGGTCGTCCGTTCCCTCCTTGATATAGGAGAGCATCCGATCGACCGTCCAGTCGTCGAATTTCTTATGGTAGATATGGCAGACCCCCGTTTCGAGCGAGCGCACCGCCTTCAGGAGGCTCTCCTCCATCGTGCGGCCCACGGACATCACCTCGCCCGTCGCCTTCATCTGGGTTCCGAGCTGGTTCGAAGCGTCGCTGAACTTGTCGAACGGGAAGCGGGCGATCTTGGTAACCACATAGTCGAGAGCCGGTTCGAAGCTGGCCGGCGTATTGGCGATGCGGATCTCGTCGAGCGTAAGGCCCACGGCGATCTTGGCGCTGACGCGGGCGATCGGATAGCCGCTGGCCTTCGACGCCAGAGCCGACGACCGCGACACGCGGGGATTGACCTCGATCAGGTAGTAGTTGAACGAGAGGGGATCGAGCGCGAACTGCACGTTGCAGCCGCCTTCGATCTTCAGGGCACGGATCAGCCGCAGGGCGCTGTCGCGCAGCAACTGATACTCCTTGTTGGTCAGCGTCTGGCTCGGAGCCACCACGATCGAGTCGCCCGTATGGACGCCGACCGGATCGATGTTTTCCATATTGCAGATCGCAATGGCCGTATCGTTGTGGTCGCGGATCACCTCGTATTCGATCTCCTTATACCCCTTGATGCTCTTCTCGATCAGCACCTGATGCACCGGGGAGAGGGAAAGCGCATTGCGCATCATCTCGCGCAACTGCGTCTCGTCGTCGGCGAAGCCGCCGCCCGTACCGCCCAGCGTAAAGGCCGGACGCAACACGACGGGGTAACCGATCCGCTTCGCCGCCTCGACCGCCTCGTCGATATTGTTAGCAATCAGCGACGGCAGCACCGGCTCGCCCAGCGACTGACAAAGCTCCTTGAAGAGTTCGCGGTCCTCGGCCTGCTCGATGCTCTGGAACGAAGTACCCAGAATCTCCACCTGACACTCCTGAAGCACGCCTTTCTTGGCGAGCTGCACGGCCAGATTCAGGCCCGTCTGCCCGCCCAGTCCCGGCACGATGGCATCGGGACGCTCGTAACGGACGATCTTGGCCACGTACTCGAGCGTCAGCGGCTCCATATAGACTTTATCGGCAATCTGCACGTCGGTCTGGATCGTCGCCGGATTGGAATTGACCAACACGACCTCGTACCCCTCTTCCTTGAGGGCCAGACAAGCCTGCGTACCCGCGTAGTCGAACTCCGCAGCCTGGCCGATCACGATCGGGCCGGAGCCGATCACCATCACTTTCTTGATATCCGTTCTCTTAGGCATTTTGACTCTCCTCCATCATTTTGATAAACTTATCGAACAAATAGGTGCTGTCCTGCGGACCGGGCGCACTCTCCGGATGATACTGGACGCTGAAAATCCGATCGGCGCGGCATTCGACGCCTTCGGCGGTATCGTCCAGCAGATTCAGGTGCGTAAGGGTCAGTCCGGTGCCCTTCAGCGACTCCGTATCGACCGCAAAGCTGTGGTTCTGGCTCGTGATCTCGACCTTGCCCGTTTCGAGGTTCTTCACGGGGTGGTTACCGCCGCGATGTCCGAATTTCATCTTGAAGGTGCGGGCTCCGTAAGCCAGCGAAATCACCTGGTGTCCCAGGCAGATACCGAAGATCGGCAGGCGCCCCCGAAGCGTGCGGACCATCTCGATGACCGGCTGCACGTCGGTCGGATCGCCGGGACCGTTCGAGAGGAAAAGTCCGTCGGGACGGAAAGCCATCACCTCCTCGGCCGTAATATCGTAGGGCACTACCGTCACGTTGCAACCCTTCTCGTTGAGCTTGCGGATGATGTTGTGCTTGATGCCGCAATCGACCGCCACCACGTCGAAACGATGATTGGCCGTGCGGGAGAACCAACGCTTGCGGCAGCTCACGCGCTCGACCATGTCGCGGCGCACGGGCGCCTCCTTCAGGCGGCGCAGGGCCTCCTCCTGCGGCATCGACGCATCGACGACGATCACCCGCTGGGTACCCTCGTCACGAATAATGCGCGTCAGCATACGGGTATCGATCCCCCAGACGCAGGGTATGCCGTACTCCTCGCATACTTCGCCAAGGGTCTTGGTATAGCGGAAATTACTCGGCAGGTCGTTGTATTCGCGCACGATCATACCGCCGATAGTCGGATACTTGGTTTCGTAATCCTCGTCCGTAATGCCGTAGTTGCCGATCAGCGGATAGGTCATCACGACCATCTGGTCGGTATAGGAGGGATCGGAGAGAATCTCCTGGTAGCCGACCATCGAGGTATTGAACACGATCTCGCCCGTCGCCTCCCGGTCCGCGCCGAAACCGTAGCCGTAGAACTCGCGGCCCGACTCAAGCACGATTTTTTTGGTGAATGGTTTCATATTCGGTTATTTCGTAATTTGTCTTCGTTCATTTTTCAATTTCCGGCCCTGTTTCCCGCATCCGGCAGAATCCGCGACGACCGCAGTCACCGCCCGTCGAAAAACGGAATCGCATTTCGTATTCCGATCCGGGACAATCCGCGCACATCGCTCCCGCCCCGTCTATCGGAAACGCTCCGTCGCGTATGCCGTACGTCCTCCGACCAGCGTCCAGAGCGTACGGCCCGCAACCCGCCAGCCGGCAAAAGGCGTAGCGCGGCCTTTCGACAGGAAGGTTTCGGGATCGATCTCGTACTCCGCATCGAGGTCGAACACCGTTAAATCAGCCGGTTCGCCGCCTGCAAGCCTCCGCCGAGGCCGAAAATCCGGCGCGGAGCCATCGACATCCGCTCGACGAGCTGCTCCAGCGTAAGCAGCCCCGGCTTCACCAAATAGGTATAGAGCAGCGGGAAAGCACACTCCAACCCCACGATACCCATCGCGCTGCCGGCCAATCCGCGCGATTTCTGTTCGGCGGTGTGAGGCGCATGATCCGTGGCGATCACCTCGATCGTCCCGTCGGCGACGGCCTGCCGCAGGGCTTCGCGGTCTTCACGTCCCCGCAGCGGCGGATTCATCTTGAAACGACCGTCCTCCTGCAAATCCTCGTCGCAGAGCAGCAGGTAGTGCGGAGCCGTTTCGCCGCTGACTTTCAACCCGGCGGCCTTCGCCCGGCGAATCAGCTCGACGCTCTCCTTGGTCGAAACGTGGCAGACATGATACTGACATCCGGTTTCGGCTGCCAATTTTATATCGCGCTCCACCTGCCGCCACTCGCTCTCGGAGCAAATACCCTTGTGCCCGTGCTCGCGGCAATAAACACCGTCGTGGATATACCCTCCTTTCAGCAATTCATCGACTTCGCAATGGGCCACGATCGGCTTGCCGACCGCTGCGGCGCGACGCATGGCTTCGGCCATCAGCTCCTCCCCCTGCACCCCCCGTCCGTCGTCCGAGAAGCCCACGACCTCTCCGGCCAGAGCCCCGAAATCGACCAGCTCCCCGCGTCCCTTCTGTCCCCGCGTAATGGAACCGTAAGGCAGCACCCGAACGACCGCATCGCGGCGGATCAGAGCCAGCTCCGCTTCCAGATGCTCCGGCGAATCGGGAGCCGGATTGAGATTCGGCATCGGACAAACGGTGGTATAACCTCCGTGCGCGGCGGCAGCCGTACCCGTCGCAATGGTCTCTTTCTCCGAAAAACCCGGTTCGCGCAGGTGGACATGCACATCGACCAATCCCGGCAATACATGACAACCCGTCAAATCGACTGCCCGGTCGTCCGCCTCAAGCGCGACCCGACCGCCTATGGCAACGATTTTACCGTCTTCGATCGCCAGATCGCCCGTTTCGAACCTTCCGTCCCGATAGAACTTCGCACCTTTGAGAATCGTCTTCATTTTGCTGTACCGTTTCGCACCTCGCCGCAGCGGGTGCACAAAAAAATAGGGCAACTTGGACAGCTACCCTAATAACTTGGAAAAATTATAATAAAAATTGGAAATATTTTCCGAATGATTACCCCGGAAATGACGGCGCCGTACGTACTGGGCCTCCTGAAATGCGTTCGGTATGAAACTAAACATTGGCTTGATCGGGTTCCGGTGTTATCAGGGGCAAAGGTAAGCATAATTTACGGTTTCGGCAAGACAACCCGGCCAAAAAATTTCGCCGGCATCCTGCAACGACAGAACGATACGCCCCGGCAGAAGTTTCGGTCCGCGCTCCGACGCCCGTCCACCCGACCGGACGGCCATCGAGCGTTCCTCCGGAAACCTCCGCCCCATCCCCCGCCGGAAAAAGCACGGCCTTATCGAAGAGCGGGGAGGGGCGTTCAACGCTCCTCCCCGCTCTTTCCGGCCGATCTGAATCAATACCGGTTGCGCCCGTAACTGCCGCCCTGATTGGAGCCGTAACCACCCCGGTCGCTGCGCTCGGTCTTCGGACGGGCCTCATTGACGTTGATAGCCCGCTCGTCGAGCTCGAAACCGTTCAGCGCGTTAATCGCGTTCCGTGCGGCCGACTCGTCCGGCATTTCGACGAAACCGAAGCCGCGCGAGCGGCCGGTTTCGCGGTCGGTGATGATGTTGGCGGAAGATACTTCTCCGTACTCCCCGAATAAAGTCTGCAAACTCTCGCCCCGGGTGCGGAAGTTCAAATTCGATACGTAAATGTTCATTTTTTTCTATTTTGACTGTGGATAAATGTTTATTGCGCAAATGCGATTTTCACCGCATTCATACCGCGTGTACCCCGCATGAGTTCGAAAAGGACGATCCGCCCCTCGCCGATCCCTTCGGGAGCCGAAGATATATGGAAAAAATATTTTTCCGTCGAAGCCAGGTCCTTGATAAACCCGTACCCCTTCTCGGTATTGAAATACTCGACACGCCCTTTCAGCGGTTCGGCCGCAATATCTTCCTTTTTAGGCGTGGCTATCACGATATCCTCGAGCTGGATCTCGACTTTCGGCCGCAGCTGGGGCGGAGTGTCGGTAATATTCCCGTTCTCGTCCACATAGGCGATCATATCGTCGAGCGAAGAGCTTCCTCCGGCCTGACGTTCTTCCCTGCGTTTCTGTTTTTCGAGGCGCTTGGCCTGCTTTTTCTTTTCGTTCTCTCTTTTTCCGAATGTTTGCGATTTTGCCATTAAATTCAACTTAAAGATTATTATGCACGGTATGTTTCCGCATTGAGTTTTTTGCCCGTCAGCCGCTGTATGTCTTTCATAAGCGGCCGCTCGTCCGGGGTGCAGAACGTAAGGGCGGTTCCGGAATGTCCGGCACGACCGGTGCGGCCGATACGGTGTACGTACGTTTCCGGCACATCCGGCAGATCGTAATTGATGACGATCTCCAGTTCCCGGATGTCGATGCCACGGGCAGCGATGTCCGTAGCGACCATCACCCGGATCTTGCCGGACTTGAAATCCGTGAGTACGCGCTGGCGGTGATTCTGCGACTTGTTGCCATGAATCGCCTCGCTTCGAATACCCGACTTGGAGAGCAGACGCGAAATATTGTCCGCTCCGTGTTTGGTGCGGGAGAAGACGAGAACGGACTTATCCTCCTCGCGGAGCAGAGATACGAGCAGTTTCTTCTTCTCCGGCTTCTCCACGAAATAGACCCGCTGATCGATCGCATCCACCGCCGACGCAACCGGAGTCACCTCCACCCGCACGGGGTCGGTCAGCATACTTTTCGAGAGCGCCACTATGTCCGCAGGCATCGTCGCCGAAAAAAAGAGGGTCTGGCGCGACTTCGGCAGCAGCGGCAGCAGACGTTTGATGTCGGCGACGAATCCCATGTCGAGCATCCGGTCGGCTTCGTCCAGCACGAAATGCGTAATCGCGTCGAGTTCGACGAACCTCTGTCCGATCAGATCGTGCAGACGCCCCGGCGTAGCTATCAGAATATCCACGCCGCCACGAAGCGCCTCGACCTGCGGGCCTTGTTTCACACCGCCGAAAATCGTCAGATGCTTCAGACCGACATATTTTCCGTAATCCGAAAAACTGTCGCCGATCTGCACGGCCAACTCCCGGGTAGGGGTCAGGATCAGGGCCCGGATCGGCCGCACTCCGTATTCCCGACCATGATTCCGCCCCCGCCGGTTGCGGCGCGGCACGTCGGTCGGCTCTGCCTGCATCCCACTGCTCAAATGCTGCAGGATCGGAATGGCGAACGCCGCCGTCTTACCCGTCCCGGTCTGGGCGATGCCCAGCATATCGCGCCCATCGAGCGCCACGGGAATACCCTTTTGTTGAATGGGCGTAGGAGCCAGGTATCCTTTTTCACCGATCGCCTTCAAAATAGGGTCGGTAATTTTCAATTCGTTAAATGTCATAATCATCGTATAATTCCGTCGTACGACGGAGTTTTCATCTGTCGCGGAGGCATCCGGTGCGGAAGCGGAAAAACGGAAGCGAGGAAGTTTCCTGTTCCCGGTCGAAACCGCAGTCACGCACACCTTGTTCCCCGACAGCGCAATCTGCCCGAACCACGCTGAAAAAGGGCGGTCAGAACGGGCGTATGCAAGTAAAAAAATAATCTCAATTTCGGGACATCGTTAAAACCCGGCAACGGCTCTCTTCTGCCTGCGACAGACATACTCAAGCGAAATTGCCTAAACAAAGAAAGTTTACAAAGGTCGATTTCAACGATGGAAAAATCCGGACGGGATATAGGTCCGGGAAAATGCAAAGAAGATAAAGATCAGAATGAACCTGCCTTGTTTATTGGGTAAAGGTAACAATTATTACACCATTCGCACCATCTTTTCCGAAAAATATCGTCCACTTCCACCCTAAAAATACATATAACACTACTTATCAACAAATTAAATAAAATTTCTTCAAGAATAATTTCATCGTGCACTGCGCTCGATATTTTCAAGCGCCGCAAAAAAAGACCGGATCGGGAAAACACGCGACTCGCCGGGAATAGTGATCTTCTCCTGCCGAAAGTAGTGAATCGATCGCCATACGACGGGATTTTCACACAACGCACACTCCTTATTCGATGTTCTCCGGCAAAGAAAGGATAAAATTCACTAACTTTACGGCAAATAGGCAGCCCCCGGCCGCTTCCGACAAAACCGAACCTTCCGCGTGCACGATCTTTACAGAAAACAGGCGGCGCCTCGGTTGCATCTAAATAAATTTGACTCGGCTTCCGGCTTGCACTATCTTTACAGAAGATAAGCGGCGCCTCAGCTGTAACCAAATAAATTTGACACAGCTTTCGGCTTGCACTATCTTTGCAAAGACCAACTGAAAAACAGTATTCGAGATGGCTCACACTCTTTTTGTACCCCTGATGCTCACCCTTGGCGCCGGCCTGGCAACCGGTATCGGCAGCACAATAGCCCTTTTCGCTCACCGTACCAACAAGCGACTGCTTTCGTTCTCGTTGGGACTGTCGGGCGGCGTGATGATCTACGTTTCGTTCGTCGAACTGTTCCAACAGGCACGGGAGGCTATCGGAGCCATCTACGGACCCCAAACCGGGATGGGTATTACGACCCTGGCCTTTTTCGGCGGCGTACTGCTGATCGGCGTCATCGACCGGTTGGTGCCTTCGGTCGAGAACCCGCACGAAGCCCATATGATCGAAGAGCTGGAGAAGAAACCGAAAAATGCCAAACTGATGCGCATGGGACTGATGACCGCCCTGGCTATCGGCATCCACAACTTCCCGGAAGGCATCGCCACCTTCGCCACCGCCGTCGAAAATCCCACGCTGGGTATCGCCATCGCCGTCGCCATTGCCATACACAACATACCCGAAGGTATCGCGGTTTCGATCCCCGTCTTTTACGCCACCGGCGACCGGATGAAAGCCTTCCGCTATTCGCTCCTATCGGGTTTGGCAGAGCCGGTCGGCGCCCTGCTCGCCTATTTTATCCTCATGCCGTTCATGTCTCCCGTCATGATGGGCTGCATCCTGGCAGGCGTCGCCGGAATCATGGTTTTCATCTCAATCGACGAACTGCTGCCGGCCGCCCGCGAATACGGCGAAGCCCACATCTCGATCTACGGCGTGATGAGCGGCATGGCGATCATGGCCCTCAGCCTGATCCTGCTCGGATAAAGTATGCGGCGCGATTATATACTTTAATGTACCTCTTCGAAAGCACAGCACCCCAAATCCCCTCCGGGAAAAGGATGCAGGCAAGGGGCGAATTATAAACGCGGCCACAAGCCCGCGAATAAACGTCCCTTCGGATTCGACGCTGCAACCGTCGAATAAAGGGCCACGAAAGATATATCTCAATCAATATACTGCCCTCCGATCCGAATCTGACCGACAATGCTCGGACGTTTCTCGCGCCCTCCCAAGAAAAAAGTTCAGGGTGAACCCGACATCGAATAACGGCCCGCAAAATTGCGGCTACCGCCGAATTCAAAAAAAACGGTCGCATATAATACCATAATTTAACAGATCTCGGTAAAGCCTTTCGGCCTACCCCGTACATTTCATCCTCAACGCCCCCTGCCCCGAATCATCGTAAAATTTCAATTTTTCAGGCATTTTATTTGGTTTATAAAATAAAGTAGTTTATATTTGTAATACCAACAAAAACCGAAAGCTATGGAAACAACTCGAAAAATCGATGCGAAAGCCGCACGCAGAAAGCGCCGGCTCATCCGGGAATGGATAACATACGCAGTAATTTGTGCATTTCTGGCCGGAGTCAATGCCCTCACGACGCCCCACTATTGGTGGGTGCTGTGGGTCATGGCAGGCTGGGGGCTCGGTCTTATTCTGGATCTGATATTCCACCTGACAAAACTCTCGGACGATGACGATGCGGAGTGATCCGCCGACGGTCGGACCGCACGAAAAAACTCGATTTCCGATACGGTCGGACAACAGCCCGAAATCATTCGGGGCGAGGGATGCCTTGTAAACACAGTCAAAAACGGCTGCCAACGAACGGATACCCGAATCTGCAAAGAAAAAAGCGGCATGCTAAAATATATAATCATCAAAACTCACTGCGTATGGAAGAGAGAAAATTAGACGCACGAGAGAGTATGGAACTCATCTCGCGCATGATTCAAAACACCCGCAACCGGCTGGAAAACCATGCGGGACGCCCGTTCCTCGTATGGGGCTATACGACCGTCGGGATCGCCCTGCTCAATTACTGGTTCAACATCGCCGGATGCCATCCCGCCTGGTGCTTCACCTGGTTTCTCATTCCCATCATCGGCTGTCTGCTGATGCGGTTGTTCCCGGACAAGAAGCCGACGGAGCCCCGCACGGAGATCGACCGCATCGTCGGCAAGGTCTGGTTAGTATCCTCATTATCATTGATTCCGATCTTCCTCTTTTCGCTATTTCACGGACTCTCCTACCGACACAGTCTTTTCGAACTCATTACACTGGTGATGGCTACGGCAACGGCAACAACCGGAATGATCGTTCGTTCGAAAATATACATCGTCGCAGGACTTACCTGTATGGCTCTTTCAGTCCTCTTCCCTTTATACGACTATTTCCTGAAAAAAATCGCAACTTCTGACGGAATTGAGATAACCGCCGGACTCCTGAACAACGAAATCCTTATCTTTGCCGGCGTATTTTTCATCATGATGGTCGTCCCGGGACATATCATCAACTACCAATCGCACAAAAGATGTTCAAGGAACTGAATCCCCTGCTGCACTCGGAACTGCGCCTGGCGGTAATGTCGATCCTCCTCGGGGTCGAAGAGGCCGACTTCGTTTTCATCCGGGAACAGACGGGAGCTTCGGCGGGCAACCTGAGCGTACAGATCGACAAACTGCAAAAAGCCGGCTACATCACGGTCGAAAAGACCTTTCGGGGAAAAATGCCCCGCACGCTCTGCCGCATTACCCCGACAGGCGTGGATGCTTTCGAGGAGTACGTCGAAGCGTTGAAGAGCTACATAAAAAAGTAGGAAGGAAAACAGATTCTCGGCTCCGGCGGCGACAACGACCGGTTCGGAATGGGGCATAAAGGTCGTTATGCCCCATATTTTCAACCCCGACCTCGAATCCGGCCGAATCGCCAGCCGGCAATCTCCCGGCGGGCCTCCTTGCTGCAACGACCGGAAAGGCGAACAGCGTAAATCAGCCGCAGCCCCGCAATTTCGGCGAGTTTCGGATCCCGCCATACGCAAACAAGCCCGGAGTTTCGCTCCGGGCTTGTTTGCATCTATTCTTCAAACGATTAGTCCTCGAACTTCGCCGAGAGGAACTCCCGGTTCAGACGGGCGATGTGCGAAATCGAAATCATCTTCGGACACTCGGCCTGGCAAGCTCCCGTATTGGTACAGTTACCGAAGCCCAGTTCGTCCATCTTGGCCACCATCGCCTTGGCGCGGCGGGCACCCTCGACACGTCCCTGCGGCAGTTTCGCGAGCGACGACACACGGGCGGCGACGAAAAGCATCGCCGAGCCGTTCTTACAGGTCGCAGCGCAGGCACCGCAACCGATGCAGGCAGCGGCATCCATCGCAACGTCGGCATCGGCCTTCGGGATGGGAATGTTGTTGGCATCCTGCACGGCATTCGTACGGACCGAGATGAAGCCGCCGGCCTGAAGAATCTTATCGTAGGCACTGCGATCCACCACGAGGTCCTTGATTACGGGGAAAGCCGCCGAACGCCAGGGCTCGATGACGATCGTCGCCCCGTCTTTGAAACGGCGCATGTAAATCTGGCAGGTCGTGGCGCCGTCGCCCGGGCCGTGCGCACGGCCGTCGATGTGCAGCGAGCACATACCGCAGATACCCTCGCGGCAGTCGTGGTCGAACGCCACGGGCTCCTTGCCCTCGTGGATCAGGTTGTTGTTCAGAATATCCAGCATCTCGAGAAACGAGGTGTCGGCGGAGATGTTCTCGACTTTGTAGGTTTCAAATGCCCCTTTTGCCTTGGCGTCTTTCTGGCGCCATATCTTTAACGTGAAATTCATAGTTTCAAATTGTGTATTAAAGTTAGACGACAGAAGAATTAGTCCTTGTAGTTACGCTGTGCGGGGTGTACGAACTCGAAGTTCAGCGGCTCCTTCGTGAGCTCCGGCGCTTCGTTCTCGCCCTTGTACTCCCACACGGCGGCATATACGAAGTGCTCGTCGTCGCGTTTGGCCTCGCCCTCTTCGGTCTGATGCTCGACGCGGAAATGTCCGCCGCACGACTCCTCGCGGTTCAGCGCGTCGCGTGCCATCAGCTCGCCCAGCTCCAGGAAATCGGCCAGACGCAGCGCCTTCTCCAACTCGACGTTGAACTCGTTCGCCTTGCCTACGACCTTCACATCCTTCCAGAACTCCTTGCGCAGCGCCTGGATCTCGACGATCGCCTTCTCGAGCGACTCCTTCGAACGCGCCATGCCGACGTTCTCCCACATGATGTGTCCCAGCTTCTTGTGAATATCGTCCACCGACTGCTTGCCGTTGATGGAAAGCAACTTCGAAATCTTATCCTTCACACCCTTCTCTGCCTCGTCGAAGGCCTTGGTATCGGTCTTCACCTTCGGAGCCTGGATCTTGTGCGACAGGTAGTCGCCGATCGTATAAGGCAGCACGAAATAACCGTCCGCCAGACCCTGCATCAGCGCCGAAGCACCCAGGCGGTTGGCACCGTGATCCGAGAAGTTGGCCTCACCGATGGCGTAGAGACCCGGGATCGTAGTCATCAGGTTGTAATCGACCCAGATACCGCCCATCGTATAGTGTACGGCAGGGAAGATCTGCATCGGCTGTTCGTAGGGATTTACGTCGGTGATCTCCTCGTACATGTCGAACAGGTTACCGTAACGTTGTTTGATGACATCCTTGCCCAGACGCTCGATCGCGGTCTTGAAATCGAGGAACACGGCCAACCCCGTTTCGTTCACGCCGAAGCCCGCGTCACAACGCTCTTTGGCGGCACGCGACGCCACGTCGCGCGGCACGAGGTTACCGAAGGCCGGATAACGGCGCTCCAGGTAGTAGTCACGGTCCTCTTCGGCAATATCCGAAGGTTTCTTGGCACCCGAACGGAGGGCTTTCACATCCTCGATCTTTTTGGGAACCCAGATACGGCCGTCGTTACGCAGCGACTCCGACATTAGGGTCAGCTTCGACTGCTGATCCCCGTGCACCGGAATACAGGTCGGGTGGATCTGCGTGAAACAGGGATTCGCGAAGCCGGCACCCTTGCGGTAGCACTGGAAAGCGGCCGAACCGTTCGAAGCCATCGCGTTGGTCGAAAGGAAGAACACGTTGCCGTAACCGCCCGAAGCGATCACTACGGCGTGTGCGCCGAAACGCTCCAATTCACCGGTCACCAGATTTCGGGCGATGATACCTCTCGCCTCGCCGTCCTCGATCACGATGTCGAGCATCTCGTGACGGGGATAGCTCTTCACCGTGCCGGCGGCGATCTCCTTGTTGAGTACCGAGTAGGCGCCCAGCAGCAACTGCTGACCGGTTTGGCCGCGGGCATAGAACGTACGCGATACCTGCGCACCGCCGAACGAACGGTTGTCCAGCATACCGCCGTACTCGCGTGCGAACGGAACGCCCTGGCCGACGCACTGGTCGATGATGCAGTTCGAAACTTCGGCCATGCGGTAAACATTGGCTTCACGGGCGCGGTAGTCACCGCCTTTGATCGTATCGTAGAACAGCCGGTAAATCGAATCGTTGTCGTTGCGGTAGTTCTTGGCCGCATTGATACCGCCCTGCGCCGCGATCGAATGCGCACGGCGCGGAGAGTCCTGGATGCAGAAAACCTTCACGTTGTATCCCAGTTCGCCGAGCGAAGCGGCTGCGGAAGCACCGCCCAGGCCCGTACCTACGACGATAATATCCAGTTTGCGTTTGTTGGCAGGGCTTACTACCTTGATCGCCGCCTTGTGGTTGCTCCACTTTTGCGCGAGTTCCCCGGCGGGTATTTTTGAATCTAATTTGAAAGCCATATCTCTATATTTTTATAATTCAACGTAAGATGTTAGCAGACACAACCGCAGCAAAGACTCCGGAAGAAATAGACCAGCACGACCACGGCGAAACCGAGGAACACGACGGTCGCCACGATGTTGGCGATACATTTCAGGCGCGGATACCAGATGTCGTTGCCCCAGCCCACCGACTGGAACATCGACCACACGCCGTGCGTAAGGTGGAACCAGAGGGCGAAGAACCAAACCAGGTAGATCACCACGTAGTACCACTGCGAGAAGGTGTACTGAATCAGCGCAGCGCCGTCCTGCGGCGAGAAGCCGAGCGAATTTTCATGGTGTCCCAGCACCTCGACCAGCTGCATCTTCGACCAGAAGTTGAACAGATGGAGCAACAGACCGCCGAGGATGATCCATCCCAGTGCAAGCATGTTCTTCGACGCCCACTGCACACCCTTTTCCTTCACGGTAACGGCATAACGCTGCGAACCGCGTGCCTTATAGTTGTTCACGGTCAGCACCAGCGCATAAATGAAGTGGATCAGGATACCGGCGACCAGCACCAGCGTTCCGACCAACGCATACCAGTTGGCACCCAGGAATGCGCAGACCGTGTTGTACGCCTCGGGCGAGAAGATCGCCACGATGTTCATCGACATGTGGAAGAGGATAAAGAGCACGAGGAAACAACCGGTAATGCTCATTACCAACTTCTTGCCAAGAGAAGAATTAGTTAGAAAACAGCCCATAATGTTTGAAATTTGTTTATTTTTGTTAAAAATTTGTTTGCGCTTCGGCAAAGATAGTCATTGTTTGCATAATAACAACACAAAACAATTCGAAATTTACGCTTAAAATCAGGCATTTTATGACCAAAACGGAAATCCGGAAACAGATGAAAGGGCTCAATACGGCCCTTTCTTCGGAACAGCGCGAAGAGCTTTCCGCACGTATTTTCAACGAAGCGGAGAGGCTTCCGGCCTTCGCACGCGCCAAAGTGGTGGCCCTTTTCGCTTCGCTCAAAGACGAACCCCTCACCGCCCCGGCACTCGAACGCTGGAGCCGCTCCAAACGGATCGTGCTGCCCCGCGTGGAAGGCGACATAATGCGATTCTACGATTACGATCCCGCCTCGATGAACGATTCCGGCTCGTTCGGCATTTCGGAACCGGAGGCCACAGCGCTGTGCCGCCCCGAAGAGATCGATTTCATCATCGTGCCGGGCGTGGCGTTCACCGCCGCAGGCATGCGCCTGGGACGCGGCAAGGGATTCTACGACAAATACCTGTCGCAGCCGGGTTTCCGGGCTTTCAAGGCAGGCGTGTGCTATCCGCATCAAGTCGTGGAGGAGCTGCCCGCCGATCCGTTCGACGTTCCGGTCGATCACCTTTGCTGCGGACGGTAAAACGAGTGCCGACTTTGGTCCCATAATCAAATCCTACCGTTCCCACGTGTTCTCCGGCCCGAAGACGTACCCCTTCGGGATTCCGCCATCGAAAACCGGCAAACACCGGTTACGGCAAAGAATCGTAAAAAGAGAAAACACCGCATCAAAGAAGCCTGCATCTACCGATGCAGGCTTCTTAACTAATATCATACAATATTATTATCGGTAGAGATACTCTCCCGGAATGCGGTGGCTGCGCCGCCCGATCGGAACGCCGATGCCGAGCGTCACGTTCATCGAAGTCGAAGTGACGGGCAGGAACTGCGGCGTATGGCTGCAAATCAACATATCGGTCGCCAGGAAGAAGTTGATCCAACTGGGGCAGGCATTGATCGCCACACCGAGGGCGTGCCCCTGGCCGTTGAGAAACGAATAACTGGTAGTCAGCGTAAACCAGGGAATCGGGTGGAAGTTCACCGAGGCGGTCAGGTTGTGGAACGTCTTCACATCCCAGACACGTACGTTGTAAAGCAGACCCAGGCCGATCTTGTGACGCCAAACCTCGTACTCGGCCCCCAGATTGATCGAGGTGCGCAGCATCTCGGTCTTGCCCTTGGAGGCCTGCACCCGGTCGAACTCCAGCTCGCCGAAATCGAACTCCGGATCGTGAACCTCACCGTCGATGATCTCCACGCCGGTAAAAGATTGGGATTTGGTCATCTGCCCACGCTCCAGGTATTTCTTTCCCCACGAAATGAAACCCAGGTCGTTCACGGCGAAAGAGAGCTGCAAATCGGGAATCACGTCGTACGTCACACCCAGATCGACGGCAAAACCGTAGCCCGCAGGTCCTTTGTAGGAAGAAACGTCGAAATCGTCGAACGAATAATATTCCGACCCGTCGGGACGCTGCATGGAGCTCATCTCAAGGCCCGACATTTCGAACGAACCGTCCGCATCGATATTCCAACTATTCTCCTGCAATTTTATATCGAGCCGGTCGATCGACGTCCGCGCACGGGCCGCGCCGACGAGAAACTTACCCCGTGCACCGAGGTAAATCTGATCCGTCAGCGGAAAAGAGTAACTGAAAGCGGCCTCGAGATAAGCCTGCGTCGAGGCTTTGATGTCGTTGATAACGGCCTCGTTCCGTCCGTTCTTGAGAAAGTCGAACAACGAATAGGGCATATTGGCCTCCGCTTCCATACGCACATTCAGGTCGAACGACCAGAATGTCTTATGATCCTTGCGGAATGCACCGAAACCGACGATATTGATCCGGGCATCGGTTCCGAGCATATTTTTCGAGCGCAGATTTCCCAACGCCTCGGCCGCAGAAACATTCTTGTCGAACAGCGTTACCAAACTTCCGTTCACCGGATAAAAAATATCGCTGACGGAGAGGTTACCGGAAACGTTGACCTGCACACCGCCCAATACGGGAATATTCACATAGCCGCGCAGCGGAGCGAAAGCCGGGTTAAGCTGGCTGCGGAAAGTCGAACCCTCCATAAAGTAGGCACTCGGCGTCTGTGCCACGGCCGTACATGCGACAAATGCCGCAATCAAAGTATATATGATCTTTTTCATATGAGGAATCCGGATTAAAGGTTCAGATTAAGACCGCCGCGTTTCTTCAAATGCAGCATCATACGAATCGACTGGCTGTCGCTGAATCCGATGCGCGGATAATATTTCTGCGGCATAAAATCGACATTCAGTTCGAAGAAAGAGAACAAACTCCGGATATCATCCTTGTAAAGCCGCACGGGAGCGATGTCATTCTCTTCGTCGGGTTCGACCAGGAAAGGCGCGATAGCCACGTTCGTTTCGGAAAAATCCGCAGCTACTTCGAAGCTCACCGGCAGACTGCTCCGCACCTCGCCGTACAGATCGAGCGTATTGACCGGATCGACGGTACCCTCGGGATCGAGGTTGTCGGCAAGCATATCGATCAAATCATCGTCGACATCCAACGTCGCATTATAAGTAATCGTATTGATTTTAATCTGGGAAAGAAATTCCCGCGCCAGCTCGCCCATCGTATCGCGCAACGCTTCGCCAGCCTCGTTGTCCTCGCCGAAAAACTTCTTGAATTCCGCCTTGAAAAGCTCCTCGCTATCGGCCGGAATCAACGCCGTAAAACGCTCGCGGTAACCTTCGTTGGACCAAATCAGATCGACCACTTCGTCCATTTTTTTCGATCCGGGAACGAGCATCTCGTCGATAAGAGCCTCCAGCATTCCGTCCAGATAAGTTCCATCGCTCGAAAGACGGACGATATCGACCCACTCCGCATTGCCCGGGAGCGTCGTCGGCAACCAGATATCGACCTCGTCGAAAATAGCGCGGATATCCGCACTGCCGTCCTGCAACTCGTCCATTCCGACCGTGATCTGCGCCAACGGCATAATCCATTCGCTCTGGTCGTTGCCGATGGTTACATCGCCGGATTCGATCTTGTTCAGATCATACGCCTTGTCGCACCCGAAGCAGAGCGAAAGAATACATAACAGGAATAAAAAATTTTTCATAGGCAGATTTTGCTCAATAAAACGGCCCAAAGGTATAATGTTTTCGACAAATAATCAAAATATAAATACTTTTCAACCACGAACAATCTGTTCAATCGACGACTTCTGCCGAAAAACTCCGGCTCATTCTCCGATTCAGCGCACGGCAGAGGTCTTTGTTAAAATTTTGCTACTTTTGCGACAGATGGACAACGTAAAAAAATACGGGTTGAAAGAACAGGTGGCCCTGCTGCCTCTGTCACCGGGCGTATATCAGTTTCTGGACAAGAACGGGGCGATCATCTACGTCGGCAAAGCCAAAAGCTTGCGCAAGCGGGTCAGCTCGTATTTCATGCAGAACAAGGAACACAGCGCCAAGGTACAGGTACTCGTGAGGCAGATCGCTGCGATCCGGCACATCGTCGTCGATACCGAAACGGACGCCCTGCTGCTCGAAAACTCGTTAATCAAGACCCTCCAGCCGCGCTACAACATCCTGCTCAAGGACGACAAGACCTATCCCTGGATCGTCGTGCGCCGCGAACCGTTCCCGCGCGTACAGTCCACCCGCATCCTCAACCGCGACGGCTCCCAATATTTCGGTCCCTACGGCTCGGTAATGATGCAGCGCAGTATCCTGGAGTTTATCCGCGAGGTGATTCCCCTGCGAACCTGCTCGCTCAACCTTTCGCCGACGGCTATCGCCAAAGGGCGCTATTCGGTCTGCCTGCAATACCACCTGGGCAACTGCAAGGGACCTTGCGTGGGAGCGCAAAGCGAAGAAGAATACGACGCACTGGTCGATATGACGGTTTCGATTCTCAAAGGCGACCTGCGCCCCGTGCGTACCTATCTTGAAAAAGAGATGGAGGCAGCCGCCCGAAACCTGAAATTCGAAGTCGCACAACGCTACAAGACACGCCTCGACGCCCTGGACAACTATTCGAGCAAATCGGTGATCGTCAGCGCACGCATCGTGAACGTGGACGTCTTCTCCCTGCTGGTGGACGACGACGTGGCCTACTGCAATTTCCTGCGCATCCGCCACGGTTCGGTCGTGGGCGTCTATACGATACGGCTCACCACGGGCATCGACACCGATCCGGCCCAAATGCTGACCCTGGCCATCCAGCACATCGCCGAAACGATCGCCGGAACGCTGGCCAAAGAGGTCATCGTTCCCTACCTCCCCTCGGCCGCGCAACTTTTCGACGGAGTGACCTTCACCGTTCCCAAACGGGGCGAAAAACTCGATCTGCTGGAGTTCTCGCTCAAGAGCGCCCGTATCTATCGCGCCGAACAACTCAAGAACCTCGAGATCAAGAATCCCGAGCGGCATACCGAACGCCTGATGGCCACCATGCAAAAGGAGCTGCACCTGGACCGTCCGCCCCGCCACATCGAATGCTTCGACAACTCCAACCTGCAGGGGACCAACCCGGTAGCTTCATGCGTGGTATTCCGGGACGGCAAGCCTTCACGCAAGGAGTACCGCCATTTCAACATCAAAACCGTCATCGGTGCAGACGACTTCGCCTCGATGCGCGAGATCGTCTTCCGCCGTTACAGCCGCCTGATCGCCGAAGGAGCCGAACTGCCCGACCTGATTATCGTGGACGGCGGCAAAGGACAGCTCTCCAGCGCCTATGCCGTGCTGTGCGAACTGGGAATCGAAAAACAAGTCCCCATCGTAGGCCTGGCCAAGCGGATCGAAGAGATCTTCTTCCCCGGGGACCCGATGCCCTACTACTTGAGCCGTACGGGTGAACCGCTCAAAGTGGTGTGTCACATCCGCGACGAAGCCCATCGCTTCGGCATCACCTTCCACCGGCAGAAGCGAAGCAAAGCTTTCATTCACAGTGAACTGGAAAATATCGAAGGAGTCGGCCCGAAGACCATAGAGCTCCTGTTGCGCCATTTCCGTACGGTGGAGAAAATCCGCACGGCCCCTGCCGAAGAACTCTCGGCCCTCGTCGGACCGGCCAAGGCCGCCAGGCTCCTCGTCCACTTCGGCAGACAGTAAGGACGCAGAAAAATGCGAAAAAAATTTGGAGTTCCTCGATAAATCATTACTTTTGCAGAGCAAATCACCGATTTAGCAGCCCGGATGGCGGAATTGGTAGACGCGTTGGTCTCAAACACCAATGACAGCAATGTTGTGCCGGTTCGATCCCGGCTCCGGGTACTATTCAAAAAACCTCAAATGACTTATAAACAATCATTTGAGGTTTTTATTTTGGCTGATATGTCCGCATTTTGTCCGCATTTTTTTGTAAAGTTGAAAATTTTTGTTTATTGAATATTGGATTTTAAACAAAACGGAGGCCGATGAGCCTCCGTTTTTTACGTCAAATGGGATTGTTCCACTAAAATAATATTCGTAGCTTGCAATGATTCGTAAGTAAATATAGTTTCTTTTCAACGATTCATCGCCGGTAGCTATCTATCAATAATAGTTGACGAATAAAATCTTGATTTTCCCCAATGTAAACGACACAGCAATACAACAGTAAGAAAGCCACACAGGACACTAAGGATAATGCTCCAAAGGTTCCATCCGCAGCACCATTGATATAAAATGTAGGTTATCAAACCGCCCCAAGCCAATGCTGCGAAAAAAATAAAAATTCCGGTAATTTTCTGAGTAGAGACAAAGCCTGGCGCATAACATTTTGATTTATTGCATCGAAAAATATTCTTAATACGTTTCCACAAACTCTCTTTCTGAGGACGTTCCGGTTGGGCAGTGTAAACATTAGGATATACATCTTTATTAAGTACCATTTCTATACCCTGTACCACTTTAATCCAGTGCTCGTTCCACTTACGGTACCCGAGCAAGGCTCCGTACCAACAAAGGGAGGCGATCCAACCGAGAACGGATATAATCAGGGGCAAGAACCACTCCTGCGATTCTGCAACTGCCGCAGGAGCTTTGCCGCAAACCGGTTTGCATGCGCAACATAGCGTTTCGATTTCGCTTTTCGGCCAGATCGAGTAAAGAGCGACGAATAAAGCGCCGACGAAGATGGCATAATAGTTCATCCAGATGTTGTAGCGGCCTACCTGAAACTGATAGCCTTCAATTGCTTTTTCATAAGCTGTAAATGTATTCATCTTTTGAGTATCGTTTTGGGAGTTCTCAATAAATGCATCGGGTGACAGTTGCTGTCCATTCGATGGTTGAGTGTTGGAATTTGTACACATAATTATTGATGTTAAAAAGCTAAAAATCAACTTCTTCAATTAAATCAACTTCCCAATCAGAATAATTTGCTGTACATCCGGTTGGAACAATCAAATGATTTGGATACGAGCCTCTATATCTGTAAGCATTATAGATGTCATACTGTCTTTTCCTGCTCCATCCCGGTTGTCTTTCGACGATTTCTCTTTTAATAAATCTCTTATCTGAAATCGTCGTTTCTTTCAGCCCAAATGATTTAATAGTAATCGTCGGCGGTAGTGAAGATTGGATATATATTTTGGAAAAAATAGCAGAATAATAAGTATCGTCGTATATAATACGATCATAGTAGTCCATATCGGGATCGGTGGAGAGCTTTTCTTTTTCTTGTATTATTTCTTCAGAATCAATGCTTTTTACAAATGCACAATCTCCAATTGATGTAATGTTTGGACCAAGAGATAAATACCCATCAATTTTAGAGCAACCGAAAAATGCACGAGCCCCAATTGATGTTATGGAATTAGGCAACTTAAGATTACCTGTAATGCTTGAAAGATTTTCAAAGGCAGACTCGCCAATAATATTAACCCCTTCAGCTATAGTGAGTTTAGAAAAATTACGGCAATCATAAAAACAGGCAAACGGTATATTTATACCACTATCAATCGTGAGATGTCTATTGAAGCCTACATTCCCACTAAATGCAGAAGCGCCTAATGACGTAACTGTTACAGGTATTGTTAGATCCCCTACCAATGATTGGTTCCCTCCAAAAGCAGACTCACCAATAGTTTGTAATCCATTGCCGAGTGTCAAGGTGCCGTTAAAAGTACATGATGTGAAACAGTAGTTGCCAATTGAGGTAGTGGCATCAGGAATTACAAGGTTCCCTGTAATAGATTTACACTGATAAAATGCATATTCTCCGATAGTCTGCACTGTTTCGGGAATGTATATCGAAGTGATTGCTGCTTGATAAAATGCACGATTTGGAATCGCAGTAAGACCAAGAGGCAATAAAACTGTCGAAATATTAGTATTAGCTAAGCAACTTGCCGGAATAGTCGTATTGTCGGTCTTTGAAAGATCAAGGGCTTTAAGATTTTTCATCGTTCTGATAAAGTCGAAGTCGAATGTGTTGATCTTGCCAGTAAGGGTCAATTCCTCGATGATGTCCTTATCCTCAGAATTGATAAGTTGATCGAGGGTTCCGGCCGTTGTAACATGAACGGTTTGTGAGGTTCCAGATTTTTGGGTGATAAGAATCGTTTCTGATGTTATACCGAGGTTATCGACCAACCGGATTGTCGAATAACGAACTGTAAGAGCCGAATTGGAGGCTACGGTAAATGTCAGGGTTTCATCACGCATAGCGGCACGGGTACGTGTATCAGCTACGGAAATCCACGATTTATCGGCTTCGGGTATTTCGACCGTATAGTCGATATTGGTCGAGAGATCGACAGTAACCGTACCGCCATTGTAACCGACCGTATAGGATTTGGTCGTTACAACGATAACTCCTTCGACAAAGTTGATCGAACGCATAATCGTCCGTTCCTTACCGTCGGTGACGAATATCAGCACCTCGCTCGGCAGAATCGTACTCGGAGTAGTGATTTCGATGGTTCCAGTTGCATTGTCCGTCTTTTTTACCACAGCCCGAAACCCGTCTTGTGCCAAAGCCTTGATAACGGTATTTTCATCAGCTCCTGTAATGGTATAACCGATCGAGTATGTTTTATCCGCCAATACCCGAATATCCTCGGTTTCGGAGAATGTGATAGACAGCGGATGATGTTTGGGCACGGAAATAACCGAATCATCCTGCAATTTGAAATGGATATAATCTTCATCTTGGGTAATTTCCTTGAAAATCGAAACGGCATCAGTTCCGTCAGTCCCATCTTCACCTGTGGCTTTGCCCAACTGTGTCCAGTTTGTTCCATTGTCATAGGAAATGTACCAATATCCCTCTCTGATTTCGAGTTTGGGAGTAATGCCGTCTTTACCGTTCGCTCCGTCCGTTCCATCTTCTCCATCTGAACCGTCTGCACCATCTTTTCCGTCTGTCCCCTCGGCTTTGATTTTATTACCACTATCATCCGTCAGCCACTTGCCGTCAAGCGTCCAGTAATAAACGCCGTCAGTATCCTGCTTTACGCTGATAACAGGAGTATGCCCGTCTTGTCCGTCAGCCCCGGGCTTGCCATCCGAACCATCTGTCCCGTTTTGGCCATCTTTACCATGATAAATAGTAATTGGATTACTTTTATTGAATCTGATCGTATAGCCTATTTCTATCCCATCTTGCATAACAGGGGTAATCTCTGTAATATAATCATTATTTTGCAGAGCAGTAACAATCGTTTGTAAAGACGAAATGTTGGTATTCATCTGATTACAGAGTGTTTTCAGAGCCTCGAATGCCGACCACGTGGGCAATTTGATCTGCGTACCGTTAGACAACGTAAAAATTACATAGTCGGTATTGGTTTCATAGTCAATATCCGTAAACATCGGATCACCGCTAATACCGTCCTCTCCATCTTTACCGTCTTCACCGGTGGCTTTACCGAGTTGTGTCCACGTGGACTCGTTGTCATAGGAAATGTACCAATAATCGTTTTCGATTTTGAATTTAGGGGTAATACCATCTTTGCCGTCCATGCCGGGCTTTCCGTCCTGCCCATCATTCCCGTCTTCTCCATTCGACCCGTCCGTACCATCCTTGCCATCGGTTCCCTCTGCTTTGATTTTATTGCCGCTATCGTCCGTCAGCCAGTCACCGTCGAGTGTCCAATAATAGCTCCCGTCAGTATCTTGCTTTACTCCGATAACGGGAGTATGTCCGTTCTTTCCGTCTTCACCGTCAACTCCGGGTTTCCCATCCTCTCCGTCAGTTCCGTTTTGTCCATCCTTACCATGATAAATGGTGATCGGATTACTTTTACTGAACGTTATCGTATAGCCAACCTCTTTCCCATTCTGCATGATGGGGGTCACGTTCGTAACATAGTCGTTCTTTTGTAATGCCGTTACAATAGTTTGTAACGATGAAATGTTGGTGTTCATCTGTTTGCAGAGCTCTTCCAATTTGGCCACCCGATTTTCCAAATTATCTACGCGCCCGGTCAATGCCGAATCGTCATACTCATCGCTACAACTTGCAAACAGCAATGTAGCAATATACAACACCGATAGAATTTTTTTCATAGTAATTATTATTTGAATTGATTGAATATTCAAATTGTAATTACCATCCGGCCCCTCAATGGTGAATAATCAAAAAGAAAGTGTGGAGCTGATTTCGCTTATCTACAACGAGGTTCTGACAAAACCCAAGAGAAAATAAACGATGCAATACCCCACACTTGAGTAGATATGGGGTATGGGAACACTGAACGTATCCCTTGCCATAATCTAAACAAGAAATGAGTGCTGTTCGTCCATCCTTTTGCTTGTGAAAACTGTCAGATTTTCTATCAAGGACAGTGCGAAAACACTTTCAGTATGTCTGCCGAACGCATTACTACGCTCGACGTTACAAAAATAGAAAATAATTCGCAGACGAACAACCACTCATTCGGGGTATTGCCCATATAAGCTATACGCAGAAATAGATTTTACTCTATCTCGTCCGCATTCCCCGGCCCTGTTCGCGGTCTTTGATCTCTATTCCTAAGCGCTCCAAAAATTCTTCCGCCTTTTGCCGCTTCGTTGAAAATCGCTCTCAAATCGTCGAGCGTCACCGTCACGCTGACGTTTGCCCCCGACTCCAATAAATCCCTTAAACTCATAATCGAAATTT
>ERZ827490.1719-NODE-1719-length-26748-cov-5.988012_pt1 | contig 26748 bp, 21 predicted proteins | sample MGYA00519770_ERZ827490 | MGnify/ENA primary metagenome ERZ827490 (study PRJEB31778, sample SAMEA3449324) | human gut metagenome | biome: human gut; feature: human-associated habitat; material: faeces | place: United Kingdom | collected 2010/2012 ...
AGGGAATGGAAGAATTTATGAAGCTACTAAAGTGAGGAACCTGTCATTAGGTGCCGCATGGAGGGAATGTTAATATAATGACTGTGATGGGAGATGCTCGAATGGATGGGCTTTCGGACGCGGGTTCAACTCCCGCCAGGTCCACTGATATCCTGAAATTTTTGAAAGAATCAAAGATTTCAGGATATTTTTTTTGCGCTTTTTTGGTGGAAAATCAACAGTGGAATTAAATGATAATAAATATCAATATCAAAAAAAGAATTGAAGCAGAAAAAAACATATGGTACATTTATTGAGTTAGAAGAGTGAAATTGAAAATAATACAGACTAACTATTGATAGATGAAAGTAACTATAGATATAGAGGATAAAGAATGAAAAGAAAGATTGTAATAGCCATTTTATGTGCGGCGGTGTCAATGGGAACCGTTGGATGTGGAAACAGTACGGCATCCGCCAAGAAAACACAGACGCAGACAGATAAAAAAGAAGATTCCAAAAGTGAAAATTCCGAAAAATCCAGTGAAGAAAAGCAAAGCCGCGATATATTTGCGATGGATACGTATATGACGGTAACAGCATATGGAGAGCATGCATCTGAAGCAGTAGATAAAGCTGAGACAGAGATCAAACGGCTGGATGAAATGTTGTCTACCGGAAATGAAAACAGTGAAGTGTACAAATTAAATCAAAACGGGGAAGCGGTTGTTTCGGATGACACGGCGTACTTGTATGAACGCTCTGAAAAAATATATAAACAGACAAAAGGAGTATTTGACATATCCATCTACCCGGTCATGGATGCATGGGGATTTACAACGGAGAATTACCGGATCCCTGCGGAGGATGAACTGAGTGCGTTACTGAAGAATGTAGATGCATCGAAGATCCAATACGACAAAAAGACAAAAAAAATCACGCTGCCTAAGAATGTGAAAATTGATTTCGGAGGCATTGCGAAGGGATATACATCTTCAAGGATTATGCAGATTTATAAAAAGTGCGGTGTGACGAGCGGTCTGGTAAGTCTTGGAGGAAATGTACAGCTTCTTGGTGCAAAACCAGATGGAAGCGCATGGAAAGTTGCGGTAGAAAGTCCGGATGAAGACGGAAATTATCTTGGAATCCTGCAGGCAAAGGACAAGGCGGTTATCACATCGGGCGGATATGAGAGATACTTTGAAAAAAATGGGAAGAAATATCATCATATTATTGATCCGTCTACCGGTTATCCGGCAGAGAACGGACTGACTTCGGTAACGATCGTAAGTGATGACGGAACACTTGCGGATGGATTATCTACTTCACTTTTTATCATGGGAAAAGAGAAAGCGGAGAAATTCTGGAAGAAGTATAACGATAAATTTGATGTGATTCTGCTTACGGATGACGAACAATTATACGTATCAGAAGGGATCGCGGATGATTTTCAATCGGATTATAAGGTAAATGTAATGAAAAAGTAGAGGTGGAAGATATGGATAAAGAAAAAGTGATCAAAAAAATAAAACAGGGTGCACCGGCTACCTCGGCGATTGTAGTTGCAGCCTGTATCGGGGTGTCGTTAAGCGGCTATCAGGCACCGGTTTATGAAGCTCAGGCACAGACGAAAGAGACAAAGACAACGGATGCCGAGGAAGCGAAGAAGACAGAAAGCAAGGCAAAAGGTTCTTTTGATCTGGCAGACGGAATCTATAAAGGAACAGGAACCGGTTATGCCGGCGAGGTGACTGTTGCGGTAACGATCAAAGATAAACAGATTACGGCGATTGATATCTTAAGTTCTTCGGACGATGCAGCGTTCTTTAACCGTGCAAAAGCAGTGATAGACAGGATCATTGCAGGACAGACTCTGGATGTGGATGTGGTGTCTGGCGCAACATTTAGCTCTAATGGTATTATCAGTGCGGTGAAGAATGCATTGACAGGAGAAAAAGACAGTGGAGAGACGGGAGAATCCCAGTCCGGAAATGCAGCGGTACAGGGGAGTACACTGTCACTGGCTGACGTGCAGGATGCGGCAGCGTATAAAGATGGAACCTATTATGGAACAGGAACCGGATTCGGAGGAACTTTGAAAGTTAAGGTTGTGATCAGCAGAGGAAAGATTACGTCTATTGAGGTTGTGGAGAATCATGATGACAGCAGTTATCTGAATCGTGCAGAAGCATTGATCGGCAATATTATTTCATCGCAGAGTACAAATGTAGATGTAATCTCCGGGGCGACTTACAGTTCGAACGGAATTAAGAGTGCAGTAAGAGATGCACTCCGTCAGGCTGCAGTAAGCGGTAATTCACAGTCTGTGAATGCGAAGACGGAAGATACTTCTAAGACAGAAGACAATACGACTGTCAAAGGCAATTTCCCGTATAAAGAAGGTATTTATTACGGAACGGCAGAAGGGTATAACGGTGAGATAGAAGTAGCGGTGGTTCTTCAGGATAAATCAATCAAGGCAGTACTCGTAACAAAGAATCATGATGATGAAAAATTCTTTAACCGTGCAATGGATGTAGTAAAAAATATTATGAAAAAACAGAGTACGGATGTGGACGTAGTATCCGGAGCAACTTACAGTTCAAATGGTCTCATAAATGCAGTGAAGAATGCATTAAAAGAAGCAGAAAAGGTAACAAACGGACAGACAACGGAGCCGGATAAGGAAGAAGCTGATACTTCAGAACTTGAAAAAGCGATGAAAGAAGCAGAAGAACTGAAACAAGAGGATTATACAGAAGCAACCTATGCGGTTCTTAAGACCAGAATGGAAGACGCACAGAAGCTGCTTGATGCAGATAAGACAGAGATCAGTCAGGAAGATGTGGACCAGGCTCTTGAGAATCTGAACCAGGCACTGGCACTGCTGGAGAAAAAAGATGATGGCGAAGATGATACTACAGTATATAAAAATGGTATCTATGAAGGACGTGCGCTGTGCAGACCGGATGAAGATGAAGATTTCACGGCTTATAATCTGACATTGAAAGTGACAGTGCGGGGTGACAAGATTGTTGCTGTTACTGATGTAAAAGGGGACGGAGATTCATCGAATGACAGATATATCCTTCGCGCTGCAAACGGAACATCGAATAAAAAAGGTGTGACAAGCCAGCTGATCGAGAAAGGTAATACAGAAGGAATTGATGCAGTATCGGGTGCAACCTGTACTTCAAAAGCAATCCTGGATGCATGTGAGAACGCCTTGCTTTCTGCAAAAAGACAGTAAAAAGAGACTGAGTTAAAGGAGAGAGAAGAATGAGAGAATTCTGGATGCGCCTGATGAGTGTTGTAGTGATCGTCGGGTTGATATTGGGATATAATTCTGTGCTGGAAGTCAGAGCAAAAGATGAGGAAATTACAAAACTGAATGCCAAAATCGAAAATACGGAAAGTTTAGAAGATGAGGATTCAAAAAACGGTTCTTATAAAGACGGAACATATACCGGAGAAGCGGATGGATTTGGTGGAACTGTTAAAGTGGAAGTAATAGTAAAAAAGCAGAAGATTAAGGAAGTAAATATTGTCTCTGCTGATGGAGAAGATGGTTCTTATCTGACTATGGCGAAAGATATTATACCGAAGATTCTGGATGCGCAAAGTGCAGAAGTAGATACGATCAGTGGTGCGACTTTCAGTTCTACAGGAATTAAGAATGCGACAAAACAGGCATTAGATAAGGCGGTAAAATAAATGAATGCAAAACAATTGAAAAAGATACATATATGGATAAGGGCAATCATCCAATTGCTGTATTTTATCTTTATTCCGTCGGTATACACGGCAGCATTTGCAGGTGTGAAATATATATTTACACAGATTGGTGCAGGTGAAAAAGTGGCGCTGACATCATTTGTTACTGTACTTATTGTGGTGTGTGTATATACTGCTGTTTTCGGAAGATTCTTTTGTGGATTTGCCTGTGCATTTGGAAGTCTTGGCGATGGAGTGAATGCATTATACAGACTGATCTGCAAAAAGATGAAAAAGAAACCGGTGCAGATTCCGGACCGGATTGCAGACAGACTTGTATATCTGAAATATGTGATCCTGGTAATCATCGTATTTATGTGCTATGGCGGTGTATACAGTAAAGCACAGGGAACAAGTCCTTGGGATGTATTTTCCATGATACATGCAGGAAATTTTAAACTGAATGGATATCTCATAGGGTTGGTCATTCTGGTACTTCTGATTGTCGGAATGTGTCTGGAGGAAAGATTTTTCTGCAGAAATTTCTGCCCGATGGGAGCTGTATTCTCACTGGTTCCGGTGTTGCCGGTATTTGCACTTCACAGAGACCGGGAATCCTGCATTCCAAAGTGCAGTGCATGTTCCAGAAAATGTCCGGCGAATATCGGACTTCCGACGGATGGTTCCTGGAAAGTAGAAGGTGACTGTTTCCAGTGCCAGAAATGTATAGATACATGTCCGAAGAAGAATATTCACTGCGGAGTGAAAAAGATCAGAGGCAATGAAATCTGGTTTACAATTTTAAGAGCGTTGATATTACTTGGATTATGTATTTGGCTTGGAGTATAAAATAACATAATATGCAGACATGTGTGGAAAATGCACATGTCTGATTAGTAAAATTTTTTTTGATTATAAGTTAGAAAATACTAACTTAATAATAAATATTTTCATTAAGGAGGCTTTTATGAAAAAGAAAGAAATGAAGACAAAAGTAATGGCAGTTGCGATGTCGGCAACCATGGCAGCCAGCATTTGTCCGGCGGTACCGGCGATGGCGGTAACGAAAGATCAGGTGGCAAAAGATGGAACATATATGAAGACTGCACATGTCACAAGAACAGAGGATGATGATGAAGATGAATGGAATGAATATGATGTCCGAGTAGCCTTGACTGTAAAAGATGGAAAGTTTTCTGATATTGTAGTAACTCCGGAAAATGGCTATGAGTCTGGTAACGATTCATATTTTAACAAAGCATATTCTAAATCAAAGGGAATAAAATCAAAATTAGCTGGTCAGTCAGCAACAGAAGATACAATTAATAGTTGGGATACCGTATCTACTGCAACAAGATCATCTGATGCCATAAAAAAAGCGGCATTAGAAGCAATCCAGTCAGCACCAGAAGCAAGTACAGCAGCAACTGTAGATACAGCAGCTCTGGAAGCTTCAATTACGAAAGCAAAAGCATTAAAAGAAAGTGATTACACAGCTGAGACATGGAATACGTTAAAGACAGCACTTGCGTCTGCAGAGACAGCACTCGCTGAAAAGAAATCTCAGGATACAGTCGATGCAGCGAAAAAAAATCTTGATAGTGCAATTGATAACTTGAAAGCAGCAGTAAAAGAAACTAAATATCTTGTCATGAACGTGCCATACAATCAGTTCTATAAGGCTTACAATCTGACAGATAAAGCAGTATGGGAAGTAGAAAGCGGAGTAGATGCGGTATCTACAGCAACTACAAATAAATTCAAAGGCACAACTGGACTTGCAAAAGGTACTTACAATAATGGAAAATACATCATGGGTGTAACAATCCCGGTAGAAGTAAGTGCAGAAGATTATGCAAAATTGAATACAAATCTGACAGCAAATGATGATTATTATTTTACAACATTAGACAAAGCACCGGAAGCATACAGCAAATTAACAGTAAATAAAGACGGAACATACAGCTTCTCTAAAATGTCAGATGCAACGGTAACGAATAAATATCTTTCTGTTCCGGCAGACGAATTAGAGTTAAACGGAGGATATGGAGATTACCAGATTACTGTTGACGGACTTGGAACAAAAACAGGTTTAAAAGTAGGAGAAAATGAAACAAAAGAATATACTCTTTATGGTGCGATTTTAAATACAACTTCCGGAAAGAGCTACGGAATGACCAGTCTGGAAAATCTCTGGGTTGGTACAAAGACACCAAATGTAGAAATTGCGTGGTCAATTAAAGAAGGCCAGGGATTAAAGAGAGCACATGGAAAGGGAGATGCATTCTATCAGTTCGCAGACATGAATGGAGCTGCTTTAAACAGTGTTACACTGATTACAGATCTTGGAGTGATCAATGTTCCGTGTAATGTAACATTAGACAAATATTACGATGGAGATCTCAGCGGTTTAAAATATTCTCTGGAAAATGATTCAGAAGAACTTAAAATCAGTGGAATCCCAGAGGACCTGAAAGATGTAACCGTATCAGTATCTGGCAGTCTGGCAGATAAAGCAAGTGTTAAAGATGGAAAGGTTACTTTAACAAAGGCACCGACAGCGGGTACTCAGTATACAATTACAATTAGCAGCAGTAATTATCCAGATATCACAAGAAAGATATCGACACCAATTACAGATAAACAGAAAGATAAATTACAGAAACTGATTGAAAAAGCAGAGAAGACAACAGGTTATTCTGAAAATGCAGATCTGAAAGAGCATGTGAAAGAAGCTCAGGACATGATTGCAAATAAGGAAGCGTTATCGGCAGATGCAGCAGAACTGATCAATGAATTAGAAGAAAAGATCAAAGCTACATATCCAACAGCAGAAGCAACTGCAACATTAAAGGGATCAGAACTTGAAGTTGCTTTGAATGGAGTAGAATTAAAAGATCTGGAAAATCCAACATATAAACTGACTTACAGAGCAGGACGCAGAGAAGATACTCTGACAAGCGGTGATCTGAAATATTTAAAAGTTGCACTGGATAAAGAGCCGACAGTGGGTACAAACTACACACTGACGATTACAAGTGATAACTATCAGGATATTAAGACGAGTGTAGTTGCAGAAGAAGCAGTAACAGACGAGTATGTTCTCATGAACATCCCGTATGCAGCATTCTACAAATCAGAGACAACAAACAATGACGTGGATGTTGATGTATTTACTTCTGCAACAAAGAACAAGACACGTACCACAGGACTTGCAGGTGGTTCTTATCATGAAAATGCAGATGGATCACAGATTGATGGTATTACATTTGCTGTGAAAGTAGATCCTTCAGTAGATCTTACAAAATACAAAGAAGTAAAAGATACGGATAAAGTTGATATTACAGTAACGAACCGTGGACAGACATCTACCACAACATTAGAAGGAAAAGATACACTTTTTGAAAACGAGACATATGCATACTATCCATTGACAGAGGCTCCTGCAAATTACAAAGAAGTTTCTATGGACAAGGATGGAAAACTTGTATTCAGCGAGGTTAAAGGACAGAAAGCAGAAGCTCTGACAGGTGTTACGGCAGAATTGTTAACACAGTCTTCTTATGGAGATTACCAGCTCAATCTGGACGGACTTCCGGAAGATAAGATTGCATCTTCTAATGTAAATGCAGTCGTTGTAAAGACAACAGATGGAACTGCCTATGGTATGCGTCATCTGGAGAACATCTGGAGAGGAAATGAGCTCGCTTGGAGTACCGGATATACAGAGTCAGTACATGGTTGCCCGACATCTTCAGCGCATTATGCATCTATGATGGGCAAGACGATTGACAGTATTGAATATTATACAACAAATGGTCTATATACAATTGATGTTAATGATCTTTATGTCCCTGTAAAATTTGCAAAAACAGAGGATGCTGTTAAGGTTGCAGATGCAGATATTTCTGCTGGTAAGACGGCGATAGAGCTGAATCTTAGGGATGATTTTGATCCGGAATACACCGTTGAAGGATTGAATGTGAAAGTAGAAGGCAATGTATTAACATTTAAAGCAGATTCTTCAATTAATCCGGGGAAATATACACTTACAGTAAAAGATAAAAATGGAAAATATGCAGATTTGAAAACAACATTCATTCTGTCAACAACAGATATGCCGGCAACATATGATGCAGATAACAAAAAGCTTACAGTGGCAGAAAACAGTAATGAGGAAGCATTCAATACTTATATCGGAAATATTACATCTGTAAATGTGAACGGCACCGATTATGCAGCAAGTGGAAGAGGTTCTGTAAAGATTATTGATAAAGACGGAACGCTGGTGACAGATGCAGCACCATTTAAAGATGCGGCGGTCGGAACAGAATTCCAGATCACGGTTACATCAACTGGTTATACAACACCTCTTACATTTACATACAAAGTTCCGGGAGAAACTCCGGCGCCATCTGAAGTAGATACAACGAAACTTGCAGCAGCAATTGAAAAGGCAGAAGGATTAAACGAATCAGATTATACAAAAGACAGCTGGAAAGCACTTCAGTCAGAGCTGACAAAAGCGAAATCTGCACTGGAAGCAAAAGAGAGCCAGGATACAGTTGATAAAGCAGCAGATAGCCTGAACAAAGCAATCGACGCACTGGAAGCAGCGACACCGGATGAGCCGACGAAAGAAGTATCAACAGATGCACTTGAAAAAGCAATTAAAGCAGCAGGTGCTTTAAAAGAATCAGATTATACAGCAGACAGCTGGAAAGCACTTCAGTCAGCACTGGCTGAGGCTGACACGGCACTGAAAGAAAAGAAAGATCAGGATACAGTTGATAAAGCAACTGAGAAGCTGAATAAAGCAATCAGTGCACTTGTGAAAAAGGATGCAGGACAGAAAGTTAACGGTACAAATGGAACAACCGGTACATCAGGCAAATCCGGTAAGACAGGATCCACATCGAATACGAAGAGTGGAAAAGCTGCGAAGACCGGAGATCCATCAAGCATGTTTGCGTGGTTAGGACTTGCAGTAACATCTCTCGGAGCCGGAATCGGAGGATTCTCACTTAAGAGAAAGAAAAGAGAAGATGAAGAATAGTATGAGTTGTATAAAACAACAAATTACAGATTAGAGTAACTTAAGAAAAAGTACCCATGGTAATATAAGTAATATGACACTGTGGGTACTTTTTTTATTCTATATACCGGAAACTTCACAAAGGCTACATAGTTCTCTGCTATAATAATTAAGATCAAAGAAAAATATATCATGAAAATATAAATTTAAGAGGAGGGCCGGGTCTTATGGATAAGATCAAAATATTAGTAGTAGATGATGAAAGCAGAATGAGAAAACTGGTGAAAGATTTCCTTGGAAGAGAAGGATATCAGGTATTGGAAGCCGGCGACGGGATGGAAGCAATGGAAGTATTTTATGATGAAAAAGATATTGCACTGATCATTCTGGATGTGATGATGCCAAGAATGGATGGATGGCAGGTATGCCGTGAAGTACGCCAGTCATCAAAAGTGCCGATCATCATGTTAACTGCAAGGTCAGAGGAACGAGATGAATTACAGGGATTTGCTCTGGGGGTTGACGAATATATTTCCAAGCCATTCAGTCCGAAGATCCTGGTAGCCAGAGTCAATGCAATATTAAGAAGAGCCAATGTATTAGGCGGTGGTGACGAGATCGATGCAGGAGGAATTGTAATCGATAAAGCCGCACATCAGGTGAAGATTGATGGTAAAGAGATTGAATTAAGCTTCAAGGAATTCGAACTGCTGTCATACTTTGTAGAGAATCAGGGCATTGCATTATCGAGAGAGAAGATCTTGAATAATGTATGGGATTATGATTATTTCGGAGATGCAAGAACCATTGATACACACGTAAAGAAATTAAGAAGCAAACTCGGAGAAAAGGGAAATTACATTAAGACAATCTGGGGCATGGGATATAAATTTGAGGTTGATGAAGCATGAAGATCATAAGTAAAGATAAGAAACAGAAGATAAAAAGTGTACATCATTCGATTAAGACGCAGATGATCACATCCTTTGTAGGATTGTTGATCTGTCTGGTCGTGACATTGATGTTCATCAACGGAAAATTTCTGGAGCCGTATTATATAAGTAAGAAGGAATCCCGTTTCATAGAACTTTATGAGAAATTAAATGACGTATCAAATGAAGATAAATGGGACAGCACAAAGAAGAATAATTCACTCATTCATTTCGCTGAAAAGAATAATATTTCTTATCTGGTAATTGAAAAGGATAAAGATGTGCATACGAATGTGCATGACAAGAATATGTTGAAGAATCAGATGATGGGATATTTTCTGAATCAGGCACAAAAAGAAAGCCGGACACTGGATTCTACGGATGTCTATCAGATCAACCAGTCATGGGATCCGTGGAATCAGAGTTATTATGTTGATATGTGGGGAAGTCTGGATGACGGCAGTCAGTTCCTGCTTCGAAGTCCGGTAGAAAGTATGCGTGAAAGTGCGTCGATATCCAATCGTTTCTTATTATATATAGGAAGTGTTCTGATCGTTGTATCCATTCTTCTGATCTGGTATTTCTCAAAAAGAATCACAGATCCGATCCGGGAGCTTGCGAGATTATCCGACCGGATGGCAGATCTTGATTTTGATGCGAAATACACCAGCGGCGGAAGCAATGAGATCGGAGAACTGGGAGAGAACTTTAACCGGATGTCAGAGAAATTGGAGAGCACGATCTCTGAACTTAAGAAAGCTAACAACAGTCTGCAGAAAGACATCGAACAGAAAGACAAGCTGGAAAAGATGAGAAACGAATTCCTAGGAAACGTATCTCATGAGTTAAAGACACCGATTGCTCTGATCCAGGGCTATGCCGAAGGATTAAAAGAAGGAGTCAATGAAGATGCGGAGAGTCGGGAATTCTACTGTGATGTTATTATGGATGAGGCGTCCAAGATGAATCAGATGGTCAAGAATCTGCTGACATTGAACCAGCTGGAATTCGGTGATGAAGATATCGTGTTTGAACGATTTAATCTGACGGCACTGGTCAAAGGCGTTCTGCAGAGTATGGAGATCATGGCGGATCAGGCAGGTGCCAAGATTATGTTGCACACAGAAGAGGACATCTATGCGTGGGCAGATGAGTTTAAAGTAGAGCAGGTTGTAAGAAATTATGTAAGTAATGCATGCCATCATGTCAGCGGCGATATGGTGATCGAAGTGAAGATGGTGCAAAAAGACGGCAAAGTCAGAGTATCGGTATTTAATACCGGTAATCCGATCCCGGAAGCAGATGCACCTCATATCTGGGATAAATTCTATAAAGTAGATAAGGCCCATACAAGAGAATATGGAGGCAACGGAATCGGCCTTTCAATCGTAAAAGCAATTATGAAATCATTCAACCAGGAGTATGGTGTAAAGAATTATGACAATGGAGTTGAATTCTGGTTTGAACTTGATGTACAATAAACCATAACAGTTCACTTGACAAATAATATAAAGTAAATGTCCGGGACAATATCCCTGATATACCACATATGAAAGGCAGGACAACAAGATGATTGCAATTATTGATTACGATGCAGGAAATATAAAGAGTGTGGAGAAAGCCATGCAGCTTCTGGGACAGGAAGTAATAATCACAAGAGACAGAGAGACGATCATGAATGCAGATAAAGTGATCCTTCCGGGAGTCGGAGCATTTGGAGATGCGATGAGTAAACTCAGACAGTATGGGCTTGATGAGGTGATCAGGGATGTGACAGCAAAGGGAACTCCTTTCCTGGGAATCTGTCTTGGTTTACAGTTATTATTTGAACGAAGTGATGAGACGCCGGGCGTGGAAGGACTTGGAATTCTGAAAGGTGAGATACTAAGAATCCCGGATAAGGAAGGCCTTAAGATTCCACATATGGGATGGAACTCTTTGAAGTTCCAGAATAATGGAAGATTATTCAAAGGGATTCCGGAAGATTCCTATGTATATTTTGTTCATTCTTATTATTTGAAAGCAGCAGATGAGGGAATTGTAACTGCTACGACAGAATACAGTACACATATCCATGCTTCGGTAGAACAGGGGAATGTATTCGCATGCCAGTTCCATCCGGAAAAAAGCAGTGATATCGGAATTCAGATATTAAAGAACTTTGTGGAATTATAGGGAGGACATCATTATGCATACAAAAAGAATCATTCCATGTCTGGATGTAAATAACGGAAGAGTTGTAAAGGGAGTAAATTTTGTATCGTTAAGAGATGCCGGAGATCCGGTTGAGATTGCAAAAGCGTATGATAAAGCAGGTGCAGATGAGCTTGTATTTCTTGATATTACAGCATCATCGGATGCCAGAGGTACAGTGGTAGATATGGTACGCAAGGTGGCAGAAAACGTATTCATCCCATTTACAGTTGGCGGAGGAATCCGTACAGTAGATGATTTTAAGGCACTCTTAAGAGAAGGTGCGGATAAGATTTCAATTAATTCATCTGCAATTAATACACCGAATCTGATATCAGAAGCAGCAGAAAAGTTCGGCAGCCAGTGTGTAGTTGTTGCAATTGATGCAAAGAAGCGGGAAGATGGAAGTGGCTGGAATATTTATAAGAATGGCGGACGGATCGATGTAGGAATTGATGCAGTGGAATGGGCTTCGAAAGTGGAGAAGCTTGGAGCAGGTGAGATCCTTTTGACAAGTATGGATTGTGACGGAACAAAAGCCGGATATGATCTGGAACTTACGAAAGCAATTGCCGGGGAAGTGAATATTCCGGTGATCGCATCCGGAGGTGCCGGCAGTCTGGAACATTTTTACGATGCACTGACGGAAGGAAAAGCGGATGCGGCTCTGGCAGCATCATTATTCCACTATAAGGAACTGGAGATCAGAGAAGTAAAAGAATATTTAAGAGGAAAAGGTGTATCCGTTCGTCTGTAAGAATGAACAAAGATAAGAGGAAAAAGGATAGTGTAAAACATGGCAGCAATTAATAATGACTGGCTGGATGCTCTGAAAGGAGAGTTTAAAAAGCCATATTATAAAAAATTATTTGAAACAGTCAACGAAGAATACAGGACAAGACAGATATTTCCGCCTGCAGATGATATTTTTAATGCATTTCATCTGACACCTTTACATAATGTAAAAGCGGTTATACTGGGACAGGATCCATATCATAATGTAGGACAGGCACACGGACTTTGCTTTTCTGTGAAGAAAGGAGTAGATATTCCGCCGTCACTGGTGAATATCTATAAAGAATTGCATGATGATCTGGGATGTACGATCCCCAATCACGGCTGCCTGACCAAGTGGGCTGAGCAGGGAGTCCTGATGTTAAATACGGTATTAACAGTAAGGGCGCATCAGGCCAATTCGCATAAAGATATTGGATGGGAAGAATTTACAGATGCAGCTATCATGGCATTAAACAGTCAGGATCGTCCGATCGTTTTCATCTTATGGGGAGCACCGGCTCAGAGAAAGGCAAGGATGCTTACGAATCCCAAACACCTGATCCTGAAAGCCCCGCATCCGAGTCCGTTATCCGCATATCGTGGATTTTTCGGAAGTAAGCCATTCAGTCAGACCAATGATTATCTGAGAGCTCACGGAGTAGAGCCAATTGACTGGCAGATTGAGTAGATGAGGAGAATATAAGGAAAGTATGAAGAAAATTAAGGCATTACTTGTGGTCGTTTGCACAGGTGTATTATTGACAGCCTGCGGCAATCCATCCCAAAAAGGGGTAGAATACTTAGAAGACGGAAAATATGATCAGGCAATCGAACAGTTTGAACAGGCAGTAGATAAGAAGAAAAATGTTGGGGATGCTTATCGTGGCATTGGAATTGCCAAATGGGAAAAGAAGGATTATAAAGGTGCAAGAAAAGCTTTTAAGAAAGCACTGGAAAATGATGCCGAAAAGACGGGAACCATCTATAATATGATTGGAAACTGTGATTTGAAACTCGGAGAAGCGAAAGAGGCATTAAATTATTATAATCTTGGCCTGGCACAGGAAGATTCCGGGAAAAAGATGAAAAAAGAGATGCAGTACAATATTATTGTTGCATATGAACAGATGGAAGACTGGGAAAGTGCAAAGGTAAAACTGGAAGAGTATCTGGAAAATTATCCGAATGACAAATCGGCAAAAAAAGAGGCCGAGTTTCTGAAAACAAGATAAATGGAATGAATCTATAGAAAATGGAAACAGTATGATAGAAATAAAAAATGAAACAGAAAAAGTAATACTGGTCGGTGTATCACTTTCAGATCAGGATGATACAAAAGAATCTCTGGAAGAATTAAAAGATCTGGTGTCCACGGCAGGAGCTGAGACCGTCGGAATGGTCATTCAGAACAGAGAACAGCAACATCCGGGAACCTATGTCGGAAAAGGAAAGATTGAAGAACTGAAAAGTATGATCTGGGAGCTTAGGGCGACAGGAATCGTATGTGATGATGAACTTTCTCCGGCACAGATGAAGAATCTGCAGGACGAACTGGATGTAAAAGTAATGGACAGAACATTGATCATTCTGGATATCTTTGCGGCAAGAGCATCTACAAGTGAAGGCAAGATTCAGGTAGAACTGGCGCAGTTAAAGTACCAGCAGACCAGATTGGCGGGCTTTGGTAAGGCTATGTCGAGGCTTGGAGGAGGAATCGGAACCAGAGGCCCGGGAGAAAAGAAACTTGAGATGGACAGGCGTCTGATCAAGAGCAGGATCGCACAGCTTAACCGTGAATTAAAAGATGTAAAGAAGCACAGAGAAGTAACAAGAGAGCAGAGAAGCCGCAGTCATATTCCGGTGGCCGCGATTGTTGGTTATACGAATGCGGGAAAATCAACACTTCTGAATACGCTGACCGGTGCAGGGATTCTTGCAGAGGATAAATTATTCGCAACCCTGGATCCAACAACCAGAGATCTGAAGCTGCCAAGTGGTCAGGAAATCCTGATGACAGATACGGTAGGATTTATCAGAAAACTTCCGCATCATCTGATCGAGGCATTTAGAAGTACACTGGAAGAAGCCAGATATGCAGATATTATCCTGCATGTAGTAGATGCTTCTAATCCGCAGATGGATGAGCAGATGCATACAGTGTATGAAACACTTCAGAATCTGGGTGTGAAAGACAAACCGGTTATCACAGTATTTAATAAGATCGACCGTATGGAGGATATCTGGGTGCCGAGAGATCTTCATGCAGACTATTATGTGAAGATCTCAGCCAGGACAGGGGAAGGAATTACCGAATTCCTTCAAGCTGTAGAAGCAGTATTAAGGGAGCAGAAAGTAGAGATTGAGGCACTTTATCCATATAAAGAGGCAGGAAAGATTCAGCTGATCCGAAAGTACGGGGAACTGCAGGAAGAAGAATACCGGGAAGATGGTATCTTTGTAAGGGCTTTTGTTCCGGCAGAACTTTACGGACAGGTACGGCCCGAAGGCGTAACACCGAACAATTGTTTATAAGCTCTGGAGAAGGTAGAGTAATCTTTAAAACCACAATCATAACAAACCTGTGTGCCAGGCGCACCGGTAGATAAAAGTTCTTTCGCAAGCAGGAGCCGTTTCTGGGAGATGTATTGTCCCAGAGTATAACCGGTCTCCTGCTTGAATAATCTCATCATATAATATTTACTGATATAGAATTGATCTGCGATCAGATCGATTGACAGATTTTCACAGAGGTGTTCGCCTACATAATCAAGGATGGCGAGCACCTTTTCATTACAATTATCAGTATCGATATATTCGAGCCGGTTCTTTCTTACGGCCCGGTTCAGATGTATCATAAATTCCAGAAACATAACCTGTCTGTAAAGCTCGGAAGCATAGCCGCCATCCGTAAACGAATGCTCCAACTGAGAGATAGAACGAAACAGAGAGCTTTTTTCGAAAGATGGGATACGCAGAACATTGGAATGTTCTTTTGCAGCCTTTTGAAAACAATAACTCAGATCATAATTATCTGTCTGATAAGCATTCATAAAATTAGGTGAGATATAGACAATGATTCTTTCATATGGGCAGGAATTGTCAACGGTCAGTCTGTGGATATCGCCTTGTTTTACAAGTACAATGTCATAAGGTTTCAGATCGTAAGAACGGCCCTCGATCATGTAATTTACTTTGCCACGGATGAAGATGGTGATCTTATCAAAGTCATGATAGTGGTAGTCTACTTCTTTTGTCTCCTGATCTGTCAGATGAAAGAGACGGAATTCGCTGTTCAGGTATCCTTTTTTCTCATATTGTTCCATTATCTGTACCTCCCCGGATATATATTGGACTGTCTATAGAAAGTTTATATGAAAATAGCATTATTTGCAAGAAATACAGCATTATTTACGTAGAATATGGAAATAATGCCTGTTATGATAAAGATATATAGAACAGAAAATATAAAAGCGATCATATAAAAAAGCTGGGAACAAAGATCAGGAGGAAAAAAGATGAAGGTAGTAGTAGAACGTTATCATGGACTTGGCAATGATTATCTGGTATTTGATCCGAATCATAACGAATTAAAACTGGATGAGGCAAATGTAAAAATGCTCTGTGACCGTAATGAGGGACTGGGAGCAGACGGAGTACTTGAAGGCCCGATTCTGAAAGAAGACGGTATGCACGTAAAAGTATGGAATCCGGACGGAAGTGAATCTGAGACCAGTGGAAATGGTGTCCGCATTTTTGCAAAATATCTGAAAGATGCAAGTTATGTACAGAAAAAGAATTTTAAATTATATACAGGAAACGGTCCGGTCGAAGTTACATTTTTAAATGAGGACGGAAGCCGCCTGCGTGTATCGATGGGAAAATTATCTTTCTGGAGTGATGAGATTCCTGTTATTGGAGAAAGACGAGAAGTGATCAATGAGGATATGGTATTTGGAAGAACGTTGTATCCGGTTACCTGCGTATCGATCGGTAATCCTCATTGTGTCATTCCGATGCGGGAGATCTCAAAACCACTGGTATGTAAGATCGGTGATTATTCTGAGATCGCAAGATATTTCCCGAACAGGATCAATACACAGATTATGCAGGTGATCGATAAGGAAAATATCGCAATCGAGATCTTTGAACGAGGTGCAGGTTATACAAGAGCATCCGGAACAGGTGCCTGTGCAGCGGCAGGAGTTGCATACAAACTGGGGCTGACTAACAGTAAAGTGATCGTTCATATGCCTGGAGGAGAACTTCAGGTAGAAGTAGAAGATGACTGGAATGTATATATGACAGGTGATGTCTTCTATATTGCAAAGGTAACATTAAGCAATGAATTTGCAGAAAGACTTCGCGCATTGTAGACTAATATGTATACAACAAACATATATTCGTGTTATACTAGGGCATAAGGAGGAAACCTTATGCCTTTAAAATTTGTATTTGGGCCGTCGGGCTCAGGAAAATCAACGTATTTATATCAGCATGTCATAGAAGAATCTGAAAAAAATCCACAGGAGAATTTCATAGTGCTTGTACCGGAGCAGTTTACAATGCAGACACAGAAAGATCTGGTTCGTATGCATCCGAGACACGGAATCATGAATATTGATGTATTGAGCTTTGCACGTCTTGCATACCGTGTGTTTGAAGAGACCGGAGTAAAGAAAATACCGGTACTGGATGATGAGGGAAAGAATCTGATCCTGCGAAAGATCGCAGGGAATTATGAGGATAAACTGACTGTCCTAAAGGGGAATATTAAGAAACTGGGGTATATCTCTGAGGTCAAATCCGTGATTTCGGAATTTACACAATATGATATCGGGGAAGAAGAACTGGATGATATGATAGATTCGCTGGATGAAGAATCCAGGTTATATTATAAATTAAAAGACATCCGGCTTTTATATGATGGTTTTCAGGATTATTTAAGAGAACGTTATATCACAAAGGAAGAGTTGTTAGATGTGCTGAGCCGAGAAGTTAGAGAATCAGAGCTTTTAAAGAACAGCACAGTGGTACTGGATGGATTTACAGGCTTTACACCGGTGCAGAACAGGCTGATTCTGGAGCTTATGAAATATTGTAAGGGTGTATGGATAACGGTTATCATGGATGAAAGGGAGAATCCATATTCTTACAGACATCCATATCAGCTGTTTGGACTGAGCAAGCAGATGGTGACAACATTAATCAGTCTGGCGAGGGAAGAACACATTGCGGTAGGGGAACCGGTCTGCCTGTATGGATATCCGGTAAAGCGTTTTGAGAAAAATAAAGAGTTGGCATTTCTGGAGCGGAATATTTTCAGATATGGAGCAGGAACATATGAAAAAGAAGTGAAAAATCTTGGAATTCATGTGGCGCGAAATCCGGGAGAAGAAGCAATGGCTGTAGCAGAAGAGATCAGGAAACTGGTAAGAAAAGAAAGATACCGTTATCGTGAGATTGGTGTCATAGTCAGTGATATGAATGTATATGGAGACTATCTGGAACAGGCATTTGAAACATATGGAATTCCTGTATTTATGGATCATAAGAGAAGTATTCTGCTGAATTCATTTGTAGAATACCTGAGAAGTCTTCTGAATATGGCAGAGAAGAATTTCTCTTATGAAAGTGTATTCCGTTTCCTGCGGACGAATCTTGCAGGATTTAGTTATGAAGAGGTCGATGAACTGGAAAATTATGTGATCGGACTCGGAATCCGGGGCTATAAGGGCTGGCAGAACCGATGGATCCGTCGTATGAAAGGGATGGAAGAAGAGGAACTGGAGAGGCTGAATCATTATCGAGTACAAATGGTAGAAAAAGTGGATAATCTGATGTTTGTTTTAAAACAAAAGAGGAAAACCGTAAAAGATATTACCTTGGCAGTATATGAATTTATGGTTCAGGAGAATATTCAGGAAAGACTTAAGAAAACAGAAGAAGAATTTCAAGAGGCAGGGGAACTGGCTCTGGCAAAGGAATATTCTCAGATTTACCGGATCATCATAGAGTTGTTTGATAAATTTGTGGCACTTCTTGGAGAGGAACCGGTGGGCTTAAGTGAGTATTGTAAACTTCTGGATGCAGGTCTTGAAGAAGCAAGGGTCGGCGTTATTCCGCCAAGTGTAGATCAGGTGGTAGCCGGAGATATGCAAAGGACCAGACTGAAAGATATAAGAGCACTCTTTTTTGTGGGAGCCAATGACTGTTTCCTGCCGGGGGCGCTTTTAAGAACGGGACTTCTGTCTGAACGCGACAGAGAAAAATTCCGTCAGGCTGATCATGCGTTGTCTGCGGGAGGTAAAGAAAAAGCTTATGTCCAGAAGTTCTATCTGTATATGAATCTGACGAAACCATCGGAAAAGCTTAAGGTATATTACAGCAAGGTGTCCGCGGACGGGAAGGCATTAAGACCTTCCTATCTGATTCAGGAATTATTGCGTCTATATCCGGATGTGAAGGTACGGGACGAGGATGAGAAGGAACTGGTGCAAAAAGAACTGACGGAAAAAACAGGGGTAAAATATCTGATCCGTGGTCTTCAGGAGAAAAATCTGGATGTCACATGGCAGGAGCTTTATACCTGGTATCAGAAAGATCCAAAGTGGAAAGAAAAAGTAGACGAACTTTTAACGGCATGGTACTACAGACGCCCGGAGGATCCATTGTCGGAAAGCGTTGCAAAGCAGCTTTACGGTGAAAATTTCGAAGGAAGTATTACCCGAATGGAACGGTATGCAAGTTGTGCATGTGCACATTTCCTTGCATATGGATTACGTCTGAAAGAACGGCCGGTATATGAGTTTAAAGCAGTGGATCTTGGAAATGTATGTCACAGTGCCCTGGAATTATTTTCAAAAAAAGCATCTGAAGCAGGCGGCTGGACGATCCTGACAGAAGAACAGAGAAAAGAAATGATCGATGAATGTGTGGAGGCAGCGATCACAGACTATGGTAACTCAGTGTTATACAGTTCGGCGAGAAATGAACAACTGATCGTCAGGATGAAACAGATGCTGGAACGCACAGTATGGGCACTTACGAATCAGCTTAAGGCAGGAGATTTTGTGCCGGAGGCGTATGAGCTTCGTTTCTTTGGAGGAAAGATCGACAGAGTAGATGTGTGTGAAACCGAAGAACAGGTATATGTTAAGGTGATGGATTATAAGACTGGAAGCAAGGCGTTTGATATCGTAGCATTGTATCACGGCCTGCAGCTTCAGCTTATGATCTATATGGATGCGGCAATAGAATTTCAGAAGAAACGCCACCCGGAGAAAGAAGTTGTTCCTGCGGGCGTATTTTATTATCGGATCCAGGATCCGATTGTAGATAAGACGAAAGATAAAGAAGAAGCAGAACAGGCAGTCTTAAAGCAGCTGAAACCAGACGGGATCATACCGTTAAAGGCAGAGATCCTTAAGCATCTGGACCGGGATACAACGGGAGAATCTATGGCAGTCCCGGTGAAATATAATAAGAACGGCAGTGTGTCCGGATACTCTAAAGTAGTTGCGGGAGAGGATTTCCAGGCAATGATGGTACATGCCCGGAAAAAGATGAAAGATGCAAGAACAAAGATATTAAATGGAGATGTAGGAGCACTTCCATATAAGAGAGGACAGGAAAGCGGCTGTGATTATTGTCCATACCGGCAGGTGTGCGGCTTCGACGTGAAAATCCCGGGATATGAATATCGTGATATAGGAACAACGGGAAAAGAAGAAGCAATGGAAGCAATGCGGATGGAGCAGAAAGGAGGAGAATAGCCATGGGTGTGAAGTGGACGGAAGAACAGGAGAAAGTAATCCGATTACGGAATCGCAATATTCTGGTATCAGCGGCAGCAGGTTCCGGGAAAACGGCAGTTCTGGTAGAACGAATCATCACAATGTTGACAAAAGATGACCCTCCGATGGATGTGGACCGACTTCTGATTGTTACTTTTACGGAGGCAGCAGCATCGGAAATGAAAGAAAGAATCCGGCTGGCAATCGAAAAGAAACTGATGGAATATCCGGATAATGAACATCTGAAGCAGCAGGCTACTCTGATCCATAATGCGCAGATCACAACGATACACAGTTTCTGCCTTTCCGTGATCCGTGATCATTTTCATGCGATTGATATTGATCCGGGATTCAGAATTGGTGAAGAAGGCGAATTAAAGCTCCTAAGACATGATGTACTGGAAGATATGCTGGAGGAAAAATATCAGGAAGGCAGTAAGCGTTTTCTTGACTTTACCGCAGCGTACAGTACCGGCCGGAATGATAAAAAGATTGAGGATCTGATACTTAAAATTTATGAGTTTTCCAGAAGTTATCCGGACAGTGAAGCATGGCTGGATTCCTGTGTAAAAGCCTATGAAATCCCGGATGTAAAGGCACTGGAAGGAAGCAGCATCATGAAGAAAGTGATGAGAGATATCAGAAAGAATCTGGAAGATGCAAAAGAACTGCTTATCTATGCGGAAAATGTGGCATTAAGTCCGGAAGGGCCTGCCGTATATGAAGCAACACTAGAAAAAGATCTGCGGGTCATTGAAGAATTGTGTAACAGGGCGTCTTATAAAAGTCTTGCGGAAGCATTTTCGAATGTAAAATGGGCGAGGATCGCAGCAAACAAGGATAAAACAGTATCAGAAGAAAAGATTGACCTGGTCAAAAAGATCAGGGAAATGGTCAAAGGGATTGTGAAAAATATGAGCGCCCAGTATTTCTATGAAAGTCCGGAAGAACTGGTGGAAGATCTTCGGGTATGTGCTCCGGCAATGGAAGAACTGGCGGATCTGGTGCGGCTTTTTGCAGAGAGATTCGAAGAGCAGAAGCGTGCCCAGAATATGATCGACTTTTCTGATATGGAACAGTACGCACTGAGGATTCTGACGCAGAAGACGGAAAATGGTTTTGTTCCGTCCAAAATAGCGGAAGAATATCAGAAGCAGTTTGAAGAAATCATGATTGATGAGTATCAGGACAGTAACCTGATCCAGGAAGCAATTCTTACCAGTGTATCTGGCTGCAGAAGCGGAAGATACAATATATTTATGGTGGGGGATGTAAAACAGAGTATTTACAGATTCCGTCTGTCCAGACCGGAATTATTTCTGGAAAAATTCCGCACATATAATATAGAAGAAAGTAAGACGCAGAGAATTGATCTGCACAAGAATTTTCGAAGCCGGAAAGAAGTACTTGAAAGTGCCAATGCTATATTCAGACAGATCATGACTGAAAAACTGGGCGGAATCGTCTATGATGATCAGGCAGCTCTTTATCCGGGAGCTGAATATCCGGAAAATGACAATGTTAAGACAGAGATTCTTGTGATGGACAGTGACCTGGAAATATTGTCAAAAGAGGAAGACTTTGAGGAGAAAATTCCTTCCGAGAGGGAACTGGAGGCAAGAATGATCGCAATGCGTATCCGGGAACTTCTGCGTTCACAGAAAGTTACAGATAAAGAGACAGGGGAACTTCGGAATGTGCGTTACTCGGATATTGTAATCCTGACGAGAAGTATCAAAGGATTTGCTGATGTATTTACCGAAGTGTTGAACCGGGAAGGAATACCGACTTATGCAGGAACAAGCGAGGGATATTTTCAGACTCAGGAAATTGGGGTGCTCATGGATTATTTGAGGGTCTTGGATAACAGAAGGCAGGATATTCCACTTACTGCTGTCTTAAGTTCAGCATTTGCCGGACTATCTCAGGAAGAACTGGCAGAAATACGGTGTGCATATCCGGATACTGCATTCTTTGAGAGTGTGACGAAGTACAGAGAACAAGGAGAGAATGCGGATATACAACTGAAACTTCAAAAATGTCTGGATCAGATGGATGACTTTAGAAAGATTGTACCGTATACACCGATGCATGAATTGCTCTGGAAGATATTGGAAACAACCGGATATGGAGATTATGTTGCATCCATGCCGGGAGGTGCACAGAGGAAAGCAAATCTGGATATGTTGATTGAAAAAGCCAGAGCGTACGAGTCAACGAGCTACAAAGGATTGTTTCATTTTGTAAGATATATTGAACAGCTTCAGAAATACGATGTAGATTACGGAGAAGCAAGTATAGAAGATGAGCATGCAGACACGGTACGGGTAATGACGATTCATAAAAGCAAAGGTCTGGAATTCCCTGTTGTGATCGTGGCCGGAATGGGAAAACGATTTAATATGCAGGATGCAAGGAGTGCTGTGGCTCTTCATGCCGGAATGGGTGTTGGACTGGATGCAGTTAATCTGGAATACAGGACTAAGATACCAAGCATTATCAAAAAGGTGATCCAGAAAGAAGAAGCTCTGGAAAGTCTTGGAGAAGAACTTCGTGTATTGTACGTTGCACTTACGCGTGCAAAAGAAAAACTAATCATTACAGGAACACTTTCAAATCCCGAAGATAAGATATCTGACGGGCGGGTATTTCAGGGAAATAAGAGAAAAGAATTATCATTCTTGCAGCTGAGCCATGCGGTGACGTACTGGGACTTCATATTACCGGCAGTTCTGCGTACAGAAGGAGAACCATTAAAACTTCAGATCTTACATGTAGAAGATGTGGTAAAAGAAAGCATAGAAGAGGAAGAAAAAAGCGGGATTTCCAGAGCTGTTCTTGAAAACTGGGATGTGAATGAGATTTACGAGCCAAAGCTTCATGATATGATGAAAGAACAGTTTGAATTCATCTATCCGTACGAAAAAAGCAGTATGAGAAAGCTGAAATTTACAGTTACCGAGCTGAAAAAGCGGGCATATGAGATTGGTCTGGATGGCGGCGAAGAAGAACGAGAAGAAGAAGGAGAACTTCTGCAGGAAGAACCGGAAGTTGTGCCGATGATTCCGCAATTTTTGCAGGAAGATGAGGTTCTGGCCGGAGCTGCAAGAGGTACGGCTTATCACAGAGTTATGGAACTTCTGGATATGAAAGGGATGCCTGAATTTACAGAAGATACGGCTGGGGAAAAAGAAAACTGGAAGAAATATTTTATGGACTGGCTGGATGATCAGGTAAGAAGAGGACGGATAGAAGAAGATGCCGCAAGATGTATCTGCTGGGAAGATATCCTGCAGTTTGCAAAGTCAGGTATAGGAAGGCGGCTGCGGGAAGCGGACGGTAAACAAAGACTTTGGAGAGAGCAGCCATTTGTACTGGGAATAGATGCCAGAGAGCTGTATCCGGAGGAAGAAGACGGGGAACTGATACTGGTACAGGGAATTATCGATGCCTATTTTGAAGAACCGGACGGACTTGTCGTGCTGGATTATAAGACCGACAAGATAAGACGGAAGGAAGAACTGGCAGAAAGGTATCAGGAGCAGCTGCGCTATTATGCAAAAGCGTTGGAACAAATGACTGGAAAGAAAGTAAAAGAAAAGATTATATATTCCTTTACACTAAAAGAGGGGATTTATATTAAATAAATAGAAAAAGGCACATCTGTGTATCGTAAAAAATTATTTCAGTTATTTGAAAGATTTTGCGATGACCGGGTGTGCTTTTTTTATCATCATACGTTCGAGAAAAGCTATCGGTGACAGATTCTGCAGATTTAACCTTACATTTTTGTAATGTAAACAATATGTGTTGACATACTATATTATATGACATATAATATGCGTAACGAAATAATATTAGATAATAATGCGAAAGGGAGTGAGAGCATGGTTTTTAATACAGGCGCAGCTCTTCTGGATGCAATTGTGCTGGCGGTAGTATCGCGGGAAGATGAAGGAACTTATGGATATAAGATTACGCAGGATGTAAGAAAAGCGATTGATGTATCAGAATCTACATTATATCCGGTGCTTCGGAGGCTGCAGAAAGGGGATTATCTGGAAGTCTATGACCGGCAGTTTGACGGAAGAAACAGACGTTATTATAAAGTGACGGAAAGTGGAAGAACGCAGCTTGCCATGTATCAGAAAGAATGGAAAGAATATTCCGGAAAGATCAGCGAATTGTTTGAGGGAGGTAGACTAGAATGAACAGAGTAGAATTTATGGAGACGCTGTCCAGACTTCTTCAGGATATCCCGGAAGAGGACAGAATCGATGCATTGAAATATTATAATGATTACTTCGATGATGCAGGGTCTGAGAATGAGCAGAATGTAATAGAAGAACTGGAAAGTCCGGAAAAAGTAGCGATGAAGATCAAAGCGGACCGGGAAGACACAGAAGACGGCAAAGAAGGTGGAACGGAAAAAACAACCGAAGAAGCAATCGGCAAAGTAACCGGAGAAAATGCAGCATACTCTGGAGCCAGGGAACAGCATGACCGGGAAAACACATACCAGTATTATCAGGAAGATACATACGGAGAAGAAAAGGATAATAAGATATATCAGGATAACGGAACCTATGATTATGAAAGCCAGGAGAAAAAGCCGTGGACAAACAAATGGCTAAAATTGGCCATGATCATAGCAATTGTAGTGATCGGATTTCCGATTGTGATACCGCTTGGAGCAGGGATTCTGGCATTAATTGTAGGAATTGTAATAGCAGTGTTCTGTTTGTTTGCAGCGATTGTAATCGGTTTTGCGGCAGTGGTGATGGTCGGTGTTGTGCTTTTTGCTGCAGGAATAGGAAGCCTGTTCGCCAATCCGGGTGTGGGACTTGCGGTTCTTGGAGCAGGACTGATGGTGATCGCGATCGGTGTAATCGGTACCGTAGTTGGAGTAAGACTCTGTATTATCGTATTTCCGGGAATCGTCAGAGGAATTGTATATATTTTAAGAAAACCATTTCACAGAAAGGCGGTGGCATAAGAGATGAAGAAACGTTGGAAAATATTCTGGATCGTGTGTGGTTCTATGTTTCTGATTGGAATCATATGTTGTTCGGTATCCTGGGGAATGGGAACGACCCTGACAGATATAGCACATCAATTTCCACATGGGATCAGCTGGGTATCCGAAGATAAGACATATGGTGATCCGGATGATGATGATGACGATATAGATGATGATCAGGAGGAAGATAATGAGACTGATACAGACGATGATCAGGACGAACAGAAACAGGAAGAAACAGCACAAGCACAGGAGAAAGCGAACATGAAAGATGCAACCGGTGTTATAGAAGGAAACGGAAAAGCAACATATCAGAATATCCATGAGATAAAAAGTACGGTGCGCGAAGGAAGAATCCATCTGAAGACACAGTCAGATACAGATGAGATTACAGTAGAAAGCAAAGACACACATGAAAAGCTTGGCTTTTGTGCGTTTGCCAAAAATGGAACCTTATATCTTACATCGAATAAAAAGATTAAAAGAATCAAGAATATAGGAAAAGGAACCATTACTGTGACGCTTCCGAAAGATATGGAACTGGAAAAGGCAGAGCTGGATCTGAAGGCTGGTGAATTAAGGGCAGAGCAGATTCTTGCAAAAGATCTTGAGGTAAATGCCGGAGCAGGTGAGGTTAACATCCTGGAATTTGCAGCTGAAAAAGCAGAATTTAAATGTGGGGCTGGTTCCATAACTGCAACAGGCGATGTAAAGAAGAAAATCGAAGCAGACTGCGGAGTAGGAGAGATAAACCTGAAGATAAAAGGAAAGCAGAAAGATTATAATTATGACCTGGACTGTGGTATCGGAGAAATTCGATGCGGAGATGACAGCTTTTCAGGATTTGGGAGAGAAAAAAGCATTGATAATGGCACAGACAAGAAAATGGATATTGACTGTGGTATCGGATCTATCAATGTAGCATTTATGGAACAGCTGTAAATACAGACAGATGTAAATGATCACAAAGATAATAAAGCAGGCAGAGTATATAATAAAAATATGGAGGACAGAACAATGGAAGGAAAAAGATTATACCGATCAAGAAAAAACAGAATGATATGTGGAGTATGTGGTGGAATCGCAAAATATTTCAACATTGATCCGACACTTGTGAGACTGGCATTTGTACTGATCTCAATGGGAGCCGGATCGGGGGTACTGGCTTATATTGTTGCGGCGATTATTATACCGGATGATCCGGAGGAAAATTAAGGGGTATTTCTATTTAGTTCATCATCGTGGCTTATCCCGGTCCATGAGAAAGACTTGGTATTATGTTTGTTGCTGGATGTCACGATGCAGA
>ERZ827490.1734-NODE-1734-length-26542-cov-4.114245_pt1 | contig 26542 bp, 19 predicted proteins | sample MGYA00519770_ERZ827490 | MGnify/ENA primary metagenome ERZ827490 (study PRJEB31778, sample SAMEA3449324) | human gut metagenome | biome: human gut; feature: human-associated habitat; material: faeces | place: United Kingdom | collected 2010/2012 ...
TACCGCCGTGGCACGACGGGTGCCACGGCTCGCCGGTCTGGCAGGGGGAAAACGCTGCATGCTGGATGGCGTGCGGGAAGGACACGATGAACCCTGTATGCCTTTTCCCCAATGTAAAGTGCCTTGCAAAAGCGGCTGATCCATTTGGGTTTTGAAATGATGTTTCCGCCATTTGGCGGGCTGGGAGGTTCCTTTGCTTCGTCTTTTACCCCGAAACACTCGTCCTTTGACCCCGCAGGCGGCAGCCGCGCTGCTGCCCTATCAGGGCACGGCGGCGCAGCTTCTTTACGCCCGCGGTATCGAGACCGCTGCCGAAGCGGAGGTCTTTCTGCATCCCTCCTTGGATCAGCTGCACGACCCCATGGAAATGCAGGACATGGACAAGGCGGTGGCGATTCTCCGTCAGGCCCGGGACGAAAAAATTCCCACGGTGGTTTACGGCGACTACGACGTAGACGGCATCTGCGCGGCCTCGCTGATGACGCAGGCCCTGCGCCGGTACGGAATCGCCGCCGCTCCCCACACGCCCCTCCGGGCCGAGGGGTATGGGCTGAACAAGGACGCGGTGCGGAAGCTGGCGGAAAAATACCGGCTGCTGGTCACGGTGGACCTGGGCATTACCAATCACGAGGAAGTCCTGCTGGCCAAAGAGCTGGGCATGAAGGTGATCGTCACCGACCACCACGGCCTGCCCCTGACGGAAAGCCCCGGCGACGCGGTGCTGAACCCGCTGCTGGGCCGCTATCCCTACCGCCGCCTGTGCGGCACGGGCGTGGCGTTCAAGGTGGCTCAGGCCCTGCTGGGGCTGGAAGCCTGCCGGGAATATCTGGACTTGGCGGCGCTGGCCACGGTGGCGGACATCGTGCCCCTGACCGGGGAAAACCGGGTGCTGGTCTCGCTGGGGCTGAAAGCCATTCAGGAGGCCCGCCGTCCGGGGATCAAGGCGCTTTTAAGCGTGGGCGCCTGCGGCGGCGGAGTGACCTCGGACACGCTGGGGTTCCAGCTGGGGCCCCGGCTGAATGCTGCCGGGCGGCTGGACGATGCGGGCAAAGGGGTTCGCCTGATGATGACCGCTTCCCCCTCGGAGGCGGAAAGTCTGGCGGCGGAGCTGAACGCCCTCAACGACCGGCGCAAGAGCGCCGAGAGCCGTCTGGTGCGTCAAGCGCAGGAAGCGGCTCTCGACCATGATTTTTTGAAAGAACCGGCCCTGATCGTTTCCGGGGACGAATGGCACGTAGGCGTGATCGGCTTGGCCGCCGGGCGGCTGTGCAATCAGTATCACTGCCCGGTCTGCGTCCTGAGCCGGGAAAACGGGCTTTTGCACGGCAGTCTGCGCAGCGTGCCGGGCATTCACATTCATCATTGCCTACAGGCGCTGGACGATATTCTCCTGCGCTACGGCGGGCATGAACAGGCGGCGGGCGTAACCTTATCGGCGGACAAGGAGGATGAGTTCCGCGCCCGCCTGCAAGCGGAGGTACGCAAGGCCGACCCGGCCTGTCTTGTGCCTGCCCAGCTCTACGACGCGGAGATTCGGCTGGACGAATGCACCGATGCCCTCTATGACGAGCTGAACCTGCTGGCCCCCTTTGGCTGCGAAAACCCTGCGCCTCTGCTTCTGTGCCGGAGCGCTGCGCTGGAAGAACGGCGGGCCGTCGGCGCGGAGGGTGCTCATCTGAAGCTCTCCCTGCGGCAGGAAGGGAAACTCCTGCCGGGCATTGCCTTTTCCATGGGCAGCAAGGCCAGCGCACTGCCGGAACGGGTGGACGCGGTCTTCGCGCTGGGAAAGAACACCTTCCGGGGCGTTACTTCCTTACAGGCGGAAGTTCAGGCGCTGCTGCCGGTGCAGGAATCCGTTCGGGAGCAATTTGCTGCCCCGGACGGCGAGCCGGAGCGGCTGGCTCTGTACAACGCCGTCAAGTCCGGGCTGTGTCTGGCGGCGGCTCAGGAGGGGACGCCCCCGGTGAAGGAAGCCTTCGACACGCTGGACGTGCTGAAAGAAGCCCTGTCCCGGCTGGATCGGGGCATTCTGGCGGTCAGCCGTACCCATGCCTCAGCGCTGGCAGCGCTGCGTCTGGCGGATTGGGACACAGCGGTTTCCGCGCCGTCAGACCCCCGCAGTTTTCACACGCTGCTGACCGCCCCGGCGTTGGAGCTGGTCAGCGGCCATTACGCGCAGGTTTGGCTGCTGGACGGCGAGTTATTTCCCGGCGAGGGGGCGCTATGGCAGCGCCGTCTGCCGGGAGCCGAGCTTCACGTTCTGCCCCGGAGCCGGGCGCTTTCGGCGCTGGCAGGAACCATTGCCCCGGACGACGAAAGCTGCCGGGGGCTGTACCGGTTGATCCGGCGAACCCTGTGCCGCAGCGTGGCCGAGGCGGCCGGGCAGTCGGGCCTCACGCCCGTACAGGTGCGCACGGCCTTTACCGCCTTCGGGGAACTTTCCCTGATCCGCTGGACGGAGTCGCCCTTTTTCTACGAGCTGCTTCCCCCCGTGTCCTGCCGTCTGGGCGACAGTCCCACGCTGGGCGCGCTGCGGGAGCTGGCGGTCTCGCTCCCGGTTTCAAATCTTCAAAAGGAGGAAGCCTGATTGAAAGAATCGAAAGAAATAAAAGGAAAATCTTCGGTTTCCCTGCAGGCTTTTCTGCTGCTGCACGGCACGCTGTTGCTTTACGCGGTGGTCACAGTGCTCACCAAGCTGGCCTCGGGCTATCTGAGTCAGGCCAACTGGCCCATGACCCTCCTCTTTCTGTTTTTCAGCGTGGCGGCGCTGGGCGCGTACAGCATCCTGTGGCAGCAGGTTTTAAAACGGATGCCGCTGAACTTTGCCTATTCCAACAAAGGCGTCTGCACCCTGTGGACCTGTCTGTTCGGCATTTTATTCTTTGGCGAAAGCCTGACTTTGGGAAAGGCGGCGGGCATTCTGGTAGTGCTGCTGGGCGTATGGCTGGTGGTGACCGACCATGCTTAAAGGCGTATTGATCTATCTCATTACCCCGCTGGTATCGGCCTTTTCCCAACTGCTTTTGAAAAAAGCGGCGGACGACCGCAGCCTGACCGGCATCCGGTTCTATCTCAACGGCCGGGTCATTCTGGCTTACGGGCTGCTGATGCTCTGCATGGCGCTGAACGTGGTGGCCCAGATGTGGGTAGGGCTGACGCTGGTAGGCGTGCTGGAAGCCCTGAGCTACGTCTACGTCATGCTGCTGTCCCGCCGTTTCCTGAACGAAAAGATCACCCGGCGCAGGCTCATCGGCAATCTGGTCATCGTATTAGGCGTGGCCCTGACCCTGCTGGCGGATTTTCTGAAGTTTTAACTGACCGATTTGAGGAGGAATCACCATGGAAACCCAGACCCCGGAAGTCAAAAAAACGATCTTCTCCGGCATTCAGCCCTCCGGCTCCCTGACCATCGGCAACTACATCGGCGCGCTGCGGAATTTCACCCTTCTGCAGGACGACTACAACTGCATCTACTGCGTGGTGGATATGCACGCCATCACCGTTCGGCAGGATCCTGCCCAGCTGCGCCGCCGCTGTCTGGAAGTGGCCGCCACCTACATTGCCTGCGGTCTGGACCCGAAGAAGAACATCATCTACTGTCAGAGCCATGTCAGCGGCCATGCGGAGCTGGCGTGGATTCTGAACTGCTTTACCTACATGGGCGAGCTTTCCCGCATGACCCAGTACAAGGACAAATGCGCCAAGCACGCGGACAACATCAACGCGGGTCTGTTCGACTATCCCGTGCTGATGGCGGCGGACATTCTGCTTTATCAGGCTGATCTGGTGCCCATCGGAGCCGACCAGAAGCAGCATCTGGAGCTGACCCGGAACATTGCCCAGCGTTTCAACAGCATTTACGGCGACGTTTTCACCGTGCCCGAGGGATACTTCGGCAAGGTGGGCAGCCGGATCATGAGCCTGCAGGATCCCACCCGCAAGATGAGCAAGTCCGACCCGGACGACTGCTACATCGCCATTCTGGATCCCGAGGACGCCATCCGCCGCAAGATCAAGCGGGCCGTTACCGACAGCGACGGCGAAATTCGCTACGATCCTGAAAACAAGCCAGGCGTGAGCAACCTGCTTTCCATTATCGCGGCCATGAGCGGTCAGGAGATCGATTCCGTGGTCAGCGACCTGCAGGGACAGGGCTACGGCGCTTTGAAGAACCGCTGCACCGAGGTCGTTCTGGACACGCTGCTGCCCATTCAGACCGAGCACGCCCGGCTCATGGCGGACAAGGGCTATCTACAATCCATTCTGGACGAAAACGCCCAGCGGGCCAACTACCTGGCCCAGAAAACCCTCCGCAAAATTCAGAAAAAAGTCGGCTTCGCCGCCAGGCAGGGCTAAAGCCCTGCACCCCGGACTGCGCGCCTTGCGCGCAGGGGCGTAGGGAGACATGGGACTTGGCCGGGTTTTACCGCCGCGGCACGGAGGGTGCCACGGCTCGCCGGTCTGGTATTGCTTTCTTGTTTGTTGGCCGAAGTCGGCCGCCGCTCGGCGACAGGCCTCGCGGCTGGCGCAGGAGGCGTCGGTCCCGTTGTTGGCTGGATACTCCGACATTCCATGGCAAAAGACTGGTTCGAAAAAACTTCTTCATCACGCAAACATCCCCCGTCCGCCGGTTTCAGGCGAAAGACGGGGGATGTTATTTCGATTTTCAGCTCAGCCCTTTCCCTGACCGATCAGGTTGATCAGGCCGCCGGCCAGCAGCATATCCCGCTGGCGTTCGGTAACGGACAGGTTCATCGAAATGGTGAAGCCCTTGGTGACGTTCTGCACCGTCACCTTGCCGGTGGCCTCGGCCACCTCCCGGCGCACGTCAGGAAGGGCGATCTCATCGTCCCGGTCGAAACGATCGTAGTCGCTTTCATTCGCAAATTCCAGCGGCAGAATGCCGTTATTGATCAGGTTGGCCCGATGGATACGGGCGAAGCTCTTGGCCAGCACGCCGCGCACGTGCAGGTACAGGGGCACCAGCGCCGCGTGTTCCCGGCTGGAGCCCTGACCGTAGTTCTGGCCCGCCAGCAGGAATCCGCCGCCCGCCGCCTTGGCACGGGCCGGGAAGGTCGCGTCCACCGGGGTCAGGCAATGTTCGCTGAGTTTGGGAATATTGCTGCGGAAGGGCAGCAGGTCGCTGCCGCTGGGCATAATATGGTCGGTGGTGATATTATCCTCCATCTTCAGCAACACCTGGCCGGAAAGGCTGTCCGCCAGCGCGTCTGCCTTGGGGAAGGGCTGGATATTGGGGCCGCGGACGACCTCCACGGAAGCGGCTTCTTCCGGCGAAGCCGGGGGAAGAATCATATTGTCATGCACCGCAAAATGCTCCGGCATTTCCACCGTCAGGTCGGCGTCCGTCTCCCGGGGATCGGTTAGTATGCCGGTCAGGGCGGTGACGGCGGCGGTCTCGCAGCTGGTGAGGTAAATGCCCGCGCTCTTGGTTCCGCTGCGGCCGAAGAAGTTGCGGTTATTGGTGCGCACGCTGACGCCGTTGGTCTTGGGACTCTGACCCATGCCGATGCAGAAGCCGCAGGCGGTCTCGCAGATGCGCGCGCCTGCTTCGATCATATCGTGCAGCGCGCCGTTCTGGCTGAGCATACTCAGCACCTGACGGCTGCCGGGGGCGATGACCAGCGACACATCAGGATTCACGGTTTTGCCCTTGAGGATGGCCGCCACGCGCATCATATCCTGATAGCTGGAATTGGTGCAGGAGCCGATACAGACCTGATCCACCTTGATGGGGCCCGCCTCCCGGACGGTTTTCACATTGTCGGGCATATGGGGCAAAGCGACCATGGGTTCCAGCTTGGACAGGTCGATGTCCACTTCTTCATCATATTCCGCGTCAGGGTCGGCAAACAGGGGCTGATAGTCTTCCTCGCGCTCCTGCGCCTTCAGGAAGCGGCGGGCCGCTTCGTCGCTGGGGAACACGGAGGTCGTTGCACCCAGTTCCGCGCCCATATTGGCAATGGTGGCTCGTTCGGGGATCGTCAGGCTTTCCACGCCCTCGCCGGTGTATTCCATCACCTTGCCCACGCCGCCCTTGACGGTCAGGCGGCGCAGCAGCTCCAAAATCACGTCCTTTGCGGCCACACCCCGGGGCAATTTCCCGGTCAGGTGAACATTGACCACCTTGGGGCAGTTCAGGTAATATGCGCCGCCGCCCATAGCCACGGCCACGTCCAGTCCGCCCGCGCCAATGGCCAGCATTCCCAGCGCGCCGCCTGTGGGGGTATGGCTATCGCTGCCCAGCAGCGTCCGGCCCGGCTTGCCCACCCGTTCCAGCTGCACCTGATGACAGATACCGTTGCCGGGCTTACTCAAATAGATACCGTGCTTTTTCGCCACGGTGGTAATATACTGATGGTCGTCGGCGTTTTCGAAGCCCGTCTGCAGGGTATTATGGTCGATATACGCCATGCTGCGTTCCGTTTTCACCCGATCCACGCCCATAGCCTCCAGCTGCAGGTAGGCCATGGTTCCCGTAGAGTCCTGCGTCAGGGTCTGATCGATTCGAATAGCGATTTCCTCGCCCGGCACCAGCTCGCCTTTGAGCAGGTGATTTTTTAGAATTTTCTGTGTCAGATTCATTGAAACCTTTCCTCCAAAAAAATCCCCGGCGTCCCGGGTATTTACTCTCCCAGTATACCGTTCTTGCATCCTGTATGCAATCAAAAACCAAAGAAAAAACAAGGGGCAGTAGCAGGGGCAGTGCCCCTGCACCCCGGACTGCGCGCTATGCGCGCAGGGCACTTGAGGGAAAGCAAATTGGCCGCGGAATTACCGCCGCTCGGCAACGGGCCTCGCGGCTCGCGGGTTTGACAGGGCTTCATGAGAGCTGGTTTCACAGCTTGTATAAAGAGCAGCGCCCACCGGCCACATATTACGACCGTGCAGGACTGGAATAAAGGAATATGTTTCCTAACCAGAATGACCGCGTGACGATCCGGAAAAGCGGAAACCACTAGGATCGCCGCGCACCATGAATACGCAGGAATATAGACGAATGCTTCAACCATGACAAAAAGCAACGCCTGCCTTGAAGCCAAGACAGACGTTGCTCTTATCCGTATGAAAACGCAAAATCGGTTCGCCGTTCCGTGCCATTTTTCCAAGCCAGCCGGAGGGCCTGTCGCCCGACGGCGGCCTGTGTCAGCCACCTCACAAAGGGCTTCATAAAACCGGCGAGCCGTGGCACCTGTCGTGCCACGGCGGTAAAACACCGGCCAAGCCCCATGTCCCCCTACGCCCCTGCGCGCAAGGCGCGCAGTGATGGGTGCAGGGCTTTAGCCCTGCTATTTGCCGGCGCGCTTCTGGGTGACTTCCCAGCCCTGGTCGATGGCCTTCTGGTGGGAGGTGGCATAGGGGCCGATGGCCTCGACCTCCGCCTTCGTGCGGGGGAAGTGGACGCAGAGATGGCCCGCGAAATTGTTGATATTTTTGTTGTTGTAGGTGCCGTGGGGCGTGTTGTGGGTGGAGGCCATGTAGACAGAACCGTCGCTGAACATGACCCAGACGGGCTTCGGGTTCCACGTGGTCTTGCCGAATGCCTTGTTCATTTTCGCCGTGTCCTCGGCGGTGATCGGGATCGCGTCCGCGTGAGCACCGTTGGAGAAGATGGTCAGCTGCCAGGAAAGGCCGGTGGAGAAGTCGTAGACCGTCACGTTGGGATACTTCCGAGCCTTGGCGCGGATCTCGGTGTACCAGTTGGCATAGCGGACGCTGGCCGCGCTGATGGTGGTCACGTTGGGCGCGGTGGTGGGGGTGACGATGGTGGTCGTGCCGCCGTTGTTGACGGTGCCGCTGGTCTGGTTCAGCTTCTTCGTGGTGGCGGAACCCATGATGCCGTCCGCCTTCAGGCCGTTGGCCCGCTGGAAGGCGATCAGCGCAAGGCTGGTCTGGTTGCCGAACTTGCCGTCCGCCTTGCCGGTCAGATAGCCCAGCGCGATCAGCCGGTTCTGCATGGCCTTGACCGCTTCGCCGGTAGCGCCCTTGTACAGGGTGACGTAGGGAACCGTGTTGGAAACGGCTCCGCTGTCCGTGGTGCCGTCGCCCAGCTTGGCCTGCGTGGCCGCGCCCACAATGCCGTCCGGGCTTAGGCCGTTGGCCTGCTGGAAGGCCTTCACCGCGCGGCGGGTGGAGGAACCGAACTTGCCGTCGGCGGAACCGCTCAGATAGCCCAGCGAGATCAGCTTGTTCTGCACGGTCTGCACCTCCACGCCCTGGCTGCCGTAGCGCAGCGTGGCCGCCTTGGAGGAGGCGATCACGTCGGAATTGGCGTTGTCAGCCCGCTTGGCCGCGTTGCTGTAAAGCACGGTCTGAGTGTTGTAGCCCGCCTTGCCGTCGGTGGTCAGGCCGTTCGCCTTCTGGAAAGCCCGCACTGCGGCGATATCGTCCGTCAGATAGATGCCGTCCTGACGGGAGGTGTAGTAGCCCAGCTCCTGCAGACGAATCTGCAGCCGCTTCACATCCATGCCCTGACTGCCTGCCTTGATGGTGACGCAGTTTTCCTTGGTGATGGGCGCATAGGTAGGTTCGGGGGTCTCGTTGGCGGCGATCACAGGGGTGGCGGTGGGCACCGCGTACACCGGGTGCGCCGCAAACAGCACCGCCCGGGTCTGAATGCCGCATACGCCGTCCGCGTCCAGCCCATTGGCCTTCTGGAACTTCTTAAGGGCCTTTACGCTGTCGTCATCAAAGGTGCCGGTGACTTTGCTGGTCAGGTAGCCCAGCTCGGTCAGACGGGTCTGCACCAGCTTCACATCGTTGCTCTTGTCGCCTGGACGAACCACGTCCTTGGGCATTTCGGGCACGGGAGTGGGCGTGGGGGTCACGGCCACGGAGGCGTCCAGCGCCCAAATGCTGTAAAGAAGATTCTGGTCGGTAGCGGAAAGCGCGCCATCCACCACCAGACTGTTCTTGCGTTCAAATTCCTCAATAGCGGACACCGTCAGCGCGTCGCATACGCCGGAGGGGGTCGAGGTGTAGTAGCCCAGCTCCTTCAGCCGGGTCTGGGCCTTGGTGACCACTTCGCCCTGTCCGTTGAGCTTGATGACCGCGCCCGCGATGGGCGGAATGGTCTTGACGTGCTGGCGGAAGCTGTTCACATCCTTGGGCGTGCCTTCGTAGATCAGCAGCTGCAGTTCCGCGTCCGCCTGCCCGGTCTGCTCCAGCCCGTTGCGCTTCTGAAGCAGCTTGACGGCCTGCTCGGTCTTCGTGCCGTACTTGCCGTCCGCATCGCCCTCGGAAAGATACTTCAGCTCGATCAACGCCTGCTGCAGCGCCGTCACCATCGCGCCGGTATCGCCGCTCTTGATCAGCGCATAGGACTCGGAACCGGGCTTGGGCGTGGCGGTAGGCTTGGGCGTGGCCGTGGGAATGTTGGCCAGATTCACATACTTGGCGTACACATAGCCCTTCTGGCCGTCGTATTCCACCCGGGCAAAATCGTTCTCCACGCTCAGGACCGTCACAAGGCTGTTGACGGGAATGGTGCGGTACACGTCGGCGGTGCGGTTCGCTTTTTTGCGCAGCTTCACATAGCCCAACGTGGTGGTATCGTAAGGATAGGACGTGACCGCCAGCGGCACGGCGTGCATCAGGCTTTCGTCCGGCTCGGGATCCGCGCCGGAATCAGTGCCGTCGATGTACTTGATGAGGGCATAGCCCTCCTTGCCGTCGAACTGGATCTGATAATAATTGCCGGATTTGCCCACGACGGTAACGGTGTCGCCCACCTTGATCCGCTTGAGGATGGTGGAAGTCCCGTTCGCCCGCTTGCGCAGATTCACATTGGACATACTGGTGGTCTGATAGGACTGGAAGGTTTTGCCGGCCGCCAGCGCCGTACTCAGGGTAGAAAATGCCAGCAGGGCAGCCAATAGGAAGGCCAGCCAGCGCCGAATGCGAATCTCCTGTGTCATTCCCGATTCCTCCAAAGGCAAATCTTATACTGCATATGGCAAATCTGTCCAGCGCGGGCATAGATGCGAATACACGCAGGGCAGAACCAGAGCTTTCCAGCCCATATTGTACGAAAAGTTATTACGTGTGTCAAGGATAAATGTTATATTTCCGTAATAATTTTAACGTTTCTTTGCTTTTTTGCCGGTTTTTCCCTTTTCGGTGGGCAAAACCCGGACGGTTTTGAAGCGCTTCATTTTCGTGCGTACCCAGCTTTCCGCCTCAGGAAACTCCTGCACCGGGCAGCTGACCGCCAGAACCTGCCAATAGGCCGGGTCAAAAAACAGCAGCGTCTGCCCTTCCCGCCAGATTTTCACCCGCTTCATCCGCTCCCACGGCAGGATCACCCGGCGCACCAGCTTAAGGCCAGGCAGGGCGTGCTCGTCCTCCTGCAGCGTCTCTGCCTGCGACGGGGTCAAAAACCGGGCGTACAGCGCCAGATCATTCACTTCCTCCGACACGTAGGTGTAGGCGCTGACGCCGTCCTTATCCAATATATAATGAACTTTTTCCCGGCCCTGACAAAACAGCAGCGCCAGAAACAACAGCAGCATCCCGCCCAGCAGCCACAGCATGGTCAGGCCAAAGCCCCGGCGAAAAAGCCCCGCCAGCGCCTCTGTGCCGCCGGAACAAAGCTCCGCCAGCGAGATGACCAGAAAGCTGATCCCCCACACCGGCAGGCCCACCCGCAAAAGCCGGTTCCAGCAGAACCAGTCCCGCCAGGGGGCCCGGGAAACGCCGAAGGACAGCCGTTCCCCCGTTTTGGTCAGCTTCGCGCCGCAGTAAGGGCAGCTTTCGACGACGGGGACTTCGGCTTTGCATTTCCGGCAGTAGTTGGCAAGGGGCATGGCGTTTCTTCCTTTCAAATATGAAATGTTTTTTCGGTCAGGCCGGGCATAACGTCCGCCTCTCCGGGCCATGCTACCGGCGAGGTGATGGCACATGGCTTCTTATTCTACGCTTCAAGAACTACTCCTGCACAGCCGGAGGAGCAAAATCTTTTTCGACGGGCTGAACCGGGAGGTCCGGGTGATGCTGCAGGAGCAGCGGCAGGACATCCATACCTTCGAGGAGCTGCAAAAGGCGGCGAGGTTCAAGGGGTAGATTCGCGTTATCCCCAACCGCGCCATTTACATTTCAAGCCGAGAGGGTGTGCATTTCTCGGCTTTAGCATTTTTATGGCAGCGATTTTCCAACACGATGAACCTTGTCATGATACTAATGATTTTTGTTTTAATCCAGCAGCATGAAACAGTAGACGTTATCTGGAGTCAAATGGGGAAGGCGAGATCCTATCGGGCATTCGCATCAAAACCTCCCTCCGCTTGATCTGATCCACCGCCGCTATGCCTCCACAGCATAACTTCATGAAGGCTTCTTTCGATGTAGATATAGAAGACCCGCCGCTGCTTCAATATGCATTGGCGGGTTTTTATAAGTTTCTTTTTAGTCAGTTGTCGTCTGCGGTGGGCGGCTCGGCTCCTTCTATGTTTCAAAAGCGCTTCCCGCATTTTCTATTAGGTCTAACAAGTCATTACTTATTTTTGTTACAGCGTTTCCCCGTTTTTACATTTTGCCCTTTACTGCATCGACCTCCGTATCCTGCAAAGAACATCTACTGGTCATCGCTGCCGGATCCAGCAGCGTTTGGAGCTCCTGCTCAGTCAGCAGGCCCCGTTCAAGGGCGATCTTTCCAACGGGGCGATTGGTGCGCAGGGCCTCGCGAGCCAGACTGCAGGCCGCGTTGTAGCCGATCTTCGGGCACAGGGCCGTGACCACGCCTACGGAGCGCTCCACCTCCTGACGGCAGACCTCCTCATTGGCGCGAACGCCCTGCAGACAGTGGACATTCAGCGTATGGATTCCGTGCTGCAGCATCACGAGGCCCTGATACAGACTGTCAAAAATGATGGGTTCAAAGGCGTTCAGCTCCAACTGACCGGCCTCCACCGCCAGCGTGACTGTAGTATCGTAGCCGATGATGCGGAAGGCGATCTGGTTGACCACCTCAGGGATCACCGGGTTGACCTTGCCAGGCATGATAGAGGAGCCGTTCTGCCGGGCAGGAAGGACGATCTCGCCCAGCCCGTCCCGCGGGCCGGAGGACATCAGCCGCAGGTCGTTGCAGATTTTGGACAGGCTTGCCGCGCAGCCTTTCAGCGCCGAGGACAGTGCCAGATAGCAGTCCGTATTCTGGGTGGTGTCGATCAGGTCACGGCTCTGGGTAAAGGGGATGCCCGTCATTTCGGAAAGCAGCGGCACCACCTGCCCGACATAGGCGAGCGTCGCGTTGATGCCCGTGCCCACGGCGGTTCCGCCCAGATTCAGCTGAAGCATTTCCTTCCGCCCGCGTTCCAGCCGGTCTTTTTCCCGGCGCATCACCGACGCATAGGCGGCAAATTCCTGTCCCAGCCGAATGGGCACCGCGTCCTGAAGCTGGGTGCGTCCCATCTTCACCACGCCGTCGAAGTCGGCGGACCGCTCGTCCAAAACGGCAATCAGCGCTTCCAATTCCTTCAGCAGCGCGCCGCAGACCTGATAGAGCGTCATTTTGACGCAAGTGGGATAAACGTCGTTGGTGGACTGGCCGCAGTTCACATGGTCGTTGGGGTGCACAAGAGTATAGTTTCCCTTCACGCCGCCCAGCAGCTCGATGGCGCGGTTGGCGATCACCTCATTGGCGTTCATATTGGTGGACGTACCCGCACCGCCCTGAATGGGATCGACGATGAACTGGTCGTGCAGCTTGCCCGCAATTACCTCATCGCAGGCGCTTTCGATCGCGCTGCCGATTTTCTCCGGAAGTACGCCGGCCAGGGTATTCGCCCGCGCGCACGCCTTCTTAATCGATGCCATGCTCACGATCATTTCGCCGGGCAGACGTCTGCCGGTGATCGAAAAATTTTCCGCCGCCCGCAAAGAGTGGATGCCGTAATAAGCGTCCGCATCCACCGCCATCGTTCCCACCAGGTCCTGCTCTGTTCTGCTCATCGTGTTTCCTGCTCCCTTGCTTATGTAAGATTGACAACAGTATAGAGAGCCGCTATACTATTTGCAAATATCAATTTATCAAAGTTTTAAATAGGCTTATGCCTATGTTGGAGGGAACCATGCTTCTGCACGAAATGAACTACGTCTACGAGGTTTACCGGCAGCGCAGCTTTACCAAGGCCGCCCAGGCATTATATATTGCCCAGCCATCTTTGAGCCAGATGGTGCGAAAGGCGGAAGCGCGCATCGGTGCGCCCATTTTCGACCGCAGCACCTCTCCCATCGGGGTAACGGAGCTGGGGCGGGCCTACATCCGCGCCGCCGAACAGGTATTGCAGATCGAGGCCGACCTGCAGCAATATCTGGACGACACGGAAAAATGTCTCACCGGCGCACTGACGCTGGGAGGGACGACGTTCTTCACCTCCTATGTGCTGCCGCCGTTGGTCAGCGCTTATTCGGAGCGTTATCCCGGCGTGGAGCTGCGTCTGCACGAGGCTCACACCGGGCAGCTCAAGCAGGAATTGCAGGAGGGAACGCTGGACTTTGCTCTAGACAACACGCTTCTCGACCCGGCCATATACGAGGCCGTAGAGATTCAAACGGAGCAGGTGATCCTTGCCGTGCCTCGGGCGCTGCCCGTGAACGAAAAGGCCGCGGCGTTCCGCCTGTCCGCTAAGGAACTGCCTCAGGCAGGCGCTCCCTGCGTTCCGCTGGAGCTGTTTGCGGACACGCCTTTTCTGCTGCTCAAGGAAGGCAATGACACCCGCAGTCGGGCTGAACAATTGTGCGCTCAGGCCGGCTTTGAGCCAAAAATCCGGCTGGCGCTGGATCAGCAGCTGGCGGCCTACAATCTGGCCGGTTACGGGCTAGGCGCGGCCTTTATCAGCGACACACTGGCTCTAAGCGCCCCGCCGGACGAGCGGCTGTGCTTTTACCGTATCGACAGCCCGGACGCAACGCGCAGCATCAGCCTGTTTTACAAGCGCACCCGGGCCCTTACCGCCCCCATGCGCGCCCTGCTGACGATGCTGAAGCCGCCGGAGGGAGAGGAGCGAGTGTTCCGTCAAAAAATTCCAAATGCCTGACGGCACTTCTTTAAGACCCTCTATTATCGAGCAGATGAAAACAGCCCGCACGCCTTCAGGCTTGCGGGCTGTTCTTATGGAACGCATCCTGCCAGACGCAAGAAAATCGCGCCGTCCAATCAGTGTGTCCGTATTTGCTATTGTTTCACCCCTTGATCGCCCCCAGCATAACGCCCTTGACGAAGAAGCGCTGAAGGAGCGGATAAAGGCAAAGGATTGGCCCGGAGGCAATAACGATGAGCGCGTATTTCATCGTTTCGGACACCAGAAGCGCCGTCATGCCGCTGTCGCCGCCTGCGCCGCCCTGCTCGCTGTAGTCGTTGGCGCTGAAAAAGCTGCGCAGCACCAGTTGAAGCGGATAGCGGGTGCGGTCTCGCAGATAGAGAAGGGCGTTAAAATAGCTGTTCCAGTGAGTCACGCCGTAATAAAGCACCATCACGGCCACGATGGGGGCGGACAGCGGCAGCACCACGCTTCGCAGAAGATGAAAATTGTCCGCGCCGTCGATGCTGGCGGCTTCGTACAGCTCGGTTGGAATGCTGGTCTGAAAGTAATTTTTCATAATGAACATATTCCACGGGCTGACCAGTCCGGGCAGCACGAGCGACCACACTGTGTCGATCAGGCCGAGATTTTTGACCACCAGAAACGTGGGGATCATGCCGCCGGAAAAGAGCATCGTAAACGCCGTCAGCATCGTAATGGGACGGCGCGCCGCGAAGTCGTGGCGGCTGAGGGGATAGGCCATCATCGTCGTGACGGCCACATTCAGCACCGTGCCCAGCAGCGTGTAGAACAAAGTATTCTGGTAGCCGGTCATGATCAGCTCGTTGCGGAACACCCGCTGATAGGCCACCAGCGTGGGCTGCATCGGCAGAAAGGTGATCTTGCTCTGCACCACCAGCAGCGGGTCGCTGAAAGAACAGGACAGCACATAGATCAACGGATAGAGGATCACCGCCAGCAGCAGGCACAGCGCGGCGACGTTGATCGCGTCAAAAACGCGGTCGCCCCGAGTTCGGTGAATGTGTTTCATTGCGTTTTCCATGGCGGCGCCTCCTTACCACAGGCTGACATCGGCCGTTTTGCGGCCAATGTAGTTGACGGTTACCACAGCGATCAGGTTGATGACGGAATTGAACAGATCGACAGCCGTGGCGAAGGAATAATTGTTGTCCACCAGGCCCTGCGTGTAAACGTAGGTCGAAAGCACCTGCGCGGTCGTGCGGTTCAGATCGTTCTGCATGGCGAAAGCCTTCTCAAAGCCCACGCTCATCAGCGAACCCAGATTGAGAATGAACAGCGTGACCGCCGTGGGGATCAGTGCGGGCAGCGTGATATGCCACACGCGCTGCAATTTGTTCGCCCCATCCAGCATGGCCGCCTCATACTGCTGCGGATCCACGCCGGAGAGCGTCGCCATATAGATGATCGACCCCCAGCCCGCGTTCTGCCAGACGCCCGACCAGACGTACATATGCCGGAACGCCGTCTCGCTGGTCATAAAGGGCACCGGGCTGCCGCCCAACGCCTGAATCAGCGTATTGACCACGCCGCCCGTGCGCATCAGCGCGGAGGGAGCGGCGAAAAGCTGCTGCATGATGCCCACCAGCACGATGGTGGAAATGAAATGGGGCGCATAGGTCACAAACTGCATGACCTTTTTGAAGCGGCCGCTGCGCAGCTCGTTCATCATCAGCGCCAGCAGGATACAGCAGGGAAATTCAGCCAGCAGACTGTAGACGCTCACTGCCAGCGTGTTTCCGATAATGCGCATCGAATAGGCGCTGTTCAGGAACCGCACGAAGTGCTTCAGCACGTTGATCTGCCCGCGTTCGCTGGCCCACGGACTGCGCCAGATCCCCAGAATCGGCTTGAAATCCTTAAAAGCGATCTGAACGCCCGCCATGGGCCAATAACGAAACAGCAGAAGGTAAATGACACCCGGCAGCACCAGCAGATACAGCTGCCAGTTGTTGCAGAGCTCGCGCACGATGCGTTCCGGCAGTTTCTTCTTCGGGTGCTGGATGTGATATGCAGTCATGTTTTCAAAAACCCTTTCCGGCTTTTTCCGATGCACAGGCGGGACAGGAACCTTCTTCCTGCCCCGCGTATTGGATGAATGGGACGTTTAGTTCTGGGCCTGCATCCGATCGAGAGCGCCCTGATAGATCTCGATATAGCGTTCCAGACCGAGGGACTGCATCTCGTCCACATAGCTCTGCCAGGCCGCATCGTCGTTCACGTCCAGCTCGCCCTTGATGAACTTGGCGCGGTAAACATCGTGGCAGTTGGTGATCAGATCCGCCGTCAGGGGGCTGAGTTCCTCGCTCTCTTCGGTGGTGAAGTTGAACTTCCAGGTGATCTGATTCACATAGGGTTCCAAATTTTTCGCGGTTTCCAGGTTTACGCCGCGGCATTCCGCTCCGCAGAAGAACTCGTCCTTGATGAGAACCGGCAGTGTGCCGGAAGCGTAGGGAGAAATGGCGGAGATGACCTTGTCGTAGGGATTCTCGGCGGAAACCTGATCGAGAATTTCCTGATTGTAAGCGGGCAGACCGTTTTCGTCGTAGTAGAAGTCCTCGCCCTCCTTGCCGAAGTAGAACATCTTCGCGCCCTCGTCGGTATAGAAGCTGTCGATCCAGCGGACCAGCGTCGCCGGGTCCTTGCAGGTGGGCGAGATGGCGAACGCGCCCAGTCCAACGCCCTTGTTCATGTTGTTCCACTGCTGATCGCCGTTCGGGCCTTTCAGGGCGACTTCCAGTCCGACATAATCATCCGCATTGACGCTGGCGGCCTGACAGTTGATGTAGGACAGGCAGAAGATCATGTCCTGACTTCCCTTGGCCACCATCTTGGCCGTGCTCAGTTCGAACAGTTCCGGGTCGATCAGGCCTTCCTGATAGAGCTTGGCGACATAGGCGAGATACTGGCGGTAGCTGTCGCAGGTGTAGACGAAGCGAATCTTGGTCGGGTCGCTGGGGTCAGCGTCCACGCTCAGGTCTTCGCGGCCGCGGTTGTTGAGGCCGAACGCGCCGGTGAAAGCGCGCAGCACGTTGCTCAAGCCGTTGCTGGTGACACCGATCTCATCATTGGCGTCGCCGTTTCCGTTCGCGTCGGCGTCTCTGACCTTCACCAGCAGCTCATACAATTCATCCGTGGTGGTGGGCACCTTGCCGCCGACGGCTTCCAGCATCTTCTTATTAAAGAACATTTTGGGATGCATCCGGGCGGAAAGCGCGCTGTTCAGTTCCGGCACGGAGTACATTGCGCCGGTCTCCGGGTCCAGCACATTGCTCCACGCATCCATTTCGTCCAGCGCCTTGCACAGGTTCGGTGCGTTCTCCTGAACGAGTTCCTTCAGGTCGAGGAACATGCCGTCCGGGCCGAAGCGCTTGAGCATGGAATCACTGATCCAGCAGCGGTAGAACGCATCCGGGAAGTGTTCAAAGTCAGCCGAGCCAATCAGCGTATTGAGCTTTTCGCTCATTTCATCATTGGAAAACAGCACCCAGTTGATATGAACGCCGGTAGCTTCTTCGAAATACTTCCATGCCTTAATGCTTTCCCATTCCGTCTGGTAGGTGGGGTTGTAAGCGGCCCAGACCGTAAATTCCTTCGGTTCCTCGGTCACACGGGCAACATCCGCCATGGCGGGGACACAGGCAAGCGCCAGAACCAGCGCAAGCAGGGCACAAAGCAATCTTTTCATCCAGCAATAAGCCTCCTTTTCATGGTTCGCAGGGGATGAGCTTTCCCTCCCTCAACGACGGGCTTATAGTACGCCCGCCATGTCAAAAGTCCAATCCATCCGAGGCAAAAAATAAGTCAGATTTGAGGCCGGGCGGGCTGATATGCCGGATTGTTTTTCATTGACAAGAGTATTCAAAAGCGGCGCATGCCCTTGCTGAATCGTTGTATGCTTCAATACCGGGAGATGGAATCACCCGGCGGGGCAGCACGGTTTTCTTTTTCAGTTTTTTCTTGGCAATCGATTCTATTGAGCTTATAATGATAAATAAAGAAGGCATGCCTTTCAAAAGCATAAGAAAAAGCACCGCAGCGATAAAACCCTCAAAATTGTTCTCGCAACGGCGCTCCTAAACCTGATTGCCGAGTTGGTAGGCCTGCTCGCGCAGCTGCTAAAACGGTAATCAGCGGGGGGAAGGGCGAAAGCCCTCCCTGCCCCATCAGTATAACACAGATGCTTTCTCATGGCAACAAAATGTATCCCTGCTGATCTTATGAAAAAAGGAGCATGAAAAAAATGAAACTACGGCCGCAGAAGGGAAACGGAGGACATGTGACCAGCTATAATGTAACGATCGGAAGTCGGGAGGCAAGAGAGGCCGGCTTCCTGCATGAGGATGGAAGCCCGAAGCCGGTCAAGAAAACCGTAATCCCGGAAAAACATCAAATCGTCATCGAACTGGATACGGAAACCGAAGGGGAGTAACAGGCGGCTGCTACAGCCAAGGACAAGACGATGCAAGCCGACATTTTGGGTGGAAAAGTTTGAACCTCGTTTTGAACCTCAAAGGGTGCAGAATAGGAGAAAACAGGAGACATTGAGAAAGGAAAAATGGATAAAGAAAACCCGCAAACCGTTATAGTTTGCGGATTTCTTTGGTGAGCCCGGCGGGATTCGAACCCACGACCTTTTGATTCGTAGTCAAACACTCTATCCAGCTGAGCTACGAGCCCACATGTTTTAAGGCGTTCCTTAAAACAGCTTCGTTATTATAACAAAGCCCGGCAAAAAAAGCAACTGTTTTTTGAAATTTTTTGAATTTTCTTTCCGGCAGAAGAAAACCGCCCGTCTTTCGGCCGACTGGGAGCCAAGGACGGGCGGTTGCAGAAATGGAAATTGGTTGGGCTGCGCTTACAGCAGGGAGAACAGGTCCACCTGACTGGTGGCGGGCAGACCCTCCAGCGCGCCCTGCAGGCGCAGCATTTCAATGACGCTGGTGCCCACATGGGCGCGGGCCTGCAGGTCTTCGATGCTGATGTAGGGTTTCTCCGGGTCGCGGGTATCCAGAATGCCCTGAATGGCCGCTTCGCCCAGACCGTTGATGGCCGTGAAGGGGCAGCGCAGGCCGCCTTCCTCGGGCAGGAAACGATTGGCGTGGCTCTTGTACAGATCCACCGGCAGCATCCGAATGCCTCGTTCCTGCATTTCCAGCACCATGTGCAGGGCGTTTTCTTCCTGCTTGTCCTTGATGGACATTTTTTCTTCCCGGTTGGCAAACTCTTCAATGCGGGAACGCAGGGTCTGGTTGCTCAGCAGCATTTTAGCCGCATCGAAGCCGTCGCCGCGGATGGAGAAATAGGCCGCGTAGTAGGCATAGGGCCGGTACACCTTGTACCACGCCACGCGCAGACCCATGGTGACGTAGGCCACGGCGTGGCCCCGGGGGAACATGTACTTGATCTTGTGGCAGGAATCGATGGCCCATTGGGGCACGTTGTGCTCCCTCATGGCCTCCTCCCACTCCGGCTTCAGGCCCCGGCCCTTGCGGACGCTTTCCATGATGTCGAAGCTCATCTTTTCCTGCATCCCCTGCGAGATCAGGAAGTTCATGATGTCGTCCCGGGTACAGAAGCACTGGGCCAGCTTGGCCGTGCCGGAGTTGATGATGTCCTGCGCGTTGCCCAGCCACACGTCCGTGCCGTGGGACAGGCCGGAAATGCGGATCAGTTCCTCCATGGTGGAAGGCTTGGTCTCCATCAGCATACCCTGCACGAAGCCGGTGCCGAACTCAGGAATGCCCAGCGTGCCGGTCTGGCAGAGGATCTGATCCTCCGTCACCCCCAGCGCCTTAGGGCTGGAAAACAGGCTCATGACCTGCTTGTCGTCCAGCGGAATCTCCCGGAAGTTGACGCCGGTCAGTTCTTCCAGCCGGTGCATCATGGTGGGATCGTCGTGGCCCAGACAGTCCAGCTTCACCAGAATGTCGTGCATGGAGTTGAAGTCGTAGTGGGTGGTCAGGGTGGTGCCGCCAATGTCGTCCGCCGGGTGCTGGATGGCGGTGAACTGGCAGATGTCGTATTCCTTGGGCAGAACGACGATGCCGCCGGGGTGCTGGCCGGTGGTGCGCTTTACGCCCACGCAGCCCGCCGCCAGCCGTTCCTTATGGGCACGGCCCGCCTTGATGCCCCTCTCCTCCAGATACTTGGCGGCGAAGCCGTAGGCCGTCTTTTCCGCCAGACCGGAGATGGTGCCCGCCCGGTACACGAAGCCCTTGCCGAAGAGCTCCTCGATATAGGCGTGGGCCCGGGGCTGATATTCGCCGGAGAAGTTCAGGTCGATGTCGGGCACCTTGTCGCCCTTGAAGCCCAGAAAGACCTCGAAGGGGATGTCGTAGCCGTCTTTTTTGAGGGGATTGCCGCAGAGCTCGCAGTTCTTGTCCGGCAGATCCACGCCCACGGTGCCAAGCTCCGGCGGCGTCAGGAACATTTTGTGGCAGTGGTCGCAGCGGTAGTGGGGCGGCAGGGGATTGACCTCGGTGATGCCGTTCATGGTGGCCACGAAGCTGGAGCCCACGCTGCCCCGGCTGCCCACCAGATAGCCGTCGGACAGGGATTTGCTCACCAGCTTCTGGGCGATGGAGTACAGGGTGGAAAAGCCGTAGCCCACGATGGAGCCCAGCTCCTTCTCCAGCCGTTTCTGGACGATCTCCGGCAGGGGATCGCCGTACAGCTCCTTAGCTCGGCCCCAGGCGCGGTTTTGAATATCATCCGCCGCGTCGGCCCAGTAGGGCTGGAAGGTGTCCTTGCCCTCGGGGTGCTTGGGAAACAGGCGAAGCTCCTCCACCTGATCGGCGATCAGCTTGGGGTTGTCGATCACGACCTCATGGCACTTCTCCGCGCCCAGATAGGCGAATTCATCCAGCATTTCCTGGGTGGTCTTGAAATACAGGGGGGGCTGATTGTCGCAGTCCTCAAAGCCCAGACCGGCCTGAATGATGGTACGATAGATGGAATCCTCGGGGTTCAGGAAGTGGACGTCGCCGGTGGCCACCACCGGCTTGCCCAGCTTCTCGCCCAGCGCCACGATGCGCCGGTTGAAATCCCGCAGCTGCTCCTCGCTTTCCGCCATGCCCTCCCGAAGCATGAAGGCGTTATTGCCGATAGGCTGAATTTCCAGATAATCGTAGAAGGCCGCGATGCGCTCGATCTCCTCGTCGGGCCGGTTGGCGGCCACGGCCCGGAACAGCTCGCCCGCCTCGCAGGCGCTGCCGATAATCAGCCCTTCGCGGTAGCGGTCAATCATGAAACGCGGCATATGCGGGCGACGGCGGAAGTAGTCCAGATGCCCGATGGACACCAGTCGGTTGAGGTTGACCAGCCCCTCCTGACTTTTCACCAGCAGGATGACGTGGTAGCTTTCGCCGATGGCGCCGCCCTTGAGGGTGTTCAGGTCGCTGAGTTTGGTGAACCCGTGCTCTTCCTTGGCGATTTTGAACATCTTCGCCAGACAGTACGCCGTCGCGGTCGCGTCGTGGACGGCGCGGTGGGCGTTTTTGAGGCTCACGCTCAGCGCCTTGCAGACGCTCTTGAGTTTGAACGACTTCAGTTCCGGCAGCAGCTTGCGCGACAGGGACAGCGTATCCAGAATCGGCGCGTTGAACTCGCGCCCCAGCCGCCGCAGCTCCGCCTTGAGCAGCTTGCCGTCAAACGCGGCGTTGTGGGCGGCAATCGCGGCATCGCCGATGAAATCCATCAGCTTCGGGATAGCGGTCTCCGCCGTCTCCTTATCCGCCAGCATCATGTCCGTAATGCCCGTGATTTCGGTGATTTTCGGTCGCAGGGGGATTTTCGGGTTCACCAGAATCGACAGCGTATCCACCAGCGTGCCGCCGGTCATTTTTACCGCGCCGATTTCAATCACGCGGTCTTTCAGCGTATCCAGCCCGGTGGATTCAAAGTCCAGCACGACGATGGTATCATCAATCGAGCGGTCGTCCTCATCGGTGACGACCTGCGTTTCGTCGATGAGGTAGCCCTCGCAGCCCGGAATCAGCTTAATCGGCTGCTTTTTGACGGCATTGAACGCCGCCGGGAACGCCTGCACCACGCCGTGGTCGGTAATCGCGACGGCGGGATGCCCCCACTCGATGGCGCGCTTGATGAGGTCGCCCGCCGGGGTCAGCGCGTCCATGGTGGACATGTTGGTGTGCATGTGCAGCTCGATGCGCTTTTCTTCCGCCGTGTCCTCGCGCCTGATGCGCTCCATCGGCACCATATCGCGGATGGAAATCGACAATTCGTGCGCGAAGTTATCGTACATGCACTCGCCGCGCACCTTGACGTTCAGCCCCACCTTGATTTGGTTGACCTTGTCCATCACCGCCTGACGTTCCTCGTCGGTAATCGGCGGCGGCGGCGCGTCGTCGTCCTTCTTCTTGCCGAAGGGCAGACGGCGGTAGCGCATGAACGCCTTGCAGAGGATGGACGACGTGTAGTCGGTGATGGCGAAGGTGACGAGCAGCAGTTCGCCGCCCTTGAGTTCCTTCGTTTCCAGCTTGAAAATGTCGCCCTGCACGACGACCAGCCCCGCGTCGCTTGCCAGCTCCTTCATTTCCATCGGCGGATCGGCAATTGCGCGCCCCATAATCGGCTTGCCGATGGCGTGGTCGGTCATCACGGGCAGCATCGGGTCGCGCTCCGGCATGGTCTGCTCCAGCTTCTTCTCGCGCGGCGCGGACGGCTTGCGCTCCTTGTGCTCCTTCGCGGGCTTGGCGTCCCCCTGCGTCATCGCGGCGATTTGCTCCGGCGTGTAGGTAACGGTCTGCTCGCGCAGCCGCTCTTCGCGGATTTCCGCCAGCCGCTTCTCCTGATCGCCCGCGACGGTCAGTTCCACCATCACCTCGGCGGAAAAAATGTCCTTCACCGCCTGTGACAGGCGCGCCGCGACGTTCTGCCGCCCCATGTACTCCAGGCTGAACGCGTCGGGGAAGGTCAGCGTGATGCGCTTGCCGTCGCACCGCCAGTCGATTTGGCTCATCCAGCTGGCGGACGCGGGATAATTGCGGCGCAGGAAGTCGGTCAGCACCTGCTTATACGCGCTGATGTTCTCCAGAAAATCGTCCTTCAGTCCCGGCGACACGACGCGCAGCGCCAGCGGCTTTTGCGGGAAAACGCGCCGCAGAAGCGCTTCCAGCTTCAGGAACGACGCTTCCTCCACCAGCACATTTGACTCAAACGTGATGTACACCTTGCCCTGCGACTGCACATACACCACGCGCGGCGCGTGCAGCTGCCCCTTGAGCTGCGGCAGCGCTGCATACACCTGCGCGAGCAATTCATCGTAACTCATGCTTTCCTCCTTCCCCTTAAAGACGAACGAGCCAAGGGGGGGACTTCGTCCCATCTCATCTCCCCCTTGACCCCACCATAGGCTCTGCCTCTGGACTCCGCAAGGGAGTTCCTCCCTTGACCCTTTCGCGCGATTCAGTTGTGCGCGATTTCATGCTGTGTCCGCGTGTTTATGCAGGGATTTCGCTCCTGCAGGAGCGACCAGAGGGCAATGGAAACAGACGAAGTCTGCGGTCGCCCTCTGGACTGCTTCGCGTCCCCATCTAAGTTTATTGAGCGCTATCGCAGCATTTTTAGTTGGTGTGCCTTTCGTTCCTTATGCAGCATTATCAACCAACAAACATGAAACCCCAAAAGTGGCGGCGCCGAAGGTTTCCAAAGGGCGATCGCAGACTTCGCCTGTTTTCATCGCCCTTTGGTCGCCTCCGCAGAGGCGAAACCCCTGCAAGCAAAAAGCCATTTTAGGAGAAAAGTCAGTTTTCTCCCCCATTCTCCGCCTGCATCAGCGTCACCGTCCGCAGAACGCCATCCTCATCCGCGTGCAGACACAGCGTCGCATTGCTCCACCACGCATAATAATCCGTCTGCCCCGCGCATAAGCGCCGCAGTTCCGCGGATTCCGCGGATACCGATACTGTCCGCGTCGGTTCGCCCAGTGCCTGCCGCCATTCGTCCTGCGTCGTGCTGCCCGTCACCAGACCTAACAGCATCAGCCTGTCCGCCCGGATGCTCTGCGCGACGCTGCTATCCAGCTTCCGCGTCAGATTGTCCGTCAGGATGTACACATTTCGGAATGCGCCGTCTTCCAGCGAAATCATCCGCTGATCGCCCGCCAAATCCGGGTCGTTCAGCAGCTGATAGGTGTCTATCAGCCCCTGCACATTGTCGCCCAGCGCTACCGGAATGCTCGGAAACGCACCGCCGGACAACGCAGCCGTCAACGTTTCCTTCGCATCCGCCGCCAGCATCAGGTGTTTTCCTACGCCAAGACGCGTCAGCACGCTGTCCTCTGATAAGTCCAGCACATCCGCCAGTTCGCTCCACAGGAACGTAATCGTCCCTGCGCGCTCCGAAAGCGTCTCGAACCGCCGAATCGGGTAATGAAGCGTCAAGCCGAATTCCGTCAGCGAAAACACATCCGGCAAGGGCAGGAGCTCCGCTGCCGCAAGGTGCGCGCTCATGTCCGGCAGAATCTCATCCGCGATGGTCTCCTCCATCATCGTGCGCGCTTCGTCCGCGTCGGTGAACAGGTCGTCAAAGGTGATTTCCTGCCCTGTGCGCAGGTCGATATTGACCGCCGCCCATTCCTGTGTCGCGCGTTCCGTTTCCAGCGCCCCGCTGGAGAGAATCGCGACGCTCAGCACATCATCCGCCAGCGCCGCTGAATATGTTACCGTCAGCGGCACAGGCGAGGACATCAGCACTGCCATACGGCTCAATCGGTTCTCGATTTTCCCGGCTTGCAAAATCGCGTCATTTACCTGCTGCTGGATGTTCTCGTCCGCCATCCCGGTGATTTCCGGATATTTGACGCTGTTATTGCCCAGCGTCAGCCCTTTTTCGGTGATTTGCGGTACATTTTCCATCGCTTCTGGCGCAGCAGAGGCGTTCGTCGCCTGTGGGACTTCCACCGGCGTAAATTCCGCCAGACACGGCGCTGCGGACAGCGCCGCCGCCAGCAGGAACGCTGCCATTCGTGCACTTCGTTTCATGGGCAAAAAACCTCCTTGTGTGACACTTTCTCGGCGGGAACGCTGACAGCTGAATCCATCAGAGTTTCCCTTTATCTAACGATTTCACGCAAGGTTTCCTTGCATCGGGTCTCCGCTTCGGGGGAAAGGGTATCCCTTTCCAATATACTATTATAGCACATTTCCCGCCGGATTTGTCCCCCATCAGGAGATTTTTCTGCATCATTGAAAAAAGATGCCAACGTCTTCCATAGTGGAAAACCATTGGCATCCCTATTTGTCACACCTTCGCCACGCGCTCCAGCCGGGGCGTAATCAGCAGGCACAGCATCCCAATCAGCACGCCCGCGATGCCCTGCACCACATTCGGGCCAATCGCCGCGGCTGCCGATGCAACGCCGTACAGCGCCCATTCCAGCAGGAAGTACCCCAGCACCATCACCGCTTCTGCAAGCAGGAACGACAGCAGCGCCAGCAGCGGCTGATCCTTCCGGCAGAGCTTCCATGCCACCAGCGCCACCAGGCCCTTGATGAGGAACGTCGGCAGCACATAGACCATATAGCCGCCGATGAGGTCAGAGAGCATCGACCCGACCGCCGCCGCCGGAATCCCCAGCGGGCCAAGCAGCAGCACGGACAGGAAGATGGCGCCGTCGCCGAGGTGAACATAGCCGCCCGTCACCGGCACGGGAATCTTCGGGAAGTAGGTCATCACGAACACCAGCGCCGCCATCACGCCGCACAGCGTCAACTTTTGCACATTCAACTTTTTCATAGGCGGATTGCCCCTTTATGCAGTTATGCGGTTTATTTCACGATGCTGTGGAAGCGCCGGGTCAACCCCAGCGGGCAGCACAGAATCCACGAGGTCACCGCGCCCACACCTGCCTGCAGGCACTGGAACGGCAGCTTCATGATGGCATATTCCGGCGTGCTGTACACAAACGCGCGCCCCAGCGTGTAGCCCACCACCATGACAATCGCGCCCGCCAGCACCGCAATCGCGCAGGCAAGCGGCTGCTTCATGCGCAGCTTCCGGCAGAGCAGGGAGATAACGAGCGCCTGCAAGCCGTGCGTAATAAGCGACACGAACATCGGCGCGGGATAGAACAGCAGGTCGCCCAGAAACGCACCCACGCCGCACGCGATAAACGCCGACAGCGGATCCATGAGCATCGCCGCCGTGTCAATCACGACGTCGTTAAAGTACAGGTGTCCACCCGGCACGGGGATACTCAGCGCGCTCATGCTCAGCACAACCACCATCGCCATGAACAGCGCGGTCATGGTCAGCCACAGCACCGGCTTGCGGCGGCGCAGATCCTCAGGCTTCTCCCATTCCTTCGTCATGAGGATTCAGTCCTTTCGTTATGCGTTTTTTAGGGTAACACCGCACAAATGAGGTGGTCGGCTGGCGAATGGATTTTTTCGTCAGATGCAAATGCAAATTCCGAAGGTTTACTGGCGGTAAATCGAGGA